>JGI20158J14315_10003583_pt1 | contig 10259 bp, 6 predicted proteins | sample COG_08_FD_14315 | JGI IMG/M metagenome (IMG submission 14315)
GTTGTTCCAGATGTTAACTGGTCTCTTTCTAAAAGAATTGTATCTTTCCATCCAAACTTTGCTAAATGATAAGCAACTGAACAACCAACTACCCCTCCTCCAATAACAACTACTTTTGTTTTATTTGGTATTTTTGTATTCATTAAAATAATTTATTTAAGCGATTAATAATTATAATAAAAAAATTTTATATAACAAAATCTTAAAAATTTTATTTTAATCTATATAAAATTTAACTATTTTTTTTTGAAAAAATCGCTTTTACCTGTTCATTTAAATTTAGCTCAGGTTTATTTTGAATATTTTGTGGATCTATAACATTTATTTTTGGTTCAATTTTATTTTCAAATACATTTGTTAAAATATTCGAGTCTTTAATTACATCATTTACAGAATTAATTTGTGTTATTAAATCGCTTCTTTGATTTTCATATTTATCTATTTCGTCTTTTAAAATTTTAGATTTCTTCTTAGCTTCTGATAATTCAGTTCCAATTCTGACATTTTCTTCTTGATAAAATTTAGTTTTATTTTCTAATTCATTTATAACATTTATATTTTGAAGATTTTTATCTTCATCTACTGTAATTTTAGCTAGCATATTTTCTAAATCAGTATTTTTTTGTTTATATTCTAAATATTTACATTTATATCTTTTTAGTTCATCTAATTCATTTAATTTTAAATTTAATTCATTATTACTTTTTTTATAAATATTATTAAGATTAATATTTTTTTCTAATTTAATTTTTAATTCACTATTAATTTTTTCAAAATATTCTAATTTTTCCTGAAATTTATCTACTTTTATTTTTAATTCATTATTATCTTGTTCTAAATTTTTATTATCATCTTCTAATTTAATATTTTGATTTTTGTATACTTTTAATCTTAGATTAAGTTCATTTTTGTCTTTTTCTAGTTGGTTTAATTTATTTTGATTAATAATTATTTTTGTTTTTAATTCATCAATATTATCTCTAAGCTCATTATTTGTATTGTTTAATTTGCTATTTTTATTTTGAGATAATTGTAAATCAAAATTAATTTTTTCGTTATTATCTTTTAATTTTACAATTTGATCATTACTTCCTGTTAATTTTATTTTAATTAAATCTAAATCTAAATCTTTTTTTTTTAGATCATATTGCAAATTGTTTTGAGTGTTTATCAAATTTTTAATATTCTGCTTAAGTAACTTGCTATTAATAATAATTTTTTGTTCTTTTCCTTTTAGGGAAATTATTTTTTCATCTAAAGAAATAATATTATTTCTTAAATCTAAAATTAATTTTAAAGTATTTTTTTTAATATTTTTATTAAAAAGCTTATACAGCTCATCAATAATTTTTTGATAATCTAAGTTTTTTGATATCTTGGATTTTTTACTCAAAATTTTAAATTGCTTTTCTTCAACTTGTGAAATTATTTTATCAACACCCGGGGGAATATTCTCAGATTTATTTATTTCATTTTTTAAAACTAAAGGTTTGCTAGATAACATTTTTTCATCAATTTTATTTTCATAATCAGAATTTGGTATTATTTTTTTTCTACCCTCACTAGTATTTTTAGTATTTATTTTTTCTAGGTTTTGCGAGTTGAGAATATCAGTTGAGGCCTGAACAATTTCTTTGATAGAGAAAATTTTAATCATTATACAACCTACAATTTTATTAAAATATATTTATTTTGTCTATGTTAAATAATTCAACAATAGAATCAGTTTTGAATTAATTTAACAGTAATTATAAAATTTCTGAATGATTTTTCAAATCATTATGTTTTTTGGTAAGTTCCATAATAATTCTGATAGTAATTGTAGTAACCATAGCTGCCCTTAGATGTGTCAACATCATTAAGAACAATTCCATCTATTTTTGCACCAACACTTTTAATTTTTTTAATTGATGACATTAATGACCCTGTTGTTGTTTCGTCTGCCCTTATTATAAAAAAATTATGATCCACTGCCTGAGCAAGTATTAATGTATCTGAAACTGGCTGAACTGGGGGAGAGTCTATAATGATATAATCATATTCAATTTTTAATGTATCAAAGAATTTTTTTAATTGATCTTTACTAACAACATCAGACATATCAATTTTAACATCGCCAGAAGTAATAATATCTAATTTTGTACCAGGTATTTCATGTATCACTTCGTTTAAATCAGACCTTCCGGATATAATTTCACCTAATCCAAATTTTTTACTTTGGATGCCTACAAATCTATTTAATACAGTTGGTCTTCTTAAGTCTCCCTCAATAAATAAAACTTTATTTGATTTTTCAAGTGATAACGCTAAATTAAAAGCAAATGTAGTTTTTCCCTCAGATGGATTTGAAGAAGTAATAAGAAAACTACTATTTTTATTAAATTTAGACTCGATAATTGCTCTAGATGATCGAATTGACTCTGCAAAATGAGATTCGTTATCAGAACTAAACATTTGTATAATATCTAAATTTTCTTTTATTTTTTCTACACGAGGTAAAACTCCTAACTGTAAAATATCTAATGATTCGATAGCTTCCGTATTTCTAAGAGCAGATGAGTTCATTTCTCTAAAAAATAATAAAGCAAATAATCCAAAAGAAGAGATGATGCAGGCTAAAAAAGCATTTTTTTTTGGGTTTGGATAAAAATGACTACCAGGTAAATTCGGGCTTTCAAGAATTTTTACTTTTGATACTTGAAGATTTTGAGCTTCATTTGTCTCTTTAACTCTTTGTAAAAAAGATTGGTATAAATTTTTACTACTTTCAAGTTCTCTGGTAAATTTTAACATACCCGATTCTTTTTCTTCAATATCTCTAAGTTCGCTTGTTACTTTGTCCATTTCTCTTTCAGAGAGTTTTATAAAACTATCAAGATTACTAAGCTCAAATGCTTTTTGTTCTATGTTAGTATTTAATATTTTTTTTAACTGTTTTTTTAAATTCTTTTTTTGATCTTTTGCCTGGATAATTTTTGGATGTTGGTCTGTGTAAATTAATGACAAAGATTGAATGTTACTTTCATTAGAACTCAATAAGTCTTTGATATCTGTAATATCTTTTCTGGTGTTAAAATCATTAATAGCAAGTAGGGCATCAAGATCTCCATCAGCTACTTTGATAGACAATAAATCATTTTGTTGATTTTGATATTTTTGTTTAGCTTCAATAATTCTTTGAGAAATTGACTGAATTTCATTTATTTTTAGCTGTTTTACATTCCCAGTATCAACCAATCCATTTTCTTCTTTATATTTTGATAGTTTTTTTTGAGCAATGTCCATCTCTTTAACTAGGATTTGTAAACGTTCTGATATTTTTTCATTTGCATAGCTTGTTATTTGAATTTTACTATCAATTTCATATCTTTGATAAGAATTTATTATTCTCTCTAAAGCTAATTTAGCTACACGAGGGTTTGTGGATACAAAAGATAAAACTAAAATATCGCTGTTCCTTATATTTGAAATTTGAATACTGCTTGAAAGAATGCTCTTTAAAGATTTAATATTAAAAGTATTTTTTTTATTAAATAATTTTTGTACTAAATTTTGATTATTTTCTGCAAAAAACATTTCAAATTTTTTGGAATTTTCTTTGTCTTGAATTATATATTCTAAAACTTGATCGCTTTTAAAAATGGCTATTTGATTATTAATTCTATTACTCAAATTGATATTGGAATACTCTTGAATATTAACAATATTATTATCATCAGGTTCGATAACAATTTTAGCAGTGCTTTTATATTTTTTATCTAAATTTAGTGATCCAAGATAAACAAGCGTTGAGATCAATATCACAAATGTTGTTATGTGTAGATAATACTTTTTTAATATTGAAAATAAAAATTTGGGGTCTAAATCAATAAAATCTAATGTTTTATCAATTTTTTCGTTTATCATTATTGTAATATTTATTTCTTTTTGCGGAGAATATCAATAAATAGAGATATGATAGTCTGTAATATCAAAACATTTATTTTATTTCAAATTTTCTGTATTAAATAAAACTATAATTATAATATAATTAGAAACTCAATGTTTGTTTATAAAAAATTAACCATTTTATTAGTCTCAATTTTATTTTTATTCAATAATTGTACAATTCTTCCAGGTATCAGTAAAAGTCCAAATAAGAAAAATCCCAATCAAGAATTAGAAACAAGTGAATACTCTATTAACGATGTAAAAATTAATATTATAAAAATAAATAAATTATCTAATGAAGAAATAAACTCATATAGTGAAAATCAATTTAATGATCTAGAAAATAAAATTAAAGATTATTCTGAAATTTATGATTATAGATATGAATACATATTAGGAATATCTGACTCCATTAGTATTGATTTAACAGACACTGATGATTTGGATGGTGTCTATAAAATAGACCAAGAAGGTATGGTTGATTTACCATTTATTGGAAAAATTAAATTAGATAAACTAACCTTAAAGCAAGCTCAAAATTTACTACTTCAAATTATTAAAAGCTTTTACAGAAACCCAGATCTTCAAATTGGTATTGAAAAATTTAACAGCAACAAAGTATATATTATAGGGGCTGTAAAAAATCAGACAACAATATCTTTAAATGAACAGCCATTATCATTAATTGAAGCAGCTATTAAGGCTGGCTTTAATCCTGGTTCTGAAAATAAAGATTTGGGAACTAGTGGTCTTTTAAGAAGAGAGGGTAAAGTTTATAAGATTAATTTAACCAACACATTTAAAAATAAAGATGAAAAAGAAAATTTTTATCTAAAAAGAAATGATGTAATTTTTATAGATAAAAACTTAAATTCAATTCATGTATTTGGAGAGGTATCAAAGCCTGGTATTTATTTTCCAGACATGAATTATTCATTAACAGAACTAATTTCTTCAGCTGGGATAAATCAACTCACAGCTAATGCAAAAAAAGTTTATGTAATAAGAGAAAAATTTGATACCTTTCTAGAAGTTGATGTTTTCCAATTAGATGTAAGAAACCCTATAAATTTAATTGTAGGTAAAAAATTTATAGTTAAAAAAGGTGATATAGTCTTTATTCCTCCAGCTGAAATAACTAAATGGAATAGAGCTATAAGTTTATTAGTTCCTCAAACAGGCTTATTTAATTCATATAGGCCAATAGTAAAAGATAATTTAGGATTAGAAAGATAAACGCCTAAGAGTTTTTGATAGTTTTTAAATTAAAAGTTAAAAAAATTACAAATAAAAATTGAATGAATGGAATGTGTAATGAAAAATCAAACAGCAAAATAATAATTAAGTAAAACAAAAGTAAATTATTTTTTAGATCATAAGATTTTTTTAAAAAAAAACTTAAAATAGATAAAAAAAATAATAAAAAACCAATTAAACCAAATTCACCAATAAATTGAATTAAATCTGAATGTGCATGATTAGCGAAACTATTTGTTAAATTTGGAAATTTAATTTGAAATAATATTTCAAAACTGCCCGTTCCATAACCAAAAAATAAATAATCGTATATTTTATAAAAAGCAAATTTAATTACTTGAAATCTTGTAAAATCAACTTCAGTATTAACAATTTCAGCAAATTCATTATCTAACAAATTAAATCTATCAATAATACGTGATGATCCAAAATAAATTCCTAAGATAAAAATATCAATCAAAATGATAATTAAAATAATATTTCTAAAAGTATTATTTTTTTCTTTTTTAATGAAAATTTCATCAATCATATAAAATAACATGGTACTTAATAGTAAAAAATTTCCAATTCTAGAAAAAGTAGTAACTAAACCAATGGTAATAAAAATAATGAAAAGCCTTACATAAACGCTTGTTATAAAATTATCTTTAATATTTCTAGAATTTCCAAGATACTCAAGACTTGAGATTAAACAAAAAAGTAAGAAAATAGAAAATACTCCTCTGTTAACAAAAAAGCCAGTTGAAGCACTTGTGTTATTATAAATTTTAAAACTTAGAATATCTATATTACCACTTAAATATAAAAAAGTTGCAATTAAAGCTGATATAAAACCAATAAAAGATAAAAATAAATATAATCTATTTTTATGCTGATTTCTATAAAAAATCATTTTTAAAATAAATATTAAAATTAACAACGAACAAAAATTTAATAATTGAAAAAATGAATTAGATGGAGCAAGACTAATAGATGAATATTTTAAATCTGAACTTAAAGTAGTTAAATAAATATATTTTTCAGGTGAAAAAAATTTTAAGGTATCAATTGGTAAAGGTAATATTTGAAATAATAAATAAAATAAAAATAGAATATAAAAATAAATAGATTTTTTATTTTCTTTAACAAAATATTTAAAATGTAAATTATAATTTTTATCTCTTAAGCAAAAAAAATAAAAAAAACTAATTAGTAAAAAATTCACTTGTATCAACAAATTTGAGTTGCCACCATTAAATATTGTATAAATTGAGATTAATAAAAAAAATATGTATTGATATTTTTTATTTTTTGATAATTGCATGCCTAATTTGGTGAAATATTTTCGTTAAAAACATCTTCAAAATCATCTCCAGTTATAGCTTCCCCTTTATCAATTTTATTTTTAATATTCTTTATTAAAGTTTTAGTTTTTTTATTTTTTTCAAGTATTTCAGTTGCTTTTTTTGGATCTTTTTCGATGATTGCAGTAATAATTTTCACAACCTTATTCATACTTTCTTTATCATTTTTTCCAGTTTCAATTATTTTATCAGCGACTATACCTTTGCTTTTATCAACTAACTTTACCACCCTATCTAATTTATCGTCTGTCGTTAAATCGTTTAAACTTTTACTTATAAAACGATCTACTGATTCTTTATTAAAATTAGATGTTACAGAAATAATTTCTAATTTTTCTTCATAAAAATCTTTTTTACTCAAATTTTCAAGTACAGATAAATTTAAATCAGATTTTTCCTCTGTGTTGATATTAGTAAGTTTTTCAATAATTTCTGCTGATGTTTCGATATCTGCATTTATTATTATGTCTGCAACTACATCACTTAAATCATTGCTTTTATTTTCTTTATCTTCATTTTGATTTCTAGCTGCTTCTACAGTTTGGGTAAATAGAGTCTCTTTATTTTCGTCATTTAAATTTTTAATTTTATCAGGTGTTTTCTCAACTATAGATTTCATAACTTTTGCTGACAAAGCTTGATTTTCATCTATAGAATTTTTAGTTACTTCAGCAATTACTTTATTTGTTATTTCATCACTAGCTGTAGCCACAACTTTTGCAATTAAATCTGCACTCTCTTCAGATGCATTTGCATTTTCAATTGCCCTTTCTGTTAATTGTTCAATCTGTTCTTTGTTGTTTTCAGATAAAATATTCAATTTAGTAGCATTTTTCACAGAAATACCCGAGATTATTTTTAGAGATAAATCATTTTTCATGACATTTGATGAATTATTTAACTCCTCAATCATTTTAGAGCCTGTTTCTGTGTTAGTGTTCACAATAATATCAGAGACGATACTAGTCATGTCTTGCGTCTGCTGGACACCTGTTCCTTCAGCTTGATTTTGAGCAGATTGAATTGTTTGCTTAATCATAATATCTTTTAGATCATTATTAATGATATCAATTTTTCCAGAGTCGCTATCAACGATGGCTTTTAGAACATGAGCAGATAAAGTTTGATTTTCTTCAGTCGAATTTTTACTTACTTCTTCAACTACTTTATTTACTAGATCGTCACTAGCACTTGCTACAACTTTAGCTAATAGGTCAGCATCCTCTTTTGATGATGCAGCCTCCTCTACTGCTGAGATTGTTAATTTTTGAATTTGATCAGCATTATTTTGTGCTAATATTTCTAATTTTTCAGGATTTTTTTCAGAAAAATCTGCCATCACTTTAAGTGAAAGTTTGGAGTCTTCGTTCATATTTTTTTCTGAAATATTATTAATAACAGATGCAACCGTTGTCTCATCAGCTTTAGCCATTACTTTACTTAAAATTGCGGCTGATTTATCGGTCTCCTTTGCGACTATAGTCTCAAAGATTTTTTCCTTTATAAAGTCAGCACCTACAGAAGTTGATGTAGTTAAAAATTTATTATCTTTATCTGATAAATTTTCAACCACCCCTTCAACAAGATTATCATTATCTTCAATAATTTTTTCAATTACTTCACCAGTATTTTTTTCATCTGATTTATTAATAACATCAGATAAAAATTCTGTATTTTCATCTTTTGAATTTTTAACAATAAAATCTATTTTTTGTTTTTTTTCTGTAGTAATTTGTTCTTTGGTCGCTTGAACGTCATTCTCATCAACAACACCATCATTATTTGTGTCTTGAAGTTTTCCGTCCGCTAGTTTTTTTTGAAGTTGTTTGGTAATTTCTTCTTCATCAATTTTTGAGGATTTAATCAATGTTTCACTTACTGTTTTTGCTTCCTCTTTTTCATTATCTGTTTTATCTCTTGATAAAGTTTCATAATTTTCTGAAATTTCCAAAACCTGTTCTGTTGATGTAACAATTGAAGTTTGACCTTCTGAGGTAACTTCTATTGCACCAACATTACCAAAACTATCTGTTGCTAAAGAGATATTAGATTTACCATTTGGTTTTAAATCAACATCTATTCTTGTTCCTCTCAAACCAAGAGATGATGTTGTGATATTAACTATCATTTCACCGTTATTATTTTTAGCTATAGACCCAGACTCAATTACAATTTTACCTTTAAGCAGTTCAGTTTTAAATTTTGGATTTTTTTTTGAATTTTCAAATTCATTTATATTTATTGATGTAAGCTCTCTCATAATAATTGCCGTACTATCATTAAATTGAATAGTTGCTGAAGATCCTTCTGATACAAATATTTCTTCATTTAAAAAAATAGGATCATGTACCAATAAATCTCTTTCATCTAATTCATCTGTGATAGCAACAATTGTTCCATTCAATTCAGTAACAGAACCAATTTTGTTTTCATTAGCTAGTGATAAGGATGTTATTGATAAAAATAGTATTGTTTTGATTATGAGAGAAAAATAACCTAAAGTTAAAGAGTTTTGACTTATTTTCATTTTAAAAATTTTTTAAAATATTCTCTTTTATTTCTTATTATTTATAATTTAATATCATTAATTATACTATTTATACCCTTCAAAACATTAAAGTTAAAATTTTGGAGTCTTGCGCCTTACAATTATTCAAATATTATGGGCTTTCCTAATAATTATAGTAAAAAATCTTTATTAAATGAATTTAATAGAAATGAAATTAATTCATTTTTAAGCAAAAATATAAATAAAAATCTACTTAATATTAATTATTGGAATCAGAAATTAATAATTACAAATTATGATAAAAATAAAAATCAAAATTATGAAGAGGCATTCATAAATTTGTTTTTTTTGACTAAAAATAATAAAGAAAAAAATTTAGATTTAAAAAAATACTTTATTGTGAATTATGATTATTTTTCCGAAAAAAATAAAAAGATTATAATTGATAATTATAATTAATTTTTAATAGCATCTTCTGGTGCAACATAATTATGACCAAAAACATCTGCTACAGCTTTATAAGTAACATTACCTTTGTGGACATTTAGTCCAGCTAAAAAGTTTTTATCTTCACCTAAAGCTTTTTGATAACCTTCGTTAGCAAGATTAACTAAAAAAGGTAAGGTTGCATTATTTAAAGCAATTGTAGAAGTTCTTGGAACTCCTCCTGGCATATTTGCTACACAATAATGCACAACATCATCAACAATGTAAGTTGGGTCACCGTGTGTTGTAGGTTTGCTTGTTTCAACACATCCACCTTGATCAATTGCAACATCAACAATAACTGATCCTCTTTTCATTAACTTAATCATATCACGTGTCACTAGTTTTGGAGCTTCAGCACCTGGAATTAAAACTCCACCAACCAAAAGATCTGCTTCTGAAACTAATTTGTTTAAGTCAATTTTATCACTTTGCTCAGGAATTATTTTATCACCAAACATTTCAACTAATTGTTTTAGTCTTGCCTCAGATTTGTCTACAATATGAACTTTAGCTTGCATGCCAGTTGCAATTACTGCAGCATTTTCTCCAACAACCCCACCACCTAAAATAACAACAGTTCCACCATCAACTCCAGGTGCTCCTCCTAACAAAAGACCTCTTCCTTTTTGATTTTTTTCCAAACAATGTGCTCCAGCTTGAACTGACATTCTTCCTGCAACTGCACTCATTGGTGCAAGTAATGGTAATCTTCCATTGTCATCTGTTACAGT
>JGI20158J14315_10003600_pt1 | contig 10229 bp, 4 predicted proteins | sample COG_08_FD_14315 | JGI IMG/M metagenome (IMG submission 14315)
AGGCGCAGTGGCCACATGCAGGCCACCGACNTGGGCCGCATCGCGAGCCACTACTACATCAGCCACGGGACCGTAAANGCGTTCAACGAGCACCTCAAGCCCACGATGGGAGACATCGAGCTGTGCCGCCTGTTTGCCCTCGCCGAGGAGTTCAAGTACGTCTCCGTGAGGGAGGAGGAGAAGCTGGAACTCGCCAAACTGGCCGAGCGCGTCCCCATCCCGGTGAAGGAATCCATCGAGGAGCCCACCGCGAAGATCAACATCCTGCTTCAGGCTTACATCAGCGGCATGAAGCTCGAAGGCTTCGCGCTCATGGCTGACATGGTGTACGTCACGCAGTCGGCGGGGCGCATCCTGAGGTGCATCTTTGAGATTGTTCTCAAGCGCGGTTGGGCGCAGCTCGCGGATAAGGCTCTGGCGCTGTGCAAGATGGCGGCGAGGAGGACGTGGGGCAGCCAGACGCCGCTGCGTCAGTTCAAGGGTATTCCTCACGATATCCTCATCAAGGTTGAGCGCAAGGATCTGGCGTGGGAGCGATACTACGACCTCTCGTCGCAGGAGATTGGTGAGCTGATTCGCTTCCCCAAGATGGGCAAGGCGATTCACAAGTTTGTCCACCAGTTCCCTCGCCTCGAGCTCAGCGCGCACGTCCAGCCCATCACCCGATCAGTGCTCAAGGTGGACCTGGCCCTCACCCCGGACTTTCAGTGGGACGAGAAGGTGCACGGGTACGTGCAGGGCTTCTGGATCATCGTCGAGGACAACGATGGCGAGATGATCCTTCACCACGAATTCTTTTTGCTCAAGCAGGTCAACGCCGAGGAGGACCACGCGGTTTCCTTCACCGTCACCCTGCTCGACCCCTTGCCGCCCCAGTACTTCGTGCGCGTGGTGTCCGACAGCTGGCTCGGGTCTGAGACGATCATCCCAGTCAGCTTCAAGCACCTGCTCCTTCCGGACAAGCACCCGCCGCCCACGGAGCTGCTCGACCTGCAGCCCTTGCCGGCGTCGGCGCTGAAGCAGGATGGATTTGACGGTCTCTACGCGCCCAGGATCAAGCACTTCAACCCGGTGCAGACCCAGGTGTTCCAGTGCATGTACAACACCGACGACAACGCACTCATCGGCGCGCCCACCGGCAGCGGCAAGACGGTCTGCGCCGAGTTTGCCATCCTGCGCATGCTCAACAAGCTGGCCAAGAAGGAAACCGACGCCGTGCGATGCGTGTACATGGCGCCCACGCCGGAGCTGGCGCGCGAGCGGCTGCAGGACTGGAGCGCGAGGCTCGGCGACAAGCTCGGCGCGCGTGTGGTATCTCTGACGGGCGAGACGGCGGTTGACCTGAAGCTGCTCGAGAAGGGCCAGGTGGTCATCGCCACGCCACAGCAGTGGGACGTGATCAGCCGCAGGTGGAAGCAGAGGAAAAACGTGCAGAACGTCTCGCTCTTCATCGCGGATGAGCTCCACCTGATTGGAGGCGCAGTGGGACCGATCATGGAGGTGGTCACGAGCCGCATGAGGTACATCAGCTCCCAGCTCGAAAAGCCGATTCGCATCGTCGGTCTTTGCACTTCGCTGGCCAACGCGAGGGACCTGGGCGAGTGGATTGGCGCGACGTCGCACGGCCTCTTCAACTTTGCCCCGGCGGTCAGGCCGGTGCCCCTCGATATCCGCGTCACCGGCATCGACATCGTCAACTTCGAGGCGCGTATGCAGGCGATGGCCAGGCCCGTGTACAGCGCCATCTGTCAGCACGCGCCGTCCGGCGAGCCCTCCATCGTGTTTGTGCCCACGCGCAAGCACGCAAAGCTGGCTTCGCTCGACTTGCTCACGTTTGCCGCCGCGGATGGGAAGCCCAAAAAGTTCCTCGCGTGTGACCCCGAGGATCTGGCGCCGCACATCGACAAGATCTCGGATCCCGCCGTGCGACACGCGCTCGGTTTCGGTGTCGCGCTTCTTCACGAGTCCATGGACTCTGATGAGCGCGAGCTGGTTGAGCGGGTGTTCACGTCTGGCGCGGCGACTGTTCTCGTGGTCACCGCCCCGCTCGCGTGGGGTCTCACCGCCTCGTGCAAGCTGTCGGTGATCATGGGCACGCAGTACTACGACGCGGGCGGCGCCGCGTCCGCCGACTATCCCGTCACCGATCTTCTCGCGATGATGGGTCGTGCGGCGAGGCCACTGCACGACGACCACAGCGTGTGCGTCTTGCTGTGCCACGCGCCGAGGAAGGAGTACTACAAGAAATTCCTGTACGAACCCTTCCCGGTTGAGTCCCACCTCGACCATTTCCTTCACGATCACATGGCGGCGGAGATTGTGACGCGAACCATCGAGACGAAGCAGGACGCGGTGGACTATCTCACCTGGTCGTTCTACTACCGCCGACTGAGCCAGAACCCCAACTACTACAACCTCACCGGGGTGACTCACAGGCACCTCTCCGACGCGCTCTCGGAGCTGGTGGAGTCGACACTCGGCGACCTCGAGGCGAGCAAGTGCATCAGCATCGAGGACGACATGGACGTGACCCCTCTCAACTTGGGCATGATCGGTTCGTACTACTACATCTCCTACACCACGATCGAGCTCTTCGCCGCGTCTCTCACGGCGAAGACCAAGCTCAAGGGCCTGCTCGAGATTGTTGCGGGTGCGACTGAGTTTGAAAAGTTTGCAGTGCGCCCGGGTGAGCCGAACGTTCTTCGCCACGTGCTGAACCACTCCGCCGTGACGCTCGAAAACAGGCGCACGACTGACCCGCACGTCAAGGTGGCGGCGCTCATGCAGGCCCATTTCGGCCGCATGAAGCTCAACGGTGATCTGACCAACGACCTCAAGGCGATCCTCCCGGATGCGGCGAGGTTGCTGCAGGCCATCGTCGACGTCATCTCCTCGTCAGGCTGGCTCGCCCCCGCGCTCGCGGCGATGGAGCTCAGCCAGATGCTGGTTCAGGGTATGTGGGATAAGGACACCCCGCTGCTTCAGCTCCCTCACGTGGACAAGGAGTGCGCCGCTCGCTGCACCGAGGCTGGCATTGAGAGCATCTACGACCTGGTCGACATCGAGGATGACGACAAACGCGCGGAGCTCCTGCAGATGACGGATGCGCAGATGGGCGAGGTGGCGGAGGCGTGCAACCGCTACCCGAACATCGAGGTGAATTACGAGGTGGTGAACGCGGATGAGGTGGAGGCGGGGGACAGCGTCGAGATGGTTGTGTCTCTGGAGCGCGAGATGGACGATTCAGACGAGCTCGGCGCGGTGGTGGCGCCGCGGTACCCCAAGAAAAAGGACTCCGAGAGCTGGTGGCTGGTGGTTGGCGACGTCAAGAAGGGAACTTTGTCGGCCATCAAGCGCGTCAACCTCGGGCGCAAGCAGAAGGTGAAGCTCGAGTTCCAGGCGCCCTCGGACCCCGGGAACGTCGAGTACACGCTCTTCTTCATGTGCGACTCGTACCTGGGTTGCGACCAAGAGTACGAGTTCAGCGTCGACGTGAAGCCGGCGGCGTCCGACGACGAGGAGTCCGACGACGACGACGCCATGGACGAGTAAAGATTAACACACAACACTGTTCAGATAGAATTAAATAGGATACACTACACTCACGTGCATCTTTGCCTCGACGCCGACTGTGCGACCCAAAAATAGCCAGACTATAAAAAGCAATCTTCTCGGAAAACAACGGTCAAACACAGAGCGGCGAGGAGGGGCCACCTGGGCTGGTCTCCCACCGCGATGGGGTGCTTGTTCTCCAAGTCGGAGGGCAAGGTGGAAAAGATACCCAAGGATGACGAGGCCCCGGAGGAGGATCACGGGAGTCTCTCGGGGGGTGGCGGGGGAGGTTTGACCGGGGCGAAATCTCCCCGCAAGCCGTCCACCGTGTTCACGTCCGACGGCCCAAAGCCCGTTCCCAAGGCGAGAATGTTCATCGATGATGATGACGACTCGCCCGCCAGGCCGTCGGGACCGTCGAAGGTGCTCAAGAAACGCGTCCCCACGCGACTGGCCGAACGCCCGAGCAACTCGGCACCGGACATGGACGAGGTACAGGATGACCTCGAGGCTGAGCTGGCCAAGGCCAAGCCGAGGAAGGGTGCCCCGGCGGCGTCCGCTTCGACGACGGCGGACCCTGACGCCGAAGCCATCGCGGCCGAGGTGGAGAAGTTGAAGAGGAGAAAGAAGGACAAGAGCCGACTCACGGACCTCGACTCGGACGAAGAACCAGAACCCGGTGAGGTTGGTGGCACGAGGGAGGACGCGCTGCGGAAGAGGGCGGCGCAGCGCACATCGACGGTCGGCATGAGCAGCGGGGTGAGAAAGACGGTGTTCGGGGAGCTTGACGATCTCAGCGATGACGAGAGCTCCGGGCAGTTCATGGCTCCGGCTGTTTCATCGGCGCCCATCCTCGGCGGACCCAGGCCGCTCCTCGGCGGGTCGGGCATGGGTCGGCTGGCGCCGTTGAAACCTCTTGGAGGCATATCCGACGGACCCTCGTTGGGTTCATTCCTGGCGCCGGTGCGTCGGCCACCGGGGAAGAGCCTACCCGCGGTGCAGGAGCAGCCGGTGTCTGTCTACCAGCAGAGGCAGCAGGAAGAGCGACAACCCAGTCTCGCACCGATTTCTGCTCCTCCTCCAGAAAAGGTGGACGACGACGAGGACTTCGTCTGGAAAGACGATGAGGACGGGCCTTTAGCCGCGCCACGACCGCCCGTTGAGGATGTCGAACCCGCGGTATCATCCATCTCACAGCTGGAAGACGACGAAGAAGGTGACCTGGTTTGGAGGGACGACGAAGAAGAAGAGCCTTCCCATCCCCCGCCTCCTCAGCCCGCTCAACCTCCCTCGCCGCCGGTGGTGCCAGACGATGAGGGCGACCTGGTGTGGAGAGACGATGAAGAGACCACTCCCTCGTTTACACGTCCCCGCGACGACCCTCCGACGAATGCGAGGTCTCCTACTCCAGAACGGGACGAGTACGAAGATGACGTCTTTGAGACGGAGGAGACCAAACCCGCGGCGACGATGCTGGAGGAGATGATTGGCGAGACGGACCGGTACGCCGTCGAGGAGGACGACGAGTTCGAACCCGATGAGCTCCCCGATTTATCTTCGGAGTCTCCAGGAGTGGCCACACCCGCTAACGCGGCGAAGCACGAAGATTCGCTCGTTTTGGAGGATGCGACGCCCGTTCCGTTCACGCCCTCATCCGAGCCGAGGCCGCCCGAGGAGGACTGGGGCGGCGATGACATCGACGACGGCTTCGAGGCTGGCGGAGAGATAGACTACGAGGATGCCGCCGCAGTTGATGAGGACGAGTCAGAGGATGATGTCTGGTGATCCCCCAGTATATATAGGTATAATAGCTACTAGATACTACAGTTCTGTCCTGAAGACGAGCTCAGCTTTTTGTCGCCCTTTTCGGCCTCGTGTCCTCCACGATGACGGGTAACATCTCGTTGTTCCTTGGCACGAGCCACGACTTATCAACCCCCAGATCCCGCATGGCTAGTTTAATCCAGTCCGAGTGTGTCACCGCGACGATGACCTGATCCTCCACCTCGTCGAAAACAGACGAGATCCACGTGCGGACGCGACTGACGAGCTCGTTCTCACCCTCCTCCCGGCCCGGAGTCAGGTTCACGTCGTCCTGCGCGAGGAGACCCAACATCGCGGGCCCGTAGCACCCCTCGTTCCCCAGCCTCCCAGCCTCCATCAATTTGCACACGTACGGTTCCTTGGTCTTTTGGCGTTCGATCCTCTTTGCTTCGCTCAGATCCTTGTTCGGGGTGGTCACGTCAAAGTCAAACAGGTTTTCGGGGCCAAACTTCTGCTTCAGCCCGCTATCCACGCAGCACCACCCTCGTTCGCTGACTGCGAGACCCAAGCCACGACTCGGCACGAAGCATTGTTGCGTCATCAGACTGCTCGTGTCGGTCGTCGGCTTCGCGCTTGACTTCGATGCTCCCAGCACTGCGTCGTGTTGTTTACTACTGTGCGCGTTTTGCTTCTCCCAAATACGTTTCGCGCCTTCGTGCATGACACCCTCGTCTTCGTCGAAATCCACGGTGAGCGACCCGACGGTGTCGCCGTTCTGCAATTGAGACGCATCCACGTCGTCTGTCCTGAACAGCTCGTCGAGGTTCTGCATGTCCACGCCCTGCTTGTACGAGACTGGCCGCCGCACCTCGAACGGCACCCTCGTGTCGATCCTCTCCCTCAGCAGTTCGCTCACCGTCACTCGACCACCCTTGATCTTGAGCGCGGTTTGGTTGCCGATACCGATCACCGTCGTACGTAGCGTCCTCGATAGGGGGCTGGCGAACACTCGAGCCTCACCGCCAATCTCCTTACCCAATCCATTCTCGAGCACGTCCCTCACGTACATCCTCGCATTCTGCATGCCAAAGCCCGTCAAGTCGGGGTCCACCAGGTTGCCCTCGCCCTTGTAGTCGCAAGGGATGTCGTTCACGGACTTGGTCTGGTGCACATGCAGACCCCACTGGTTGTGCATCGCCTGCGCGTGACGCAGAAAGATGAAGAGCTTGCGCTTTCCGGTTGCACCCAGGCCCGTGTGCACCGCCGTTCGTATCGTCTCCCACGACTCCACGGACGCGCCAAAGTTGGGCATCGACTGCAGCAGCGGACGCGTCGTGTCGCTTGGATCTCCCTGATGCTCAACATGATCCTGGGTCCACGTCTCGTACGCGAACATGCCCTGCATCGCCACGAACGGGCTCGGCGGCAGTGGCTTCTCGGATTCATGCGAGCCCAGCAGGAGCGACGCGGGTTCGGGTTTGCTCACCCGCACCTTTCCGCCGAAGGCTAGGGTCGCCATCAGCGCGAAACACAGCGCAGCGCTCCCCGCCAGCGCGTATCGAATCGCACCCACTCCCACACGCCGTTTCTCCAACCCCGCATCGCCCTCCCCGAGGAGGGGCGACTCCTCGTCGACGCGCGGCATCGCCCCGCGCGTTATGGGCCGACTTTTTTTGAAACACCCCAAACCAAATCGACCGACTGTCAAAATCGCGATGATGTTTCGTGCGTTATAATTTGGTCGCTTCACATCTGACCGGCGCCAGGCGAGGACCCGACTCGATTACCGCCGAGTGCGCGAAGAAGATGAATACGACGTTCGAGATCGAGGAAGTGTCCTCTGATTTCTTCTCGGCGCTCGAAAACGCAGAGCTGTGCCACGGCGTCAAGCGCAATCTCGCTCTGGAGATCTCGCGTGACGAGCCGAAGATTGGCAAGATTGGCACCCCCAAGCCTGTGATTCCTCCGTTCATGCCATTGGTGAAACGGGATGTCGCGCCCGACGAGCCGAAGATTGGCGATCCGCGGGGCGACCAAGAGAATTTGTGTGTTCCGCAAGAGGGAAAAACGACCGCCCGTAAGCGTCGGCTGCCCGCGTCTCTCTCCCCCGCAGCCAACGAGATCCAGAATGAGGGGTGCCACGATTTGCCACCAAATCCCCAGTCCTCCCTGATCTTCGCTTCCCTGGGTCGGTGGTGCTCTGCGAGACCCCTGCGGAGGTCGATTCGGCGGTCGCGAGGATTCGACGACTGGCGGCGATTCCGTCGGCTCCTCGCACGCTCGGGTGGGACATCGAGTGGGTCGTCTCTTTCAAGGCGGGAGCAGAGCCAAGGTTGACCGCGTTGATGCAGTTGTGCTACAGACCGCGAGCCCCCGCAAAGGCTGTGTGCTTTCTGCTGAGACTGTGCCTCACGGGCGTGACAGAGGCTCTCCGAGAGTTGCTGGTGGATCCGACCGTAGTGAAGGTTGGTCTGAACGCGCGAGGAGACGCTCACAAGATCAGGAGGGACTTCAACATCCCCGTCGAAGGCGTTCTGGAGCTCCGGGAGTTTGCGAGGGAGAGGGTGCAGCCGGGAAAGGCACCGGAGAGCTACTCGCTGGCCGCGCTCGTGGAGTGGCAGCTGTCGCACCGCCTGCCCAAACACGCTTCGAGTCGCATGAGCGATTGGGAGGCTCCAAAACTCACGGATGATCAAGTGAAGTACGCAGCTCTGGACGGGTGGGCGAGTCTGCTTGTCTTTGAGACGCTGCAAATCCTCCCGCCTGTCACCGAGACGTGCACCACGCCGGCGCCGGCGGTGGCTGAGGATAAGGTGGATGTTGAGATGACTGCTGAGACGGTATGTGTGGACGATCCATGGGACATCAACCAGATCACGCCCGCGGCTCCACCCTTTTGGCAAGGACAGCTTGGCCCGGCCAAGACCGAAACTCACTATTTGCACCTCGATCGAGGATGGAGCGGCGCGCAAATCGCGGCCATTAAGGGTGTACAGGTCAGTACCGCAGACGGATATATCGCCGATGCGATTCGCGCTGGCAAGGCGTACAGGTTTGGAGTCCTCGGCGTCACCCGGAGGGCGTTGTCCCTCGTTGAGAACGCGTGGCACAGGCACCGTAGCACCATCAACGCCGAGGCGCAGCCGATGGTGACGCCGCCTCCTACTCTTCAAGAAAACATCGATGCGGACGCAGGGGTACATCGTCGAACTATTCGTGCCGTGAAGGATATACTGATGGAGCAAGCGCCTGGCTCCAACGTGACTTGGGCCGAATGCGACTTCAGCATCTGCCATCTTCAGCGTCTTGAGTTACTCGCCGCCGGTGACGCCGCTTCTCGTCTACAGCTAATCAGTCCTCTGCCGACTAAACCATGATCTAGTATTGTACATTAAATGTGAATCGATCGAACGGAAGCGTCGCTTCAATGATACGCGCCCATTGGGCCGAAGATGCCCTCGCGTTTCAACGTGCGCAAGAACTCCAAACAGAAAGGTGCCGGATCGTCGGGCTTGAACTGGATCATGTACGCCGACATCTTACTCACGATGGTGTGGAACTCCATCGAGTGTGCGTAGTTCGTTACCTCCTCGTCGAGGTCCGCCTCCTCTCCCTTCGGGTGTTTCCCCGGTCCCGTTGGCACCGGCTCCGCCCTCCCCTCGATCTCCTTGGTGAGGAACTCGATCATGAACTCCAGCGGGTCCTTGGCGAAGGCGGCGATGCAGGCCTGCATCATCCTCGTCATCAGCTCCTTCGCATCCTCTCTCTTCCCGAATTTCTCGTTCGCAACTTTCATGCGCATCTTCTCAAACTCCTTCCTCCGCACCACGTCCGTGTCGATCTCTTCACCCCCTTTTGGAAACCGATGTACGTGAGTCCCCTCCATCTTCGGAAGCTTCCTTCGCGCGCTGCGGCACGGTCCCTTCGAAGATTTTACGCACGCAGCTACGCGTCTGAATACCCGCGGTGCGCTGGGTACTTCGCGTGAACGAGGACGCTTCGTTCCTCGCGCCGCCGAGTATGAGGCCGAGCGGGAATCCAATCCAAATTGAGTGTTCCCCTTGGCTGATTTTCAAGAGAAAGGAGGGCACCCATTTTCGCCGGGCCCACTTCACTCGCCGCGGGGGCGTCGCAAGAGGGCAAACCTCGGTCGGAAGTGAATATCGTGTGCTGCCCGCTGAGGATCTATGGGGAAGGTGAGTGCCTTCGATATCCCCCGCAACCCCACGCGTACCCCGACTTCGCGCGTCTCCAGTAGGGTTTCTCGCACCTTCGTTGACACGCTCCCCCATCCTCGCCCCCGCAGACCTTAGCCCCCGGCGATGCCCACCGTAGGGCGCAGAAGAAGAAACAGCTCGCCAAGAATAAGGCTGCGCGCAAGGAGGCTCGCGATGATGCCCTGCAAAAGTCGGATATCGGAAGCCTTCGCGGCGAGCTCAAGAAGCTCCAGGCGCAGAAGAGCCTGAACACGGAGATGGCGCGGGATAAGGAGCACCGCATCAAGCAGCTCGAGAACGGGATCAAGTGGCACGAGGAGCAGCGCAAGACAAACGCGGGGAAGGCACCGGCGCCGGCACCCGCCGTGCCCAAGGTGAAGGGCATCGGGGCGCTGAAGGGGATGGAGGTTGTCGTCGCGGGCAGCACGGGAAGCCGAGGGCTCGGACTGGGAACGTACAGGCCGCAAGACTCTGTCTACTATCACCCCACGCTCAATCCGACGGGGAGGCCCCCGGCGGGTAAGCCGCAGAAGTACAAGGCGGTGTCCGACTACCAGGAGGAGGAGGAGGCGGACGATGACGAAGAGGAGGAGTACGACTTCCAGCCGTTGGATCTGGTGGTGCAGGGCGAGGGTCCGCTCCTGCCGCCGCCGGGGGGGCCGACCACACTTCCCCCGCCTCCGGGCCCACCGCCTG
>JGI20158J14315_10003602_pt1 | contig 10226 bp, 9 predicted proteins | sample COG_08_FD_14315 | JGI IMG/M metagenome (IMG submission 14315)
TCCACCATGAAGATTAACAATGTCCATAGTGCCCATGGCTAAACCAGCGCCATTGACCATACAACCAATGTCACCATCAAGCGCCACGTAGTTTAGATCCCAAGCAGAGGCATGAGCTTCTCGTGCGTCTTCTTGAGAAGGATCATGCATTTCTTTAATCTGCGGCTGACGATACAGCGCGTTACCATCAATAATAACTTTGGCATCTAGGCAGTGAAGGTTTCCTTCGTCAGTGATAACCAGTGGATTCACTTCTAATAGCTCAAGGTCTTTCTCTTTAAACAATTTAGCCAAACCCATAAAAATGCTGACAAATTGCTTAACTTGAACCCCTTTGAGCCCTAATTTAAACGCAAGGTCACGTCCCTGATAGGGCTGAGCACCCGTTAGAGGGTCTATAACGGCTTTTAGGATCTTTTCTGGGGTTTCGTGCGCAACCTTTTCAATCTCAACACCGCCCTCGGTAGAGGCCATAAAGATGATTCGACGAGTTCCACGGTCTACCACAGCGCCCAAATAAAGTTCTTGATCTATATCTGTGCAGGTTTCAACCAGAATACGGCTTACTGGCTGGCCATTGGCGTCTGTTTGGTAGGTAATTAAGTTTTTACCGAGCCAATGACGCGAAAACTCTTCGATTTCTGTTTTAGAGCTAACAAGTTTAACGCCGCCGGCCTTTCCGCGGCCACCCGCGTGGACTTGAGCCTTAACAACCCATCGATCACCACCAATGATGTCAGCGGCCGCTATGGCTTCTTGAACTGTTTCTGCCGCAACACCTTTAGAAACAGGTAGTCCATATTCGGCAAACAGTTGCTTACCTTGATATTCATGCAGGTTCATACTTCATTTCCTGTTAGTTGTAGTTGTATTGCGCCCCGCGCTGCCAATAAAACAGCCCGAAGCGCAAAAAGTTTAAAGTCTTTCTAACGTCGTTTTCGATTAGCGATGTGAATAGCACTACCATTGACCGCCAATGCAGCTTCATGCACGGCCTCTGACAATGTTGGATGCCCAAATACCGTCATTCCAAGATCTTCAGCGCTGGAACCAAACTCCATGGCAATCGCTACCTGTTGAGTTAGGTCTGCTGCGCTTGGACCAACAATGTGACAACCCAAAATACGGTCAGTATCTGCGTGAGCAATGATTTTGACCATACCATCGGTATCATTCGCCGCCATTGCTCGCCCACTGGCGGCAAAAGGAAAAACGCCTACATTATAGGATTCCCCGGCCGCTTTAACTTCTTCTTCGGTCTGACCCACCGATGCTACCTCGGGATGAGTGTAGATAACATTAGGAACAATGTCATAGTTCATCTGGGCCTTATGTCCGGCAATCCGTTCTGCTACCATCACGCCTTCCTCAGAGCCTTTATGAGCGAGCATTGGACCGCGCACCAAATCACCAACCGCGTAGACGCCAGGGGCATTGGTTGCACAAAATTCGTTCACGAACACCGATCCGCGCTCATCAACGTCTACCCCACTGTCTGCAGACAATAGTCCCTCCGTAAACGGTCGACGACCAACACAGACAATGAGCTTGTCAAACGTCTCTTTAAGTTCATCTCCAGCGGAAGTTTTGTAGGTTACCTCGACCTCGCGGCCTTTAACTTCAGTACCCGTAACACGGGCGCCTAAGCGGATATCCAAGCCCTGCTTGGTGAAGATTTTTTTGACTCTTTGGCAATAGCTTTGTCCATAATCGCCAAGAAGTCCTCTAATGCTTCAAGAAGCACAACTTTTGAGCCCAAACGACCCCAAACTGAGCCTAACTCAAGGCCAATTACACCGGCACCAATAACGCCGAGACGCTCTGGCACCTCGCCAATCTCCAATGCACCAGTTGAATCAAGGATTAAATCGTTATCAACAGGTGCCACGGGAATAGCTATAGGTTGAGAGCCAGAGGCCAAAATGACATTTTCAGCATCAATAATTGAGACAGCGCCTTCACTATCCGTTAACTCAACCTTTTTACCAGCTAAGAGCTTTCCAGTGCCATACAGCGCGGTGACACCATTAGCTTTGAATAACCCTGCTATACCACCCGTAAGTTGATTAATTATTTTATTTTTTCGCTCGAGCATGGCCGGAATATCAATTGCCACACCGCTGGTACTAATACCATGGATGGCAAGCTCTTCTGCCGCTTCGTGATACTTAAAGGAGCTGTCTAGTAGGGCCTTGGATGGGATGCAACCAACATTAAGACAGGTACCGCCATTAACACCCTTACCGTCACTGTTTTTCCACTTTTCTATACACGCCGTTTTCAGACCTAATTGCGCAGCTCTGATCGCAGCTACGTATCCTGCGGGGCCACTTCCAATAACGACAACATCAAACTTATCGGACATTTATTTACCTATATATCAATTACTTATGAATTAAATCTCGAGCAATATCTTAGCTGGATCTTCTATCAGCTCTTTAATGGCCACTAGAAATTGAACAGCGTCCTTACCATCGATCAGACGATGATCATAGGACAATGCTAAATTCATCATGGGCCGAATGACCACTTCCCCGTTTACCGCCATTGGACGCTGTTGAATCTTGTGCATTCCCAATATCGCAGACTGCGGTGGGTTGAGTATCGGTGTTGAAAGCAGAGACCCATAAACACCGCCATTGGTGATGGTGAAGGTACCACCGGTCATCTCTTCAATCGTTAACTTACCGTCCCGCGCCTTGCCTGCGTAGGTACTAATCGCATTTTCAACAGTCGCGATACTCATATTTTCTGCATTACGCAATACCGGAACCACGAGACCTCTGTCAGTAGAAACCGCCACACCGATATCCTGATAACCGTGATACACGATGTCAGTGCCATCTATCGATGCATTGACCAATGGGTAGCGCTTCAGCGCCTCGACAGCCGCTTTGACGAACATTCCCATAAATCCTAAGCGAGTACCGTTATGCATCTTGGTAAACTCATCTTGGTACTGTTTACGCAGACCCATCATTGCGGTCATATCAACTTCGTTAAAAGTCGTTAACATCGCAGTAGTCTGAGTCACGCTAAGTAAGCGCTCTGCGATACGCGAGCGCATTCTAGTCATCGCTACGCGCCGCTCGACCCGCTCACCACCTTGCAGTATAGCTTCTGCCTCAGCAGCGACTTTTGGTGCCTCCACGGTGGTTGCGGTTGGCTCTGGAGTATAATTAACCACATCTTCTTTGGTGATTCGCCCACCCTTTCCTGTGCCGGTAACCTGAGAAAGGTCAATATCTCGCTCATCTGCAAGTTTCTTTGCGGCGGGATTAACTAAGGACCCCCCCACCTCTGCATCTGGCTCAACTTTGGATGCTGCTAACACCGGAGTAGGCTCTGCAACAGCGCCCTCTTCAATCCGCGCAAGTACTTCATTGCTTAAAACGATGTCGCCCTCTGCCTTCAGGACTTCAACAAGAGTACCTGAGGCGGGAGCAACAACTTCCAATACAACCTTGTCAGTCTCTATGTCCACAATCAGCTCATCGCGACTAATAGTGTCTCCTGCTTGTTTATGCCAGGTCGCCAAAGTGCCCTCTTGGACTGATTCTGGATATGTAGGTGCCTTGATTTCTATGGCCATTAATCTATTCCTAGTTTAAGAGTCGAAAGTTAATGCTTCATCAATAAATTGTTTCTGTTCTTCAAGATGGACAGACATATATCCACTTGCCGGTGCTGCTGAGCCAATACGCCCCGCATAGCTCAACTGCAAACTTGAGTCATGGCGCTGCATGGCATTGCGCATATGGTGCTGACTGCTGTACCAAGCGCCCTGATTCATAGGCTCCTCTTGACACCACACCACACTTTCTAACTTAGGATAAGCCGCCAATACCACGTCCAACTCTTTGTCAGGGAAAGGATACAGCTGCTCCAAGCGGACGATCGCTATATCCTTGATACCTCGCTCATCTCGCTCCTCGAGAAGATGATAATAAACCTTGCCTGAGCAGAGAATAATACGCTTTACCGCCGCCGCATCAACACTACCATCGTCAATAACATTACTAAAATGGCCCTTGGCCAAATCTTCAAGAGATGAAGTCGCCAGTTTATGCCGCAAAATCCACTTGGGACTCATGATAACCAGTGGACGTCGCATTGGCCTGATTGCTTGGCGTCTTAATAGATGGAATATTTGTGCTGGAGTGGTTGGGTTACAGATTTGCATGTTGTGTTCAGCACATAGCTGTAAAAACCGCTCAAGACGAGCTGAGGAATGCTCAGGACCTTGCCCTTCGAAACCATGAGGCAACATCATCGTCAGACCACACAGCCGGCCCCACTTGTGCTCCCCACTAGCGATAAACTGATCTATCACTACTTGAGCACCGTTCGCAAAATCGCCAAACTGGGCTTCCCATATAATCAAGCCTTTGGGCGCTGTAGTTGCATATCCATATTCAAAGGCCAGTACAGCCTCCTCAGATAGCACAGAGTCATAGATATCAAATCGCGGTTGCTCATCGTACATATTAGCCAGAGGCAGGTAAGCTTCACCATCGTTCTGATTAAACACTACGGCATGACGATGAGAGAACGTACCTCTGCGAACATCTTGTCCAGTAAAGCGGATCGGGTATCCCTCTCGCAGCAAGGTGCCATAGGCCAGCAGTTCTGCCATGCCCCAATTCAGAGGCAGCGCTCCTCCGGCCATCTTACGACGGTCATCATAAATTTTAGAGACCTGCCGCTGAACCTTAATGCCATCGGGAATCGTAGTAATTTTGGTTGCTACTTCCTGTAACTTTTGCAGATCGGTTGCTGTGTCACCTTCGGTGCGCCAATCATGGTCTAGGTAGGGGTTCCAATCAACAAACAACGAAGTATCAGGCTCTCTGACTAAGTTGTGTACCACAAACTCGCCCTTATCAAGCCTAGAACGGTAAACATTTGCCATTTCATTGGCCTGGTTCTGCTCGATAATACCTTCAGTGACTAATTTTTGAGCATAGAGAGTTCGAGTCGTCGAATGCTTTTTGATAATTTCGTACATTAACGGCTGTGTCGAAGATGGCTCATCGGTTTCGTTGTGACCTCGACGGCGGTAACAAACCAAATCAATAACAACATCTTTGCCAAATTCATATCGATAGTCTGTAGCTAGCATCGCAGCGAACATTACTGCATCAGGGTTATCGCCATTAACATGCAAAATAGGCGCGCCAACCATTTTGGCAATATCTGTACAGTATTCCGTAGATCGGGCGTCATCTTGTCTACTCGTGGTGAACCCCACCTGATTGTTATAACAATATGTATGGTGCCGCCAGTTTTATATGCTCTGGTCTGGGAGAGCTGAAATGTCTCCATAACCACTCCCTGTCCCGCAAACGCAGCATCGCCATGCATCAATATAGGCACGACCTTTTGCCCTGTTGGGTCATTGCGTCGATCCTGGCGCGCTCGCCCTGAACCTACTACCACAGGACAGGAAATCTCCAAATGCGATGGGTTAAAACCCAGCGCCATATGGACTTCGCCACCAGGAGTCATGACATTCGATGAGAAGCCTTGGTGATATTTTACATCCCCTGATGTATTGACCAGACGCTTACCTTCAAACTCGTCAAACATTTCAGCAGGGTTTTTGCCCAAGATGTTGACTAAAACATTTAATCGCCCACGGTGAGCCATGGCCATCACAATTTCTTTAGCGCCGTATTCTCCCGACCGCCTAACCAAACAGTCAAGAAGCGGGATAAGACTCTCACCGCCCTCAAGCCCAAAACGCTTGGTACCAGGGTACTTTGAGTCAAGGTGCTTTTCTAAACCCTCTGCGGCCGTCAACCTGTTAAGCACATCAATCCGAGCATCTTCGCCATAGGTGGGCTTAGACCTAACACTTTCAAACCTCTGGGCTAACCACTGCTTTTCTGCGAAAGAGGTTATGTGCATGAATTCGGGACCCAAGTTACCGCAATAGGTCTCTTCTAGGGCTTCAACTATCTCTCTTAGGGTCGCCTCGGGCTTGCCGATATAAAGGGGGCTGGTTTGGAATGTAGTATCCAAGTCAGCGTCGGTGAGACCGTGAAAATGCAGCTGTAAATCAGCCACGTCTTCACGAATCATTAGCCCTAATGGATCTAACTTCGCTTTTTGGTGGCCTCGGAATCGATAGGAACTGATTAACTGGACAACTTTTACCTGCTTACGTTCATGCTCCAAGTGGATTCCGCCGGAGCCTGGCGCAGGGGTCGGACGAGCTTGGCGTCTGCCGAGCAGCTCAAAATGCTGGATAATTGTGTCGTGAGAGATATCAGGTGCAATCGAACCATTGGTCCGAGGAAGGGAGTCAAAAAAGCTTCCCCACTCTTCTGGCACAGCGTTGGGGCTGTGCAAGTAGGTTTCATAGAGCCCTTCAATATACGCGGCGTTTCCACCAGAAAAGTGCGAGGAGCTGAGGAATTGCTCCATTAGGCCCTCAGGCATTGCTATTTGTCCTTATGACTGCAAATTTTGGCGCCATTTTAAAGGGCTAGCACGCCTACGGCTAGTAAAATTTCAGAAATTCGGCGATTTCCACCAAATTAACCAAATTACGCTGGGTTTCTCATCAACATGTTACGAATATGGCCAATCGCTTTGGTCGGATTCAAGCCTTTAGGACACACTTGAACGCAGTTCATGATGCCATGGCATCGAAACACACTGAACGGGTCGTCAAGCTTTGATAGTCTTTCTGCGGTAGCAGTATCTCTACTATCAGCCAAAAAACGGTAGGCCTGTAGAAGACCAGAAGGACCTATAAACTTCTCCGGGTTCCACCAGAAGGAAGGACATGCTGTTGAGCAACATGCACAGAGAATACATTCGTAAAGTCCATCGAGCTTTGCACGCTCTTCAGGGGACTGCAAGCGCTCAATCTCTGGCGCTGGTGAGTTGTTAATCATATACGGCTGAATTTTCTCATACTGGGCATAGAACTGAGACATATCGATGACAAGATCTCGAATAACCGGCAATCCAGGTAGCGGACGAATAGTCAGCGAATTACCTTTCACTGCCTCCGAAAGCGGCGTAATACAAGCCAGACCGTTTTTCCCAGAGATATTGACACCATCAGACCCACAAACACCTTCTCGACAAGAACGCCTAAACACTAACGATGGATCCTCAACCTTTAGCTTCTCAAGAACATCTAAAACCATCAGGTCTTTCCCTTGGGTATCAAACTGAAAATCCTGCATGTAGGGTTCGTTATCAACTTCCGGGTTGTAGCGATAAATACTTACATTTAGCATAAAATTAATATCTCTTCTCGCAAAATCAATAGGTACGAATTTTTGGTTCAAAAGGCTCGCGGGTTTTTAGAGTGAAATTCACCGGGCGCTTACCGATTTCTTTACTTCCTGGGAAGTAAATAGAGTGACATAGCCAATTCTCATCATCTCGCTCTTGAAAATCTTCCCGAGCATGAGCGCCTCTGCTCTCCGTTCTACCCTCTGCTGCAATGGCCGTAGCGTAGGCAGTTTCGAACAAATTTTGTAACTCAAGAGCTTCAATTCGAGCGGTATTGAATGAGTTGCTTTTGTCATCGAGGTACACGTTTTCAATGCGGGGCCGAAGCTCATCAAGCTTTTGAACACCCTGCTGCATGTAATCTCCGCGCCTAAATACTCCGAAAAAGTTCTGCATGATGGTCTGTAATTCCGCTCGCAGGACCGCCGCGTTCTCTCCTTTGGTAGACGCATTAATACGATTCAATCCAGCCATTGCGCGATCAATGTCCTCTTCAGTCGCATCTTTCAGGTCGATGCCTTTGCTCAACTCATTTTCAATGAAAATTCCCGATGCACGTCCAAATACCACTAGATCAAGCAAGGAATTTCCGCCCAAACGATTAGCGCCATGAACCGACACACAAGCAGCCTCGCCACAGGCATAAAAACCCTCGATAACTTGATCATTGCCCTCTCTATCTATGGTGAGAGCCTGCCCGTCAACGTTGGTTGGGATGCCTCCCATCATGTAATGGCAGGTAGGAACTACCGGAATGGGCACTTTGACAGGGTCTGCATGAGCGAAAGTCCGTGAAAGCTCAAGAATACCGGGAAGCTTGGCATTCAGCGCTTCTTCTCCAAGATGATCTAGCTTGAGGAATACATGGTCGCCGTCAGGACCGCATCCTCGTCCCTCAAGGATCTCCAGAACCATAGACCTAGCAACCACATCTCTACCCGCAAGATCTTTTGCATTTGGCGCATAACGCTCCATGAAGCGCTCGCCATCTTTGTTGATCAGATAGCCGCCTTCTCCGCGACAACCTTCTGTAACCAATGTTCCGGCACCATGAATTCCGGTGGGATGAAACTGCCACATCTCAATATCCTGGACTGGAAAACCAGCCCGTATGGCCATTCCAACACCATCGCCGGTGCAAATATGAGCATTGGTGGTAGACGCATAAATCCGGCCTGCACCGCCTGTGGCAAACACAGTAGCCTTTGATTTAACGTATACACACTCGCCAGTTTCAATATTTATTGCTACAACGCCAACGACGGCATTGTCTGAGTTTTTTACTATATCTACGGCAAACCATTCGTTGAGAAAGACTGTTTTGTTCTTCAAATTACCTTGATACAACGTATGCAAAAGAGCGTGGCCCGTTCTGTCTGCGGCCGCACAGGTTCTAGCGGCTTGACCGCCAGCACCATAATCTTTTGATTGACCGCCGAAAGGCCGCTGATAAATGCGACCTTCCTCTGTTCGAGAAAAAGGCAGGCCCATGTGCTCAAGCTCGAAGACAGCCTCAGGGCCTGTCTGACACATGTATTCGATGGCTTCTTGATCACCAATGTAATCAGACCCCTTAATGGTGTCATACATATGCCACTGCCACTGATCATTTGGATCGTCGCTGGCAATTGCACAGGTAATCCCACCCTGAGCCGAAACGGTGTGTGAGCGCGTGGGGAAAACCTTGGTTATTACTGCTGTTTTATAACCTGACTGCGCTAGCTGAAGCGCTGCACGCATGCCAGAACCGCCACCGCCGACAATAACGGCGTCAAAACTCATTGTTCTTAAACTAGCCATGTACTTAAAATCCCCAAAGAATATCGATAGCCCAAACCAAATAGACCAAAATCACCGCGACCATACCAACTTGTAAAACTTTACGGATCATGTCAGCTTTTGGCCCAAGGAGTCTGACCGTTACATAGTCTGTGAGAACACACCAAATCCCAATCCACGCATGAGACGCGATAGAGGCCATCGTCAACAAGCTAAACAGCCGCATCGATAGCAGGCTATTTAATTCAGCCCATTGAGCGTAACTGATGCCTGGGTTAGCTAAAAGGTAAGCAGTAACAAACACGATATATGCGGTCATGACCACAGCTGAAATTCGCTGAACCAACCAATTAGTTACACCGCTTCGACTAAAACTGGAAACTATTCCTACCATGAGAGCACCCAACTGGTTATGACTAAAATGACTAAAAGCGATAGCGCCACTGCTATCCAAGCGCTGATACGACCACTATTGAAATTCTCTTCACCCAACCCAAAGTCCATCACGAGATGCCTAATACCTGCCACCGTGTGATAAGCAAGCGCGATAAGACTTCCCCATACAAAAAACGTCACCGCAGGATGAGCCACTAAATCTTTTAGCATGTTAAAGCTTTGTTCAGAGTCAAGGCTAAGATCGAGTAACCACAACATGACAGCCAAGCCAAAAAATGTAATCACCCCAGAGATTCGATGTAAAATTGAAACATAAGACGTGATAGGCAGTCTTATTGTCCCAAGATCCAAATTAACAGGTCTTTTCTTATCTACCATGCGCTACCTCATAGTTACTTGCCGAAGTTAGCCACTCCGCCATGAACATGTTGTTTAAATGAAATCGTCTCGGGTTCCTCCTGCGAATGCGGAGCTCCCTTTTGTTGGGCACGCAGTATAATAATAAGGGTACTCAAATTCAATTAGGATTCTCCGAAATACTAAACTGATATACCAAATTGATCTGCGGGGAGCAATTTCAGTCACTTGTCCGCTAAATAGAGCGAAAATCTTGATTTAGTTCACATTGAAATTGCGTTGATGTCTGATAACATTCGGTAGGTAAATAGTGAATATCTAATCCAGACCATAAGCTATGACCGATTTACTTCTAACAAGCGCCCGGAGGAGGACTCTTAGGATACCAAGGGAGCTCTTGTACCATTAACATCGTGTTGACAATTTTCGCTGAGCATCTA
>JGI20158J14315_10003613_pt1 | contig 10209 bp, 7 predicted proteins | sample COG_08_FD_14315 | JGI IMG/M metagenome (IMG submission 14315)
CCAGAAGCAGAGCGATCCACTCTACTGCATCGCGCAAGGTGGTTTGCTCGTGCAAAATGGGGGCGGGGATTCCCATTTGATCCATTTCTTGGACGACGGATTCAGGTGTGATATTGGCCATGTCACCTAGGAAGGTTCCTCCAGTTCTACGGGAGATTCTCATCAAAATATCATGGTCTGCAGCCAAATTGGTGCGTTCAAGCTGGGTGTCCTCTATAACCAGGTTCCCGGAAGCTTCGAATGTCTGTTCATCAACTTCACAAGTCGCTTTCCATCGGTAATTCCCATCCGCCATTCGTCCAAAATCTGCTGCGTAGCCATCTTCTGTAAGCAGCAAGGTGCGGTTATAGACTTGACCGACTTCATCTGTTAAATAAACTACGACGGTGGCTTCTCGCGTGGCGCTCCAGGACGCATCATATACTTGGGCGCGGAAGTTGATGCGTTCATCGACAGCAATGCGCTTTTCTGTTTGAACAATCAGCCGCTTGCGAACATCCTTGGCCGCAAGGAATTGCACTTGCTGTTGGATGAATTGGTTAAACGCCGAATGATCTCCATTTTGAATGTAATTCCGCATACGCCAGCGCCACAGGCCGTTACCAATCGATAGGATTTGTCGCGCACCTGATGTTCCGGCTGATCCTCCCCGAATTCCCCAAAAGGCCTCGTTGGTTTCGATGTCTCCAAACTGCCGATACACCATGGGGGACCAAGCGGGGGACCATGTCGTTTGCTCAAAAGGCCCCATCATCGGCGGCCACGCTCGAATGGCCTCTTCGATTCCATTGGGGAATTCCAGGGCGCTGAAAGAGGGGTTGAGCCGTGCACGGTGGGTTTGAGTCAGGTCACCTGAGCGCGTCATTTCGACGCCCAATGCATTGGGCTGTTGCAAGTATGTCCAGGTATCTTGGGAAGCAGCCAACCACCACACCGGTGTGTCGTTCATGCCGACTAGCTTAGTCCAAGGCATACCGCCCCACGATGTTCCAATCAAATCGTGCGCAATGACGACATCAGATGCTGCCAAGGCATCGGTTAGCGCCTGAGCATCTTGCAGATTGGCNAATTGAAATGAACGGATTTCATANGGTTCCAATTCAGAAAGTGCCATGCGAATGGCGCCCAAATCNGGATGAGGTGAAGCCGCAATGCATGTGATGATGCGACGGCTTTCCAACACNTCAACATAAAAAGTGCGCTGGTTATTGCTCGGGTCAATCTCCCCGCTAGTGGNGGCTATGCGTACTTCATACCGTTGCATNCCAACATCAGCTGTAGGCAATTGAAAAGCGCATTTTTGAACCTCCCTATCCCCGGATGTGGTCCATTGTTGAGACTTCAAAAGCTCTCCGCCATGGTACACCTGAATTTGGGCGAGTTCCCCAACAAGTCCCTGAGATTCCACAAAAACCTCTATCGGNAAGGTATTGCCCAAGTAGGCAATGGGGTTGTGATTGATTCTGCTAATCCACCGGTCCTTGACCGTCGTTGTATCGCCTAGTCCCAGTGTCCAAACTGGAATATTTGGCCAGTCTATTCCAAAATCAGGTGTTGCTCCGCGGTTGACTAGGCCATCACTCGCGAGAATAATTCCAGCGATGTTGCGGTTTTCGATGCGGACGGTNAGCTCTCGCATAGCAGCATCGAGATTGGTTTGGGCTCCAGCCCAGTTCCATGTGGAATCGGAGGTNCTTGGTAACGGGCGCAATTGTTTGTCGAAGCCATACCATTCTGCAGTCATTCCAGCTCCTTCAATCGCGGTTCGCAGTCCATCAGTCCAAGCGAGGATTTGCTTGGATTCGGCAGCGGAGTCTCCACGTGAAAAGATTGAGGTGCTTTCGTCCATCAAAACCACGGCAACGGGCTGTTCCTCGTCAAAGAGTTGACTTCGAATCAGAGGTTCCAGCAGCAAAAATCCCAAGCCCGCTAGAGTAATGAAACGCATGGTGCCCAGCAGCATTCGCCCAGCAGGCGATAGGCCGCTCCCGGTGCTTTTACGTCCAATACCAGCCCCCCAACCATACAACCAAAACGCCATCAGTGCAGCGGCACCTAGAACGACCGCCCAGTGCCAGGCTTCGACCTCCACGATCCAGTCGCGGGGTATGTCAATTTGAAGCAGCATCTTCAGGTGGTGGAGCGCCTCATGCTGTGATCATTCCGCCGTCGATGCAGATTGTTTGACCGGTGATGTACGAGCTCATCTCGCTGGCAAGGAAGGTGCACAATTGGGCCACATCTTTTGGTTGGCCGCCTCGCTTCAGCGGAATGGCATCGCGCCAGCCTTGAACCGTGTTTTCGTCCAATGCTGCAGTCATTTCCGTCTCAATGAATCCCGGTGCGATGGCGTTGCATCGAATGTTGCGGGAGCCCAGTTCCAGGGCGACAGATTTGGTGAATCCCAAGATGCCTGCTTTTGAAGCGGCGTAATTCGCTTGACCTGCATTGCCCTGCACGCCCACAACAGAGCTAACATTGATGATGCTTCCCGCGCGTGCCTTCAGCATGGTTCGCATCACCGCCTTCGTCAATGCAAAGCATGATTTAAGGTTGACGTTGATCACGCGGTCCCATTGTTCTTCGTTCATGCGCATCAACAAGGTATCGTCTGTAATGCCGGCGTTATTGACCACAATGTCGACCGTGCCAAAGGCTTCTACGACGTCTTTGACAAGAACCTCAGCCTGATCCATTTGCGCAGCATCGGACTTAAATCCTTTCACGTTGCCGCCGGTTTGCGCTAATTCTTTTTCCAAGGCGCGCGCTTTTTCTTCGGACGAATGATAGGTGAAAGCGACGGTAGCTCCTTGTTGTACAAACTCGTGTGCGATGGCTTTGCCAATTCCGCGGGATGCGCCCGTGATGATGGCGACTTTTCCTTCTAATAGCATGGGGATAGTTATGGTGCAGGTGCTTCCAGCAGATCGGCCGCCTCAGCAATTAATTCAGCAATGTCTTTGACTTCTACGTTGGACTCTTGGTTGGCATTTTTCACGCCATCGGTCATCATGGTATTGCAAAAGGGACAGCCCGTAGCAATGACTTCCGGTTGGGTTTCAAGGGCTTCATCTGTTCGGGCGTGATTGACTTCGCGCTCACCAGGCTCTGCTTCTTTGAACATTTGTGCTCCACCGGCTCCACAACACATGGCGTTTTGCTTGCATCGCCGCATCTCAAGGAGCTCTGCATCGAGTTTTGTTATTACTTCTCGGGGGGCTAGGTATTCACCATTGGCCCGTCCGAGGTAGCATGGATCATGGAAGGTGATCCGGCGACCTTTGAATGGCTGATCGCCTGACATGCGCAATTTGCCCGTTTCGATTAACTCTCGAATGAACTGGGTATGGTGCAATACCTCGTATTGTCCGCCCAGTTCAGGGTACTCATTTTTGAGCATATTAAAACAGTGCGGACACCCCGTGATGATGCGTTTGATACCGTATCCATTCAACGTCGCAATGTTTTGGGCAGCTTGCATTTGGTACAAAAACTCGTTTCCTGCTCGTTTTGCGGGGTCGCCTGTGCAAGATTCTTCTTGTCCAAGCACGGCAAAGGACGTTTCAGATGCGTGCAGGATTCGGGCAATGGCTTTGGTGATTCGCTTGGCTCGGTCGTCAAAGCTGCCGGCACAACCGACCCAAAACAACACCTCGGGGGCTTGTCCGGAGGCCGTCATTTCGGCCATAGTTGGAATGTGAATTGAGCTCATGGTGTGGTTATACTTCTTGGGTCCAATCGCCGCGGCTCCCTGCTGGGAACGCCCACGGTGCGCCATTGTTTTCAATGTTATTGAACATGGATGTGATGGATTCAGGCGATTTGCTGTCTTCCATGATCAGGCTGCGCCGCATGTCCAGAATAATGCCCATCGGGGAAATGTTGATGGGACACGCTGTGATGCAAGCCTGACAGCTCGTACATGCCCATAATTCCTCCTCGGTGATCCAATCGCCTAGCAAAGACTTGCCGTCTGGTTTCCATTCGCCTCCTTGGGCTTCGCGTTGCTTACCAATCTCTTCCACCCGATCTCGTGTGGACATCATGATTTTGCGAGGACTCAGGAGTTTTCCGGTTTGGTTGGCGGGGCATTCTGACGTACAACGGCCACATTCTGTGCAAGTGTATGCTTCGAGCAGTTGTTTCCACGTCAAGTCGGAGGCGTCTTTCACGCCAAACCGTTCGGGAGGGCCTTCGCTGGCTGGTGCTGCGGCATACGGGTCGGCCTGAGGGTCCATCATGAGGTCCACTTCTTTTTTGACCGCTGCCATGTTGTCCATCTGGCCTTTGGGGTTCAAGTTGGAGAAATAGGTGTTGGGAAAGGCCAAAATGATGTGGAAGTGCTTGGAATAGGGCACATAGACCAAGAAGGCCAGCACTCCCGCAATATGGAACCACCACATGCCGCGCTCGACAGCAATCAAACCAGCATTAGTCAATCCCGCATACAGTGGAGTCAACAACGAACTGACTGGAAATGAGCCGGCAGGCACGTAATGATCGAGTCCACGGCTCTGTGCAATGGCATCCGCCGCATTCATACTCAAGAATGCGAACATGAGGAGTACCTCCACCACCAAGATGATGTTGGCGTCGAGCGATGGCCATCCCTTTAGCTCGTTGGATTTGAATCGAGCCAGTGCGATGCCATTTCGGCGAACGAAGAAGACTATACAAGCCAAAATCACCCCTGCCGCGAGCCATTCAAATGATGCGATTAAAAAGTCGTACACCGGACCGAGGAATGCAAAGACGCGGTGTGTTCCAAACAGGCCGTCGATGAGGATTTCCAGGATCTCGATGTTGATGATAACGAATCCAACATAGATCAATATATGCATGACCCCTGCCACCGGTCGAGCGGTCATTTTACCTTGCCCCAGTGCCACCCGCGCCATGGTCGCCCAGCGTTCTGCTTTGCGATCAGACCCGTCCCAGTCGCGACCTGACCGAATGTTTCGACGGATCACTCCGATGCGCTTGGCAAAGAAGAAAATACCAGTGCTGAGAAGCAGAAGGAACAGGAGTTGACTGGTCATAGAGGCGAGGTTCATAAATCGTCAGAAGAACGCTTATCGAGTTCTTCGTCAATGATGTCGCGCAATTTCTTGAGCTCTTTGTTGGACAATGACTTTTCTTGTTTCTTACCAAAAACCGAGACTCGGACGTACCGCCAAGGATTCAAGTAGAGGTCATTAATCAAGTACTGCAGTTCGAGGTTGGTAGCGACCAATCCGTTGTGCAGTGAATCGCTGTTGACTAATTGCCCGAGTGAACCCTCCCCGTTATTTATTTTACGGGTGATTTCATCCACTTGGGTCAACGCGGAGTTTGCGCGGTGAATGGTTTGGGCGAAATTGGAGGCAGCGAGCGAATCCGAGATTTCAGAGAAATTCTCCATGACATTGGACAAATCGTCGTTGTGATTTTTCAAGTTGGACGTGATGCCATCGACATTTTTAAAAATATTTTGCAAGGTTGATCGGTTTTCAGCAACCATCGCGTCGAGCTTCAAGGATGTTTGCTCCAAGCTCTCGACCGTGCGCTGAATGCTTTCGAAGGCAGTAGGCAACCCCAAGGTGGCATCCGCTTCAAAGACCGCTTTAAGGTTCTCGAGGATGTCGTCGACCCCGTCAATGAGTTGATCCGTTTTGGTTTTGAGCGGCATCAGTTCAATTCTTACGGCCTCCGCAATGCCTACTTCGAGTTCACTTAAGAGCGTGTCGCCTGGTTGAGCCAACTCTTCGCTTGTTCCGTAGATCAGGTCAATGGCCTTGGTGCCGAATAAGTCATTGGAGGTGATTTTGGCTTTGGCGTCTCGGTTCAATTTCAGAGCGGACTCTTCAATATCAAAGCTGACAATGAGCGACCCATTACCTGATTCCGAAAACTTCACTTGAGTTACTTGACCAACTTTGAAGCCATTTACCAGCACGGGGTTGGAAACGGCTAAGCCATCGATTTCCTCGTAATGAGCGTAGTAGGTGTTCGACGCAGCAAAAGGATTGAACCTTTCATGTAATTCACACCCAGCACAAGGAGGATGAGTCCGACTAGGACCAATGCTCCAATGCGAAATTCTTTCGAAACTTGTGCCACGTGAATTAATTTTTACGGAGGGGTTTCACACCTTGTTCTGCCCAATTTGTTCCTTCGAACTTCACAACGAAGGCGTCCGGATACCCCATCTGTTGCAGTTGGGATTTGTAGACGCTGGCTTGGACAGAAGTGGAAAATGAACCCACCGCGTATTTATAAAGACCATTGCGAAGATACTCCACCACAGGCGTGAGCCCTTCAAGCCGTGAATCATCTGTGGATAAGGGGTCCTGCGATGCCAATATCTGCACACGAAAGCTTGGCGACACAAGGGCAGAGGAGGATTCGTCGGATGGTTCAGCAGATGCTGGGCTCATTTCTAAAAGGGCAGAGGGTTCGGGTGATACGTCTTCCGTGGCCTGTGGAAGGCGTTCTTCGGGACCGGGATGGTGCTTCTCTTTATAGGTTCTGAATGCGCGAAGCAAGGCCGAAGCCATGAGTTCCTTTCCATTTGTGGAATTCAAAAAGTCCTCTTCGGATGGATTGGTCAAGAACCCCAGCTCCACGAGGACAGAAGGCATTTGTGTAAAGCTGATTACGTAATAACCAGCTTGGCGAACCCCGCGATCTTTTCTGCCTACCCGGCTTTGGAATTGATCTTGAATGAGGCTCCCCAGTTCCAGACTTTTGTTGACAAAAACCGATTGCTTCAAGGCAAGGGCGATGTAGGTGTCCGGATCGTCTGGGTCGAAACCTGCATACCGTGTTTTGTAGTCATCCTCCCTGAACATCGAAGCATTCTCCTGCATAGCCACTCGGAGGCTTTCTTCGGATTTATGCATTCCCATGACAAATGTGCTCGAGCCGCTCGCGTTTGCGTTGGTGAAAGCGTCGCAATGGATGCTCATAAAGAGGTCGGCCTGGACATCGTTTGCGATCGCTACCCGTTTCTTAAGCGATGGGTAAGAATCCCCCGTTCGCGTCATGACAATTTTCACGTCGGGGAAGCGTTCAGTGATGTACTTGCGCAAAAGCAACGCCACATCCAAGGTGACGGCTTTTTCAGTTTCGCCATACCGTCCAGTCCCGAGGTTGCCCGGGTCCGAACCGCCGTGCCCGGCATCGATGACCAAAACCATGCTGGGAGGAAGAGGCGCAAAAGAAACGGACAGCATTATCATTGCTGTCATGGCGCATAGCACCGCCCGTTTCGTTAGTTTTGGCTGCCGGTTCATGGGTAACATCAAATCTAAAACGTCGTCGGGTCTTTGCATCGTCTGTTTGCAGGGGATTTTCCGTGTTGGAATGTGGATAATCGCCCCCCTTTTTGCGTTGGGCCAATCCCCAATCGAAGCAGGGGTGCAGGACTCCATCGCCGCGCCAGTGGAAGCTTCGTTTGAGGTGACGTGGGGAGCTTCGGACTCCACCCGTTTGAATGTGGATTCGTCTCAAGTAGAGCTGTATGGGAAGGCATTTGTTGCTCTTGATGACATTCGCCTCGAGGCCGATCGAATTATTTACACGGCTTCGACCAATCAAGCTTGCGCGTATGGACGCCGGGATTCTGCGGGGGCCTGGATCGGTCGACCTGTATTGACTCAGGGTGGTCAAACCTTCGACCAGGATGAGCTGTGTTTTGACCTAAAATCCCGCAGAGGATTGAGCAGGCAGGCTGTTACAGTGCAAGGAGAGGCGGTGTTTCACGCGGAAATTGCCAAGCGCCAGTCGAATGAAAAAATCCACGTATCCGACGCCAAGTTTACCACGTGCACAGCTGAGAATCCCCATTTTCATTTTCACCTGAAGCGCGCCATTATGATTCCGGGTGAAAAGGTGATTTCGGGCCCGTTTTATTTAAAGTTTCGAAAAATACCGACTCCCCTCGCCTTGCCATTTGGCTGGTTTCCCACCGCCCCAGAAAAGCGCAGCCACGGTTTACTTATGCCGGGCTATGGAAATGGAGGGAGCCTCGGTTTTTTCCTCAAAGATTTGGGGTATTACATGCCGCTAGGTGAGTACGCGGACACTCGACTCACGGGGGATATTTATACGGGAGGTTCTTGGGCAATTCGAAGCAGTACGAATTATAAGGTGCGGTATTGGGCCAGTGGCAACCTCAACCTCAGTTACCAGCGACAGCGATTTGGCTTCAGTGGGTTGCCCAGTCTGACGAAGAAGAGCCAATTCTTTGTGCGGTGGACGCACAACCAAGACAACCGGGCTAAGCCCAACAGTCGCTTCAATACGAGTGTCAACTTTGGCTCAAGTGACCACTTTCAGTCCAACCTAGGAGCCACACAGCAGGACTTTCTGACCAATACGTTTCAATCGAGTGTGCAGTATTCCAGGTCGTTTCCCGGAAAGCCATTTAATGTGGCCATGAGCGCGCGGCATGCCCAAAACTCCCAAACAGGGAATGTTGACCTCACCCTTCCTTCATTGACCTTCAACTTGCAGCGATCGAGTTTGGCCAAATTGATGGGCTTGCAAACCGTGGGCAACCGACTGCTCGATGAGATTGCCATCACAGGTTCGACCCGATTTGAGCAAACCATGCAGGCGCCAGATAGTGTTTTTAGCTCGGGTGATTGGGATCAAGTTTCATTTAGAAATGGCCTCAAGCACACGGCATCAGCATCCACACAGATGCGGTTGGGATTTGTCAGTTTGACGCCTTCATTCAATTACAATGAATTTTGGGCGTTTGAATCCTTGGATGGATTCTTGGAGGAGACTGACGAAGGAGTGATGCAGGTTCGGGATACGTTGGCCGGATTCCAATCCACGCGGGATTGGCGTTTGTCAGCCAATGCCTCTACGCGTTTTTATGGGATATTTGAACGGGGGAAGGACAAGCGCGTCCAAGCCCTTCGCCACGTAATCAGCCCTTCGGTGGGATTGAGTTACACACCGGAACGTCAGCGAACACAAGAGGTGAGCCTCAACGACGAATCGTGGGAATTTAACCCCTACAGCCTCAACCGATTTACCCCACAAGATATCCGAGCTTCGGGAGCTGTCAATGTGGGGATCTCGCAGAACCTGGAGGCCAAAGTGCGCGACCGAGAGACGGGAGAAGTCAAAAAGGTTCGACTGATCGACAACGTCGTTACATCGGCCAATTACAACCTGATTGCTGATTCGTTGGGGTTAAGTGACATTACGACACGGGCCAACACCGATTTATTCAATCGCATGCGCATTAATGTGGGTGTCACGCACAGCGCTTATGCGAGAGATTCGTCCGGGATGCGGGTCGATGAATTTCTATGGGATCGAGGTGAAGGGTTTCTCCGCATGACGCGCGCAAATGCAGCATTCGGCAGCAATTTCAAAGGGGGAGAGGACACGCAATTTCCATGGAATTGCCGAGTAGACTATAACCTCGATGTGCGCAAGAATTGGCTCGCAGGGAGCCAGCGGGATACGTTGATCATGTCCCAATCCGCGCGCATTCGCGGTTCGGTGAGTTTGGCTGAACGCTGGCGCGTGGATGTGAATGGAGGCTATGACTTCATACAGCGGGAATTGACGCCCACTCAATTGGATGTGTACTGGGATTTACATTGCTGGGAACTCTCCTTCAATTGGGTGCCGATCGGCATTCGGAAAAGCTTCTATGTTCGCCTGAATATCAAGGCTTCCATGCTCAAAGATTTGAAACTGGAGTTCAGGGACAGTGATTTGCCGTTCTAACCAGAAACGAGTGTTCTGGGGTTTGATTCAGCGTGTATACCAACGAACGAGCATCACAACGAGGCATACGAGGAACATCAAAAAGCTAATCTTATTGACTCCGTGCATCATCCGTAAACTGACTCCAGCTTCTGGATCGCGGTGAAAGAGGTTCGCGGGGTTGATGTAATACAGGATTTTCTTGAAGAACATGGCCTAGAATTATCGGTTTTGGTGGGCGATGACAGAAATTTCTACCCGAGCCCCCTTCGGTAGGCCTGCGACGAATACGGCCTCGCGTGCTGGGAATGGCTCGGGCATGATTTCTCTGTACGTGCTATCCATGCCTGCGTAGTCCTCTGTATTAATTAAGAACACGGAGGCTTTCACCACGTGATCGAGGGACAATTTGGCGGCATGGAGTATGTGTTCCACATTATGCAGGCTTTGACGAGTCGCTGCTTCAATGGATGCAGCTATGAGTTCTCCGCTTTC
>JGI20158J14315_10003624_pt1 | contig 10196 bp, 10 predicted proteins | sample COG_08_FD_14315 | JGI IMG/M metagenome (IMG submission 14315)
CGGTCACTGGCAATTTGCCTTTAAATGCGATCATTCCCACCGAAGACTGGATTTTGAAATTACAATTCAAAAATGCCAGTATTCTTGGCTATGTCACGGTGATTGTCGAAAGCTGTACGCTTCGCTAGACGGTAAATATACTGGCTTTGCTGGTGTTATTTTACCGCAGGGCGTGGCATCGCGAAAACGTCATCGATCCGCGCATAATCCATATAGCCGAGTCGTGCCAATGGTTGATAGCTTGTGACATCAATTTTGCCGTCTTTGACATTTTCATCGGCAATATGAATGCCGGTAATCATGCCAATAACCATAACCCCAGCACCAGCAGTCCCAGCACCAGCAGTCTCAGGTTTCGGTAATTCAATCACTTTCCATAATTTACATTCAAGCGCAGCAGGTGCGGCGGCAACACGCGGAACCTTGACCGTGTTGCAATCAGCCATCTCAAGGCCAGCGGCGGTAAATTCATTTTGTCCATAGGCCAAATCTGCCGATGTGATATTCATCGCATCACCAAGGGCGGCACTGACAATATTAACAACAAATTCCTCGGTTTCGATAACATTGCGAAGCGAATCTTTATGCTGTGCATTGCCCGATGGCGCGCTGCTGAACATCACCATCGGTGGCAGTTCCGAGATCGCATTGAAATAGCTGTATGGTGCTAGATTGATGCTGCCATCTTTACCACAGCTGGAAATCCAGCCAATCGGCCGTGGTGAGACAATGGCTTTAATCGGGCTGAATGCCAGACCGGCTTCCTTATGCAATCCGGGGCGAAAATACATGATGCGAACTCCTTAAAATCACGAACCGAGGTTATAGGCATCTTTGCCCGAATTGAACAAGATATTATGCGCCCCGTTGGGCGAGTTAAGAGGCTGTTGTTTCGCCTTTAAACCGCAATGTGCAAGCTCCTGTNAAAATCTGTGTCACAAGCGATTCCTTGCATAAGGTANAGCTTGGGGCAGGCATGCCCTGTGAATCGCGCCATATATGNGCAATTGATAAGGCGGCGATCAATGCCACGAGAATCCACATTGTTCGGCTCATCGGATCTTCCCTGTTTCTGTGATTACCAATTTGTTATATGGTCAGGCAAATCATCTTCGTCAACACTGTTTTCTGGCACCACGCGATTGGCCACCGACTGGCCAGCCAGCATTGTGCTATTGGCATCGCCGGTGATCAGCGGATGCCAGTCTGGAAGATCTTTTTTCTCATAAATCAGCCGATAGGCACAGCTTTGCGGCATCCAGCTTAAAATGCCAAGATTGTCAGGCGTCAGTAAAACGCAATCGGGAACATGCGTTTTGCGCGCCGCATAATCGGTGCATCGCGCATTTTCGCAATCAAGCAATTTACACGCAACATCGGTATAGTGAACATCACCTGTATCGACATCTTCGAGTTTCAAAACACAGCATTTCCCGCAGCCATCGCATAGCGACTCCCATTGATCTTTGTCTAGCTGATCAAGCGCGATGGTTTTCCAGAATTGATTTTGGGACACAATTTTTTCCGATACTGATCTTCGGTTTGGCTGATATAACGCCGTGTCAGCGGCGCGGCATTGTGATCATGAGCCAATTGCAGTTGAAATACTATCCCATCTTGACAGCGAAAGAAATATTCACAGCCAATAAGGTAAAATTCCCACATGCGGATAAAACGTTCATCATAATCCTGACGAACCGTTGCGATGTTCTGGCGAAAGGCCTGTCGCCATTGTTTTAGCGTTTCGGCATAATGCCCGCGTATTATTTCCATGTCGAGAATCTTCAGCCCTTGACGCCCCGCCGCACGCGTCATCTGTTCAAGCGAGGGGATATAGCCCCCGGGGAAAATATATTTATTCAGCCAGCGGTTACAGCGTTTGGCGTTATGATGCACCCCGATCGAATGGATCAGCGCCACCCCATTTGGTGCCAATAGCCGCGCAATCGAGGCAAAATAACTGTCAAAATGGCGCATGCCGACATGTTCAAGCATGCCCACCGAAACAATCCGGTCGAAACTGCCGCGCTGATGCCGGTAATCGCATAGATGAAAGGCCAGATGCTGTTGCGGTTATCCTGTTTTGCCTTTTGTGTGGCATAGACATGCTGGTTTTCCGACAAGGTGATGCCGGTTACTGAAATATCCGGCTGCATTTCCCATAACGCATTGGCAAGCCCGCCCCAGCCGCAGCCAATATCCAGAACTTGCTGATTTGGCTGTAAACACAGCTTTGCCCCAAGGCGCGCCAGCTTGGTGATTTGTGCATCGGCAAGCGTGTTACTGGCGTTATGGAAATAGCCGCAAGAATATTGACGACGCGGGTCAAGGAACTGGTCAAATAAACTGTCTTTTAGATCATAATGATGCGCGACATTGCGTTTGGCGCGTCCGGGAAGGTTGAAAAATTTCCAAAAGGCAAGATAGGTTCCGGCAAACAGCCCTATCCTTGCCAGCCAATGTTTTTGCCAATGGCCATTATTCGCCATNAAAAGCGCCAAAAGCTGTTCAAGATCGTCATTGGCGATGGTCAGGCTGCCATCCATATAGGCCTCGCCAATGGCAAGGTCAGGCTTGAACAAAATACGCCAGAAAAGGCTGTAATTCTGTAAATGAATCGTCACCTCAGGTCNGGCCGAGTCACCTTTCAGGCTGTGGGTGGGGCCATTGGCAATCACGATACGAAGACAGCCGATATGCAAAAATTGCTGCAATATGAAAAATCTAATGCGGGTTAGCATGACGCACCACATCTTGCTGTTTAATCCGGTCATTACAGAATAGGGGGTAAAACAAAACAAAAGGTTAAAGCCGGTATTTTTTTGCAAAAAAAGCGGTCAATTGCTTGCGGCTCGTGATTCGCGGGTGCAGATTACCGGCATGACCGATCCTGTGACGCATCATTCCGCTGATTACCGGCTAGCATCTGCCCCTTTGTCGCATCGTGACGGGGTGTTGCGTGCTGATGATTTTGACGATTTATATTTTTCAGCCGAAGACGGGCTTGGTGAGGCGCGTCATGTGTTTCTTGACGGGAATGACCTTGCTGGCAGAATTGCCGCCGCCGCCCAATTCACCATTGCCGAAACCGGATTTGGCACGGGGCTGAATTTTCTGGCGGTGATGGCCTTGCTTGAGTCTAATGCGCCNAAACAGNATCAACCGGGGTGCCAGATTGACTATATTTCATTCGAATCACGGCCTTTGCCAGCCACTGTCATGGCGCAAAGCCATCAGGCATTTCCCGATCTAGCGCGCCATAGCGATGGATTGATTGCCGCCTTACCGCCGCAATGGCCCGGCTTGCACCGCCGCGATTTCTTGCAGGGTCGATTACGGCTTCATCTGATTTATGGCGATGCAAATGATGCGGTGGCAAAGGCCGATTTTGCGGCTGATGCGTGGTTTCTTGATGGGTTCACACCGGCCAAAAACCCGCAATTATGGAATCAAGATTTATTGATGGCGGTTGGTCGTTTAACGCGGGCAGGCGGCAGCTTTGCCACTTTTACCGTTGCCAGTGCCGTTCGCCAGCGACTGGCCGAAGCTGGTTTTGAGCTTGAAAAGCGCCCCGGATTTGGCCGCAAACGCGATATGCTTGTCGGCCGCAAGCGCACGGGTACTTTAACGCCGCAGCCGGCCAAGCAAAAANGGAACATCGCAATCATTGGCGGTGGCATCGCTGGCGCTTCGGTGGCGGCGGGGCTGGTGGCGCGGGGCATAACCCCGCATATCATTGACGCCCGCGACCGGCTTGCTGGCGGTGCATCGGGCAACCGGCTGGCCTTGCAAAGCCCGCGTCTGAGCGTTGATCATAATGTGGCAAGCCGAATGTCGGCTGATTGTCTGTCCTTTGCGGTGGGATGCAGTGACGCTGCGCTTGCGGTTGTTGCTGATCGGGTAATCTCGCTTGATTGGCCAGATCGTGAAGCCGTGCGTCAGGCCAAGTTTCGCACGCAATTCTGGCCAGATGATCTAATGCAATTTGTTGATGCCAAAGCGGCATCGTCGCAGGCTGGCATTGATCTTCCACTTGGCGGTGTTGTGCATCATTGGGGGCGGGTGATCGACCCCATATGCCTGACAAATCATCTTGCCAAAGGCGCTGAAACGCATTTTGGCTTTTCTGTTGTTAGCATGCGCCGTGATGATGGGAAATATCACCTTATTGCCGGTGATGGTCGCCAATTGACATGTGATCAGCTTGTTGTTGCCGCTGGGGCAGATTTGGCGGCTCTGCATCAAATGCTGGCCATTCAGGGCATTACCATTGATGTTACATCGGGGCAGGTTAGCCATGTTCCTGAAACTGCCGCCCTTGCTGGATTGCGGGCAGGCATCAGCTTTGGCGGCTATTTGACGCCGGCAAAAGATGGCTTTCACGAGCTAGGTGCAACATTTGATCGCGAGGGCAATATTGAAATTTTGGCAAGCGCGCATCTTCATAATAAACAGCTTTTGCCGCATGGATTTGGTGATGGCTTGCCCGATCCTGCCAGCTATGGGGCGCGGGTCAGCAGGCGTGCCAGTACAGCCGATCGCAATCCAGTTTGTGGCAAGATCAATGATGATTTATTCATTTTGGGTGCGCTTGGTGCGCGCGGTTTGACCTTGGCACCATTGCTTGGCGATATGCTTGCTGCAGAAATATTGGGAATGCCGGTCACGCTTGCGCGTGATATCAGGCGCGGGCTCGACCCTTATCGGTTTCGCCTGCGGGCAAGCCGCCTATAGGCCTAACATGCTGCGGGCTTCAAACCGCTTGCCATGATCGGTGCAATCGGGGCTAAGAAGCGTCAAAAAGGCCGGTGCAATATCATCTGGCTGTGGCAGCGAATCTGGGTCTTCACCCGGAAAGGCTGATGCCCGCATGCCGGTTGCGGTGCCGCCCGGGTTGATCATGTTGATTCGCAAATTAGTTTGTTCGGTTTCCCCAGCCCAAACCCGCCCCATTGCCTCTAGCCCAGCCTTGGAAATCGCATATGGCCCCCAGAAAGGTGCAATCCCCTCGGCAACGCCCGATGAGACCAGAACAGCGCGTCCAGCTGGCGCGGCAACCAATAATGGTTCCATCGCGCGAATCAAATGCCATTGCGCGGTCAGATTGACCGAAATGGTGCTGTCCCAGATTTTATCATCAAGATGTGACAAGGGGGTAAGAGGACCGAGCATGGCCGCGTTGGCCAACAGACCGTCAAGGCGGCCCCAGCGTCCATGAATCGCTGCGGCAAGACGCGGCATGGCAGCATAATCGGCCATATCAAGTTCAACAATGGTGGCTTTGCCTCCAGCGGCCGTGATGGCATCATCGGTTTCTTCCAAGGCGCCCATTGTCCGGCCAGTCATGATGATTTCAGCACCAGCCTTTGCCGCGGCAAGCGCCACAGCACGGCCAATCCCGCGGCTGGCACCGGTGATGAGAATTACTTTGTCTTGAAGATCAGGGGTCATGCTGCGCTCATTTGGTTGGCTAGCGGCTATTGCCGTGGGAAACGCGTTTTCCCGACAGGCCCGATGCCAGTTTAATCGGATAATCACCCGTAAAACAGGCATCGCAGAATTGCGGCCCATCCGGGTTGCGACCAGCCTCGCCCATTGCACGATACAGCCCGTCAATCGAAATAAAGGCCAGTGAGTCGGCGCCAATTTCCTTGGCAATGGCGTCAATATCCAGCTTGGCAGCAATCAACTGGTCTTTATCAGGCGTATCAACCCCGTAAAAACAGGGGTTTGTCGTTGGTGGGCTGGCGATGCGCATATGCACTTCGGCAGCGCCGGCGGCGCGCATCATCGCAACAATCTTGCGCGAGGTTGTGCCACGAACAATCGAATCATCAACAAGAACAACGCGCTTGCCACGAACCGTTGCCGGATTGGCATTATGTTTCATTTTCACACTGTCATTCCGGCCTTGCTGGGTCGGCTGGATAAAGGTGCGGCCAATATAGTGATTGCGAATGATGCCAAGCTCAAAAGGAATTTTTGCTGCTTCGGCATAGCCAAGCGCAGCCGGCACACCCGAATCAGGCACCGGCACAACCAAATCAGCATCGGCGCGCGATTCATTAGCAAGCTCGGCGCCAATGGCTTTGCGGGCATGATAGACGCCGCGCCCTTCAAGAACGCTGTCCGGACGGGCAAAATAGATATATTCAAAAACGCAAAACCGGCTTTGCTTGGCCGGAAATGGCTTTATTGATTTAATGCCGGCCTTAGTGATGACCACCATTTCGCCCGGATCAAGATCGCGCACGATCTCAGCCCCGACAATATCCAGCGCACAACTTTCGGATGCCAGAACATAGGCATCACCCTGTTTGCCAAGAACCAATGGCCGCACGCCAAGCGGGTCACGAACGCCGATCAGCATATCCTTGGCAACACAGACCAGTGAATAGGCACCTTCAATCTGTTTTAATGCGTCAATCAACCGGTCAGTCACCGTGTCTTGATGTGATCTGGCAACAAGATGAACGATGATTTCAGTGTCTGATGATGATTGAAACAGGCTTCCGGTTTCAACAAGCGATGACCGGAGGCGCGCCGCATTGGTCAGGTTGCCATTATGGGCAAGGGCAAAGCCGCCGAAGGCCAATTCCGATGAAAAGGGCTGGATTTCCAATAATGCGTTTGAATTGCCGCTGGTTGAATAGCGGTTATGGCCAATCGCCACATGGCCGACAAGATTGGCGATATGTGACGAACCAGCGCCAAAATTCTCGCCAACATGACCAAGCCCACGATGCGCGAAAAAGGTTTTGCCGTCAAAGCTGACAATGCCAGCGGCCTCTTGTCCCCGGTGCTGGAGCGCGTGTAAGCCAAGGGCGGTGTTAATGCTGGCTTCGTCGGTGCCGAAAATGCCGAAAACCGCGCATTCTTCTTGCAAATGATCATCGTCAAAAGGGTGGGTCGTTACCAAACTCATAATCCATGTCCTAAAATCACGACGGCTAAAATGGCATTCAAACGCCCGCCATGCGCTGGGTTATCAACCAAAACACTGGTTCGCGTCAAGGCGTGCCAGATTTTCAATGATGCGATATATCTGCAATGATGCGTTATGCCTGCATTGGTGNGAAATATCTGTTTTGCTAATTGGCCTTTTCGTCACTTAATAATTTCATGCCGCTATTAAGGGCATCTTTGCCAGCCTCGATTGGGGCATCAAAGCTTTGCGATACCGAATTTGAGGTCAAGGGGGCGCGATAGGTCAGATTATCAATCAATTTATCGCGGTAATCTTTCGGCACAAAGCCAGAGAAATAATGCGCGCTGCGGCTCAAAGCAGGGGTGCTTTGCGAGTCTGTGACAATATCGGGCAGATTATCTTCACCTTCGGCGGCAAAGACCGCAGCGACAAACACAATCAGCACAAGACCAAAACCGCGAATAAATCCAAACAATACGCCAAGCCAGCGATCAAGGCTGCCAAATCCAACGCGTTTCAGACCCGGGGCTAACAGGCTTGCCAGAATGAACCAGATCACAACCGATGCGGCAAAGGGCAAAGCCCATGCCAGCGCCGCGCCAAGCCCTTTGACTTGCAGAAAATCAATGATTGGGGTTTCGATCATGGGCGCGGTGTAATTGGCAACAAGGATCGAGACAACCCAGCCAGCGAGCCCAAGCAATTCGCGGGTCATGCCGCGTAATGTCGATAGGACCGCCGACAATATCAACACAAGAAAAATGCCGTAATCAACCAGCGTCAATGTTGCAAAATCGATCATGAAAATCCTTTTTCAGGAAAATCCCTGCGGCCAACCGGTCGGATTATGCGATAGAGCGTCAATTTATACCACCCATAATTTCAATCAATTCGGCCAAGGTCGTTGGTTGCGCCATCGCAATGCCGGTGGTTTTACCAATTGATTTGCGCGGGCGCGGCATGACCGCATTTTCAAAACCCAACTTGGCGGCTTCTTTTAGCCTTGCTTCGGCTTGTGCCACTTGCCGCAATTCAGCCGATAGGGCGACTTCGCCAAAAAACACCGTCCGTTTCGGTGCGGGGCGACCTGTTACCGATGAAATAAGCGCCGCCGCAACTGCCAGATCGGCAGCAGTTTCATAAATTTTCAGCCCACCAGCCACATTCAGGAAAATATCACGCCCCGATAACGGCACGCCGCATCGCGCCTCAAGAACGGCGGTCAGCATGGCAAGGCGGCTTGAATCCCAGCCAACAACATTACGTCGCGGGCTGGCAAGTGATGATGGCGCAACAAGCGCCTCGATCTCGACAAGAACCGGACGGCTGCCTTCAATGCCAGCAAATACCACCGCACCGGTAACATCATCGCGGCGATCAGCGAGAAACAGCTCGGACGGGTTTGGCACTTCGGCAAGGCCGGCCTCAACCATTTCAAAAACGCCAATTTCGTCAGTCGCACCAAACCGGTTTTTGACGCTTCGCAAAATGCGGAAATGATGTGACCGATCGCCTTCAAAATACAGAACCGCGTCAACCATATGTTCAAGAACGCGCGGGCCAGCAATCGCGCCATCTTTGGTCACATGCCCCACAATCAACAGCGCCACCTGATTGTTTTTGGCGGCTCTGATCAATTCCTGCGCGGTGGCGCGAACCTGGGATACGGTACCGGGGGCTGAGTCCAGACTTGGCAGAAACATCGTTTGAATCGAATCAATAACCATGATGTCGGGCTTGTCGGGGCCATCCATCGAGGCGGCGATATCGCTGGCATTGGTTGCCGTGCCTAGCTCGACACTGGCATTGGCCAGCCCAAGGCGTTGGGCGCGCATGCGCACCTGATCGGCCGATTCCTCACCCGAAATATAGGCCGCCTTCAAACCCGCCGCCGCCAGCTTGCACGTCAATTGCAACAGCAATGTCGATTTACCAATGCCCGGATCGCCGCCAATTAAGGTTGCCGATCCTGGCACAAGCCCACCGCCCGCTACGCGGTCAAATTCGCTAATCCCCGATTGCATGCGTGGCGGTGGTTCGGGGCGGTTGTCCAGATTAAGGGCTTCGAGAGCAATCCGGCGGCCAGTGACGCGTTTTCCCGGGCCGGATGGCGCTTCTTTGCGTTCCTCGACAAGCGTGTTCCACGCACCGCAATCATCGCATTTTCCGGCCCATTTTGGCGAAACAGCCCCGCATTGTTGGCAAACGAATGAGAGTGAATTGCGCGCCATTATGATGTCGCCATTTTTGCAGGTGAGGCGGCAGGCTTTTCATTTGTCAGCGGGCCTTCCGCCAAGCCGTGAACAAATTGATGCACCTCGGGAACACCGCTGTCATTCATCGCTTCGGCAGGGCCAGCCCAGATGATCACGCCATTATGCACCATCGCCACCTTGTCGGCGATCCGCCGAACCGATGCCATATCATGGCTGATGGTTACTGTTGTCGCGCCAAGCCGTTCACGCGCATCAATGATTAGCCGGTCAATCACCCCGCCGGTAATCGGGTCTAGGCCTGATGTTGGCTCATCAAACAGCAGAATTTCGGGCTTGTCGACAATGGCGCGGGCAAGGGCAACGCGCTTTTGCATACCGCCTGATAATTCGGCTGGATATTGATCAATGACTGATGCGGCAAGGCCAAGCTGGGTAATAGTTTGTGCGGCGATGTCGCGGGCGTCTTTCTTGTCTAACGCCTGTTGATGGCGCAGCCGAAAGGTTACATTTTCCCAGATTGGTAGCGAATCAAACAGCGCGCCAAATTGAAAGGTCATGCCAAAACGCCGCCGTAAATCTTCAAGCGCGGCTCGCCCCTGACCCAAAATTTCCTGCCCATCAATCTTGATGCTTCCCTGATCAGGCGTGATCAGCCCGTTCAGACATTTCATCAAAACCGATTTGCCACAGCCCGATGTGCCAATGATCACAAGCGATTCCTGCGGCGCAACGGTAAGATTGATTCCCTTTAAAACATGATTGGCATCAAATGATTTGGTAACGCCGGATAATTCAATTTTGGGGGTAACAGCCATGCTACCCCCCGAAAAACATGGTTGTGACAATGTAATTGGCGATCAGGATCAAGATTGACGCCGACACCACTGCATTTGTCGTCGCACGGCCAACCCCTTGGGCACCACGCCCCGAATGATAGCCATGGTAACAGCCCATCAGCGCAATCAAAAAGCCGAACACCGCCGCTTTGACCAAGCCAAGCGTTACATCCGATACTTCAAGATATTCAAGCGTTCGCGCCAAATAGATCGACG
>JGI20158J14315_10003636_pt1 | contig 10186 bp, 6 predicted proteins | sample COG_08_FD_14315 | JGI IMG/M metagenome (IMG submission 14315)
GAGACTCTGTCTTCGTGTAGAGTTTGCACGTAGTACGTCCATCGCTCGGCTAAGTCTCGCTCTTCGCCGGACGGAACGTATCCGTTCGCAAAGTACCACAGCGAGTAGACGCCGACTAATAAACCGTACACGCCAAAACCTTTGCTCAGCAAGCCTTTTTTACCTTCTCTCCCTTCTCTCGTTTTCGCATCTTCGTTGATCACACCTGCATCATCGGATACGTACGCGGACGTTTCGTTTTCTTTCCTATTCTCGCCGATACTCTTCGCCCTCGTGGCGAAATACGGAAGCAAAGTCGCGTTCGTGAGAAACATGGAGATGGACCAAAACGTGGTCGTTTTCAAATCCCCACCTTTCTCTTTGCCTAATTTCGTTTTATCCATCAACAGAACCGGAAACAACATAAACACGAACGCCTCGGCAAAGTTGAACACGCCCAACGTTTCCGGCTGGACTGGGAAATCCGTCGCTAGTCCGGCAAACGTGATGCCGGCTTCGTTCATGCCTTGTAAGATGAAGAAGAATTGAACGGAAGAGTTTATGACGTCTTGCAAACTTTCGGGAGTAATGGCCCATCCCGGGTATCCCGGAACTGGCGAAAACGGCGGCGAGAGGAGTAACACGTACCAATACGCAGCCGCGGCAGCCCACAACCCGGCGATCTCCAACGCGTTATTATTGTCGGAAGAAGATGTCGTCATCTCTCCCTTCGCGCTCCCTTCGTCACTACTCTCGTTATCATTTTTCTTGTTGTTCTCCTTCTTCTGCTTCTCGGCTAAAATCTGTTCCTTCACCAGCGGCGCTACGACCCGTATGATTGAAAACGACGCCTCCCCTAGCTTCATCGGCGACTCGACCACGTCTCTGGCGTAAATCAGCTTCCCGCTCTCCTTTGAAATCTCGTAAAACGAAGCGCCTCGCGCGTTTGGAAACGGCTCGCCTGCGATTTCAACGTGCCACGTGCACCCAAACGTCAAACTCTCCCCTAATCCTCCCGCCTCCGAGGACGAAGACGTCGTGCTTCTCTCGATGATAAAATCTAAATCGTCCGGTATCCCCGTGCAACTCTCCTCGAATAATTTTTTCACCCGCGCTTTCCCTCGGAATGGTTCTGGGAAGTTGAAATCTTCGTACACGATGTCGTCGTCGACAAACGTCAGCGCTTTCGTCACGTCTCTTTTATTGATGGCGTCGTACATTCCTCGCACGACTGCTTCCGCGTCTCTTCTCGTTTCCGATGACGATAACGATGATGACGCGGAAAGTGTCGTCGTTTCTTCCATCGCGCTGCTCTTCGTCGTCATCGAAACGTCGTCATCTTTTCCCCGCTTCGTCGTGAATCGAAACGACGTTTCCCGGATTTTGCATTTTGATGATGCGCGGGAGGAGGAAGAAGAGACGTGCGACTGATGATGATGATGATAACAGCGCGTGAAAGTCGTGGTTCTTCTCGCGACGACGTTAAAACGTGTCACTGATGATGATGGTTTTACCCTCGCGTGCACAACCATTACGAGTAGGAGTAGGAGTAGATATCTAGAGTCTTTGTTGTGTGTTTTGTGTTTCGTGGTGGAGAACGAAAGAAGTGACGAGATGACGACGACGATTTTTTCACAATTTTTTAAGAAGAGAAAAATGTTTTTTTGAATAAACACAAAGAGTAAAAATTTTTATCGTCACAACATCAACAATTGTTGTGTACTTACAAACCAGCCTTTTTACACTCCTGGGTCAACTGAATCCACCTGTCCAACTTTTCCCCGCCTTTACCGGTTTTGTGCGCCTCTCTGCACATGGCGATGCCTTCCTCGACGGACGCGGCTTGCTCCGCCGCCGCCATGGCGACGCCGGCGTTCAAAATCAAAGTTTCCGCCACTGGACCGGTTTCACCTCCCAAAGCTTCGCGCAAAATTTTGGCGTTGAGTTTAGCGTCACCACCGGCTAAGTCTTTTAATTCGCATTTTTTTATTCCCACTTTAGACGGTTCAAAGGTGTACGTTTTGACGCCGTCTTTGGAGACTTCCATGACGTCCGCCGGGCCGCACGGAGTCAACTCGTCCAAACCCATCGAGTGGACGATTAACGCTTTCTTCATTCCCAAACGCATGAATGAATCTGCCATTAACCTCTGAATATCCGTGGAGTAGACGCCAACGAGCGCGTACTTGGAATGCGCCGGGTTTAACATCGGTCCTAACAAGTTAAACGCCGTTCTCACTTTTAACGATTTTCTCACCGGCGAAACTTTCGCCATCGCCGGGTGGAATCTCGGGGCAAACATAAAACCCATGCCGACTTCTTTCACGCACTTTTCGATAGCCTCTGGGCCAATCTCCACGGCCACACCGAGCGCTTCCAAAACGTCCGCGGAGCCGCAGAGAGAAGACACGGAGCGGCTTCCGTGTTTCGCCACCTTCGCGCCCGCCGCCGCGGCTAACACGCACGACCCGGTTGAAATGTTCACCGTCCCCGCAGAATCCCCACCGGTACCAACGATATCCAAAACATCGTCCCCGGCGTTCACTTGTACCGCTCTCGATTGCATAGCTCGCGCTAACCCGGCCATTTCTGAGCTCGTCTCCCCTTTCGCTCGCAACAGGACCAAAAAAGCAGCGATCTGATTTTCCGACGCATCCAACAACGCTTCCATGGCTTCAAACGCCTCGTTTTCGGATAAATCCTTCCCTTCGCACAAATTTTCGATAACTTTTTGTAAGTTTATTTCCTGTTTCGCCGCGTGTACTGAGTGCGTTCGAATACTACTCGAAGCAGTTGTTGTTGTTCTCTTTTGTCTGCTTGATGATGATGATGATGATGATGAAAATTTCCGATGATGCTGATGTGCTCCTACTAATTTTCTCGAAGACGACGACGACGACGATTCAGACGACGACGACGTCGTCGTCGTCGTCATCGCGCCGCGCTTAGTAATTAGGTGCGATGACATCAAAACGGATAAAGAAGAAGAAGAAGAAGACATCTCGTTTGTTGCTCTTCTGTTGCTGTTTAAAAATAGAGAGAAAGAATTATATCCAAAAACAAACGATATCCAAAACACACGACGAGTTCTTCTTCGGGGGTGACCTACAAAAAAAGAGAGAGAGAGAAACAAAACGCGAGAGGAGATGACTCTTGTCATTTCAGTCGTCTTTCTTTTTGTGCGAAAAAAAAAATTCCGCCGCTTTCACGTGAAGAGAAAACACAACAAACAACAAGCGAAAAAGAAAAAGAAAAAAAACGACAAAACAAACAGACGACTGACTTCTTCTTCGTAAGACGGAAACACACTTTACACCCATTTTGGAGGATTCATTCATTCGCAAGAAAAGCTCTTGCTCTTGTTCTCTTCTTCTTCGTTCGAGAAGAGATCAGAGGTGTTTTTTCCAGGAGGATATTTTAGAAACGATTAATAATAAGCACCGAAAGTCGTGAGCTTTGAGCTGCTGTGTGTGACTCGAACACGAATAAAAGAATAAAAGAAGAGCGCAAGAAGGGGGATTCAATCGTTCGAATTCACGGGCAGGCACCTTAAAAATTGAGATTAGAGAGATACAAAACCAAGATGAGTTTCGGCGGAGGCGGTTTCGGCGGGTTGCAACAACAACAACAACAACAACAAACGCCGCAAATGGGCGGCGGCCCCGGGTTAGGAGGAGGAGGAGGGTTTGGTCAGCCCAGTCCACCGAACATTGCGGGACAACAACAACAACAAAATCAACCGCAAAATCAAACCGCACCGCAAACGAATCCGAACAACGACATGCTCGTGCAGTCCTCGCCTCAAGACGGCATCACTTCGTTGAAATGGTCACCGACGGGGAATTTCTTGGTCGCCACCGGGTGGGATAATAAAGTTTTGTGTTACGACGTGCAACCGAACGGACAGGCGTTGCCGAAAGCGGCGATGGAGGCGCACGAGGCGCCGGTGATGGCGTCCGTGTGGAGTCCGGACGGAAGCGCGGTGTTTAGCGGCGGGTGCGATAACCAGGCGAAGAAGTGGGATTTAGGGTCGAATCAAACGACGCAAGTGGCACAGCACGATGGACCGATTAGGCACATGGCGTGGATTCAGCAACATAACATTTTGTGCACGGGGAGTTGGGATAAGACGTTGAAGTATTGGGACGCGAGACAACCGAATCCGGTGAGCGTGGCGCAATTGCCGGAGAGGTGTTACGCTTTAGACGTGAAACAGAATTTATTGGTGTGCGGGACAGCGGAGAGGCACATATTGGTGTATAACATGCAGAATCCAACGCAACCGTATAAGCAGTTGTATTCGCCGTTGAAATATCAGACGAGGTGTATCGCGGCTTTTCCGGATCAGAGCGGGTATTTGGTTGGGTCGATCGAAGGGAGAGTAGCGGTGCAACACGTTGAGGATAACATGAAATCGGCGAATTTTACGTTTAAATGCCATCGAGAACAGAACGATATATACGCGGTGAACTCGATTTCGTTCCATCCGACGTTTGGAACGTTTGTCACTGCCGGTGCGGATGGGAATTACAACTTTTGGGATAAAGATTCCAAGCAAAGGTTGAAGGCGATGCAAAAAGTAAGTTGTCCGATTTCCTGCGGCGATTTCAACAGAGACGGGACGATTTATGCCTACGCTGCGAGTTACGAGTGGAGTAAAGGTGGTGATAATCCAATGGCTAACCAGCCGAATAATATATATTTGCACTCGGTGGCGGAAACGGAGGTGAAGCCGAGACAAAAGAGTAGTCTCGGCGGCAGACGTTGAAAATACAACATCCCCGTCATCGATCGCGTATAATAATATTAATATAATGAAACAACAACTTTTGTACTACAACTCTTTTTTAAACGACGACGAAGTATGCTTTCACATTCTTTTTTTATCGATTTAACACGCCACCATCGATGCCATCGAAGCGGTCTTCCGCGACGGCCAACTCACCACCGAACGCGCACGCTTCTATGACTAAATGCTTCAAATTATCCAACGTCATCTCCATCGTTTCAATTTCGAAATAGGACGTTCGTAATCGAGCGTCTGTTTCTTCTTCGTCGTCGTCGTCGTCGCTTTCTCGATTTCTGCCGTATTCATTTTTGGATAACGCTCGTCTTGTGCTCGTTTTAGTGATTAACAACTCGAGTTCACGCATGCGTTCAGAAAGTTCGTTTGAGTTTGACGCTTGCGCTCCGAACAACGCCTCCACGTGTCTCTCCAAAGCGCCTCTGGCTTCGGCGGATTCAATACGCGCTGCACGCGCACGAACTTCCGGATCCAACGATTCAATGTACGCTTTAAACGAGTGTAATTGCGGCTCAACACACGTTCGAGTTCCCGCTGCTTCATCGACAATGCAAAATTCGTCGTTTCTGTTGCCCGCTTCAACTTTCCCGTGCGCGATGTCGTTTTCGCGTTTGCGTAATCGAGGCCGCGCGCGAAAATTGAGCGTTCTCTTCAAACCGTTGTTGTTATTAGACGGTGGTGCGATCGATTCTGCGCTCTTTCCGCGTTTTTCTTCTTCTTCTTTCTCTTCTTCTATAAAAGCTGTCGTCTTTTCCGAAAACAATCGCTCGACGTTGTATCTCTTCTCCACTCGGCGTAAAAAGTACCCGTACGCCGCCGACCTTTGGTACACGTGCGCCAACACGACTTTCGGGATATACTTTTCGAAATTTTCGGGATTCAACCCCCCGTTCGTGGAAACGTTACTCAAAACGCCAATCAAATGTTTGTTCAAAATATCCTCCGAACCAGCTGGTAAAAACTCCGACGACAACACTTGACATCTTTTCACCAACCCGGATCGTCGCAATCGCACGTTTTCGAAATCAATCGTCAGCTCGACGCCTCTCTGCGCTTTCTTCTCAGCGACGCACAAATATAAAGCATCCTCGACTTCCCGTTTCTTTCTCAACTTGGAAAACGCTCGATCCGAAAACACGCTCACAGTATTCGTCGCGTTTACGTCTTCTTCTTTGTCTTCTTCTTCTTTTACCAAAGCCGTCGTCTTTTCTTTTTCTTCTTTTTCTTCTTCTTCTTCCCCTAAAGCCTCCGCCCACAGTCGTAACTGCTTTTCCAACGCGTCCTCGAACGCGTTCGGGTCTCGCTCTAAAACGTTTCTCAAGTGCGTCCCAACCGCGCTGGACGGTTGCATGGGGGACAGTTGGAACGCAGACGCCGTGAAGTTTCTCTCGTCGTTTTCTTCATCAAAGGTAGGGGGGTCATTTTTTGACGACTCGAACGATGATGATGATGTCGCGGCGGCTTTCACTAATCTTCCTGGATGCCTGCTGACCTGTCGCCGATTTTGATGTGCGACGATGATGATTTTACCACGACGACTCTTCTTTACACCACCAGGACCAACGGGGAGAAGAGTATTCTCAACGCGCTTTTGTCGCGTTAAAAGCATTGACGACGACGATGATGATGATGATGAGAGTGTTGTTGCCATCATTTTTCAAGCGAGCGAAGAAGAGAGAGAGAGAGAGAATTAAAGCGCTTTTTCTCTCTCTTTTTTTTAATAACCCCCAATTTAATAATGTTCACCTTTTACTAAATTATCTTCTTTCAAAGCTATTCAGGAAAGTATTTGAGAGAGAGAAACGGTGAGAGAGAACAACACAACAACAGCGCTCTGTTTGTTAGGCAACGATGATGCACTCTTTTTTAGAGATGATTTTTTGTATATGCGCGCGTCTGTGCGATGATGATATACTCGTCGTATGCGTCAAAAAAAAGGAGGAAATTTTCTTTCTCTTCCCCTTTTCGCATTGATAAATTTTTTCTCGTTTTCGCGGGAAAGAGGAAAAAAATTTCATTTCTGAAATTTCGTGAAAAAAAGGTAGAAAAAAACAACGAGAAGGCGCAGAAGACAGAACAGAACGAAAACGCCTCTCTCCCTCACATTCGTCTCTAAAACTTCGTGTGAAGAGAACAACAACGATATATATATACTATAATAAATATGAGTTTTAGCAGCGCTCTTCTTAACCAGTACCAGCAGCAGCATTACGCCATCTCTGATCGTCATCGTCGTCATCCTTCTTCTTCTTCTTCTTTGAATCATCCTTCGATGAAGAAGAAGAAGAAGAATGAAAAGAAGGAACTTTATTCCTCTTCCTGTATGAGGCAGCGCTCGGGTGCCTCTTGTTGTTCATCTTCGATGTCATCAAATTCTTCCTCCTCCTCTCTCTGCTTCGTGAGCGAGGACGAGGAAATAGACGACGACGACGGTGGTAATGAAAACAGATATGCGACGACGAGAAGACGAACGGCGGTTCTTGGAGCAGCAGCAGCAGCAGCAGCGGCGGTAATAACGATGACGCCTTTTACAGAAAATGCTGAAGCAGCCGTGACGTCTTTCGTGCCGAAAACAGCCACGAGAGCGAAGACGTCGTTGCAAAACGTCGTCGAGTTGACGCCGGAAAATTTCAAAGAATACGTTTCCGCGGACGCGGAGAACCCAACCCCGAACGTTTTCGTTGAGTTTTATGCGCCGTGGTGCCCTTTCTGCCAAAAGTTGGAACCGATTTGGAACGAGTTGCCGAACGAGTTGAGGAAGTACGGGAACGAGACAACCATCGCGAGAATGAACGTGGATAAGTACACGGATTACGCGAGAGCGTACGGGGTGAGCGGTTTTCCGACGTTGATGTTATTTGAGGCTGGGAAACCAGTTGGAGCGAAGACTGGGTTGATAGATATGCAAACGGCGTTGAAGTACGCTGGAGTCTCGAAAGCGAAATTAGGCTTCGCCGCCGGTCCGGAGAAAGCTTTGGATAAAGTTTTAACGAAAGATCAGGTGGAAAACGCTCGAAAAGAGTTGGATATCGTGAGAAAAGAGGTATCCAGTGGATTAGCTGGGGAGTCTAGAGATAAAGCGCTTACAGCGCTGAACGTTGTAGATGGCGTTTTCGTTAGTCAGCTGTGATATTTTAATACGAAATTATGACGCGCGTTTTTATTTATTGATAAACACTTTCTTCTCCTTCTGGCGTTCGTCGTAACGATCCTTCTTTTGGCAATATCGCAGTAAACTTAACATCGCGCTTTGCGAGACGCCTTGAATTCTACCGGCGTGACCGAGCGTTTCCGGTCGAACGCTCGCGAGTTTCTCTTTGTCCTCCGCGGATAATCCAAACACGTCGTCGTAGTTTATATCCTCTGGAATGATCAACGTTTCGTCCTTCTTCATGTCCGAGACGTCTTTGGATTGACGCCTGATGTAATTTTCGTAATACAAATCCGTCGAGGCGAGTTCTAAAGCCGAGATATCTCTTTCTCTTATGTCCAAAAGCTCGCGTAAAGCAGTTTCGGTCTCTTTCTCTTCGTCGTAAATGCTGTTCTCTTTCTCCGCTTTCGTGTTGGACACCATTTGCGAAAGCGCGTTTATGATGTTCCCAATCTCCTCACCGCTTTGAATAACCTCTGCCGGAGAAATCAAACGCCCGTGTCGAGCGTCTGGACATCTCATGCACCCCAAATGTATCCACTGCTTTGCCTGTTGCCGGAATCCATTTGTATTTTTCAAAAGATGAATCGCTCTTTTACTCAGATTTTCTCTCTCCGTGGCGAACTGATATCGCTCATCCGAAACGAGTCCACATTTGTGACCGATTTTCGTTAACCGAATGTCCGCGTTATCGCCACGAATTGATAATCGGCGCTCCACTCGACTCGAAAACATTCTATACGGTTCTGTTGCACCTCGAGTTGTTAAATCGTCCGCTAAGACGCCGAGGTAACTCGAGTCTCGAGACAATTCGAGCGGAGAGTCGCGGTCGGCGGCGTTGGCGCCAGCCAAGACGCCTTGCGCGGCGGCTTCTTCGTACCCTGTTGTTCCGTTAATTTGCCCAGCGAGATATAAACCTTTCACTTTTTGAACCTCTAAAGTTCGTCTGAGTTCTCTCGGATCGACGTAATCGTATTCAACAGCGTATCCCGGACGAAGCATTTCGACGTTTTCTAAACCGGGTATCGAACGGAGCATATCCAACTGCGTTCCTTTTGGAAGTGAATTCGAAATACCAGCTGGGTATATGATATCACTCGTCAATCCTTCGGGTTCGAGCCACACAACGTGGTCGCGATTCGGAAACCGTCTGACTTTTGATTCGATCGATGGACAATAGCGCGGACCAGTCGCGAGATTTTCATCCGCGTAGTTTGGATGTGACATTATCATTTTTTCCGTCTCCGCATTCGTGCTCGTGCTGTGGCACGATACTTGCTCTTGCGACGGCATCCAAGGTCTTTTTGTAGACGATAACGATAAGTTATAAAAGGAAAAAGGTTCCGGAACATCGTCTCCTTTTTGCTCTTCGCACCGAGTAAAGTCAATGGTGGATTTTCTCAACCTCGGCGGCGTCCCGGTTCGTAATCTTCCCATTCTCAAATTCAACCCGTACAACGAATCCGCCAACGAGGACGAGGCCGTCGAAGCTAAATTATCCGCCCGTTCCGTGACGTTGGAAGATATCCTCCCGGCGTTAAATACTTTCTCGCCGCCTCCCAAGTGAAGCACGCCTCTCAGAAACGTCCCGGTCGTTATCACGACCGCTTTGGCAAACACCGACGTCCCATCTTCCAATCGAACTCCTTTGCACGTTTTACTTACATCACTCCTATCACTAGTATTATTACTACTATTTCTACTACTACTACTACTACTACTACTCTTTTCCTCTCCTCTCTCGTCAATCAACAGCCCGCTCACGCAGGCGTCCACCACGGTCACGTTCGGCAACTCGCCCACTAACTTTTGCATGTGTTTCTTATACAACTCTCGATCCATCTGCGCGCGGACACCTCGGACCGCTTTACCTTTGCTCGAATTCAACACTCGAAATTGAATTCCGGACAGATCTGCCGCCTTTGCCATTAATCCGTCCAACGCGTCGATTTCTCTCACCAGAGTGCCTTTGCCTAAACCACCAATGGATGGGTTGCAGGACATTTCCCCGATGGATTTCACGGGTTGTGGAGTTATCAGCGCGACTCGACTGCCTCGACGGTTCGCCGCAGCCGCGGCTTCGGTGCCGGCGTGACCACCACCGACGACGACGACGTCGAATTCATTATTACTGTTCTCGCCTTCCCTCGCGAGTGGACGCAAGTTGTTCAGGAATCTTCGTTTGTTACTGTTGAAAAAAAGGCGATGAAAGTTCCCCGTGAGTTGGTCTTCTCGTTTACTTCTTCCCGAGG
>JGI20158J14315_10003645_pt1 | contig 10164 bp, 5 predicted proteins | sample COG_08_FD_14315 | JGI IMG/M metagenome (IMG submission 14315)
CTTTCGTATGTTTATTCGGCATACGATTAGCCGATTCTACAGGGAACACTTGCAAAAATGTAACGGACCTGGTGTCGTTAATTATAAATCGCGGTCTATTCGCTTCAAACGATGACGACGTGACCTGGTATCGTTAATTAGAAATCACGGTCGATTCGCTTCGTACAATGATGACATGTGTTTGCTCATTCGTCGGCTTTTGAATGAAGTTAAGATGGTTACCCTTACTTAATAAGTGATTAACTACTTAACCAATTCCACGGAGGCTATGCCGACCCACCTGGAGCGAAACCTAACAAATCAGTCATTCGTTCGCCCCTGGAAGATTATTATTTTTACATGCATTTTGTTTCATATTCGGCATAGCCGTTTCACATGCGCACCGTCCTCTGATCCTCTGGGCAACACGTGCCCGCCACCTCAAAGAACCAGCTCCGAGCAGTGTACTTTCTTGAATTAATAGACCCACATAAGAGGTACAAAAAATCGCGCCTGGGTGAGAAGTTCGCTTTGAAATCACCGCAAATTTATTCGGCGTAGCCGCACTACACAGTTCGGAAAGATTTTGACTGTAAATAATGTCCGGTGCACCTGGTATCGTTTATCAAACATCACGATCTGTTCGTTCCATACATTGTCGACATTTTGATTTTTTTAACTCGAAAATCTTGGTTTAGACCTCCTTACATGTCACCTGGTCCAAAATCCAAGGGTTCCTCCTTATTACGAAGGTACCTGGTATTGTTAACTATATTACGAAGGAAATAATTAATCGTCACGATATACTTTTAATTATTCTTGCGTTCATTGTTATAACACTAAATACGCTGCTCTCTGTAATTGATTAAATTCAATTGGTTTAGTTTACATTAAGATTGTAATTGATAGATTGAATGCATACTATAATTAACATCAATTAACCATCCCTCTGAGGCTGTGCCGACGCACATGGAGCGAACCTGCGTCCCTCGTTCGATCCTGTAGGATTATCAATATTATTTTAACAACCATGCGGAGGGCTATGCCGACACACCTGGGAACGAACCCACGCAATCAGGTTAAACACTACTCCTGTTCCTCCCTGGAAAATTTTTATNATTACTTCTATCAAGCTACGATAGCATACGATAGCGATATATAATCTTAATCTTATTATTATATATCAACATGTTCCGTAAAAACAAGCAACGTTAGGTTACGGATCGATGAACCGTCGTTTATTTATTGATATAATACGAACGAAGGTATAAGCAAGGACGACTATATTATTACGAACGAAACCTTACGAAGGTTCCTTCGTTCGGTAATTTTTATTTCTGATCATGTGCGCAAGTTGAGATTTNTGGCAACCTTCCCACTCGTGCACGACTTTTGTAATACTCAAAACCACCAGGCTTGAATTGTTGACATGAGATAATAAACTTGAAAGATAATGACGATCTCTATAGCAGCGTTGATTGCGCCCGTGACAAAGTCTTGGAATTATCGAGGCACTGCGCCCTCCCGGGAGGTCGCATCGCGTGATTCCGCTTCGTTTTCGCAACACCTTCCTCACTTGAACCGTCGACGGGCAAACGCACGATGGCCAACGCCAGTATGTGAAACACGCGCATCAACGGAAGACAATTTCGAAGTTTTCCGATTCACTTTAGGTGTTGATTTTCTCGACGACGAAGACATTCCGCGTGTCGCGGGGCTGTTTTGTGCCGCATTTTTATTCGTGAATCATTTCGCTTCTGGGAATGCACCAGTTGCTCAGGCACGCACGGAAATCACGAGCACCTTGCTAGCTTGTGCATGCATTACAACGCCGTTGATTGGCCGTAGGCTACTCGAGGCATCCCCAGGAAAAATAGGTGAAGAAACTGGCATAGTTGGCGGTGAGGAGTTTTTTACCTTTTCCAGTGATGTTTCTGATGAAACAAGAGCAGAGATTGCTTGGGCCACATACACCTTTCTGACGCAGACAAACGGAAAGAGCGTCATAATCATTGATAAGGGCGCAGGTGATGTGCTTTGTGCTCGAGGAAGCCTGTGCATCCGAAGTAAGGGTCAAGGACCAACACTTCGAGAAGACAAAACTACCCGCCTCACAACGATCATCAAGAGCTCTGGATTAAAACATGTAGCACAAAGGGGCACCCTTTATTTGAAGGATCGCAACGCGTTCATCAAAGCAAGGGCAGATGCGTGGGAGTTTCTCCCTCCAGGTGCAGAGTCGGTATTTATCTATACTGGCATAGGCAAAATATTGGTGCTGCTCATCTCTGATCAGCCGAGTGCGTTTTCAAAGAAGCAGCGTTCCAGAGTGATGGCTGTTGCAGACAAACTTTCGCTTATCTCTTTTTAAAATTAACGTGTGGACTAGTACAACAGTCAGGAGTCTAAATCAGCCATCTTTGCGTCAATGGCGGCAAAGTTTTCGAAGAAAGCTCTGAAATGTTTGTAGCAAATCTCAATATCTTCAGTCCCACACATCTCTCGAACTGAGTGCATTGATAGCTGGGGCACTCCAACATCAACGGTTCGTATCCCTAATTTTGAGCTTAGAATGGGACCAATCGTTGAACCACAGCCCATATCGTTGCGCACTACAAAATCCTGTGTTGGAATGCCACTCTTTGCAGCGCATTCTCGGAAAAGCGTAGCAGTCACTGCATTTGTAGCATATCTCTGATTGGCGTTGTGTTTCACGACTAGACCGGAGTGCAGTTTCGGCGCATGGTTTCCTTCGTGCTTGTCGGCATAATTAGGGTGCAATGCGTGGGCCATATCTGCGCTCACCAAGAAACTTCTTCTCAATGAGCGCTCTGAAAGCCCTTCCTCGTCTGACTTGCTACAGAGGACATTCACTGTGCGCTTGAGAACATCGGCCAAAAGACTCCCTCCCGCTCCAGTCGTGCTTTCCGAACCAATTTCTTCGTTGTCAAATAAGGCAATCATGCGAATATTGTTCCCTTTCGCCAGTGATCCATCCCCACCAGCTTCGAGCAAGGCTTTCAACGCACAAAAAGATGACGCAAGGTTGTCCAAGCGACCAGAGTATATGAACTCACGAGCTGCGCCACCAATCACGGACGGCTGCACATCGCAAACCTCTAGATCAAAGTCGACTATTTCATGCGCGTCGCAGTTGAGCTGATCTGCTAGCACTGCGAGAAGCAGTGGATGATGAGCCACCGCGGGACTGATTCTGTGTCCAGGTTGGGTGCCAACCACATCCTTAGTGACCTCCACCTCAAGCTCACCTTTGATAGCCGTCGCTAAGATCGGCGCAAAATGTGTCTCCGTGTTAAGTTTAAATCCTTCTGTATTTACACCCCTNTCAAGGTGAATTGCAAGGGTTGGGATGCGGAGAATTGGCCTGTCTATACGAACCAACTCTTGGGACAACCCACCGCCACCTGCGCTACGCCTTAAAACTACTTTGCCTGCAACTGAAAGATCTCGATCAAACCAAGTATGCCACAACCCTCCTCCATACGTCTGCACGCCGACTTGAAGAAACCCACTCTTCGAGACCGCGGAAATCGGCTTAAGCTTCGGGCATGGAGAATCAGTGTGTGCTCCAATTATGTGGAAGCCATCTCCAGCCTCATAACTTTCTCCCACTGCAAATGCAACGATGGAGGACATGTTGCGAGTCAAGAAGTATTTGCCTCCAGGAGCGATTTTCCACTCGTCTTGTTCCCGCAAGCGCATATATCCCGCAGCAGAAAGCATTCGCGCAGCTGTCTCTGTGGCGTGGTATGAGGTCCAACTCTCGTTAAGGTATTCCACCAGCTCTCGAGCGATAGTTGGCACAGAGGAGGGCAAAATCGAGGAAAGCTTCCCGTCAGCACGAGCANAAGCAAATCGGGCTCTCGCGCTTTTGCGCGTAGATTTTGAAAGCTCGATCGGGAATGCAACGCGCGCCGAATATCCGGCACGATTGATGTTTGCGCCTACAAGACTGATGCATCGCCCAGCGGACGATGACCTTGACAAAGCTTGATTAATCATAACGCTACCCGTCGTCTGGAACGTCCGACAGTTCGTCTGAGACAAGGCACAGCAATAAGGCCAGAGTTGCAAATCAACGTTGGGGGGCACGTCCTCCTCGATTGCCTGCTCTCTGAGAACCGGACTTGACGCGTTTCTTGCGTTGGCACTGGGACTGATGAATAATGTTTCAGTAAATAAATAAACACTTTTAGGTCATTTATAATTATTAGCTAGCTAGGTTGAAAAAAAAGAGTTTGAGACGAACATACAGCATCGATCGATCTTTTATGAAGATATCTTATTTAAAATTATATTCCGAATGCTTTTCATTTGAGTATCATGTATGTATGTTAAAATATGTTAAAATACAGTTATAAATAAATAAGATTAAATAAGTATTATACCTTCGTAGTTTATAAGAACTTACGATTAACATATATAATTTATAAAGATGTATATAAAATTATCTGAATATGTATAAATTATAAATAGACCATTCTCCCTATTTCGTTGTATGAGATGGTCACCGCTTGGTCACCGCGCTTTAATACCAAATAGACCAATCACGTGACGGAATTTAATACCTCTAATATTTCGGCGCGGTGACCAATATAAATCCATGCGGTGACCAGTAACCCCCTGTTCGAAAAGGATTAAATCGTGCACCTTTTGTTTATACATTACAATAAAAATATCCGCCCGTTGAAAACCGTTTCCTCGGAGCTTTCGAATATCTGCTTGTTTCACTCGGGAGTGCGCGCGTAAGCAAGAAAGACCTGGACATACTGCAGATATTGATTCTCCGGCCACCGTCCCTCAGAACATTGACTTCTGCTGCTCGCGAAGTCAGAGTTGGAAACCGAGCGGCAGATTATCTGGAGAACTTCCCCAGATATCTGGAGTGCATCATGGCGAACGTGCTCGAGAAACTAGCGGTGACTGTTGAGGCGGCCGCTGTGAATCACATTTCAGAGATCAAAGTCCAGGCCAAACTTGCCAGGTACTGATTTTTTTTGCATGTTCAAACGCCATGCCTTATTATCCGAAGTTGCGGTCGATTCTGCTTCTGTATTTTCGACCGCTCCCAAGACAGCCAGACTCTGAAAGATATCTCTAGGTCTTTGTTCGATTGCGTCGTAACCTTTACCCCCCTATTTCGAAACATGCAGAGCATTGCTGCTTCAACGCGAGCGGAACAACGCCGCGGCAACCTCTCTGCAGGATTCAAGGTCGTTCCCCCTTGTTCCTTGTTTTCGTGTCATGACTCATTTTTGTTTTCCAGGGGTCCTTATTTTCTTCAACCAAAGCCCTATTTAGTGGACAAAGAGAACCTTATTGTGAATGGCGACGGTGAAGGAGCAGGATCGTATCAAATGCCAAAAAGCTTTAACTTGGCTGTGCGAAATCTCGTGGAAGCCGAGCACGGGAGGCGGAGGTGCGACACAAATAAACGTCTGCCCGCAGACAAAAATGCACCCTTGGCAAGTAATGTTAATACCGTCATATCCGATGAATCGTTGACGGGGACACTAATATTGAAGGGCCCAGATGATACGGAGCTCGTATGCCCTACTCACGAGACAGCCAACACGTCTTTGAAGAATCCTGGTCACTTGGCAAACATGGATCCGCGCGCGATTCATTTGGTCGAAACAGGCTCTGCGGTGCCTCCTGGCAGGGTAAAATCCATTAATTGTACCCCCTCTCGACTTGAACGTTCAGCAAACTCACTTCCAGTCGAGCCCGAAAACGTGGCATATGCAGGCTCGATGCATTCCGGTTCTTCTAAGGTGTTTCCTGACTATCTTGTCAGCAATCACAAAAAAACTCGAAAAAACGAGTTGCGGAGCCGTATTTCTTTTGATTCAAAGAAACGCTCCAAATGCCCACCTATTTGCGATGTTTACGATCGTCCCGATGCGAAGACGCCTGTGCAGCCCACATCCCTTCCGGACCAACAATTTCCGGATACGTCACATGTTGCTGATGGAAATGAAGAAATCGAAGCTGGGTATCATAGCCCACCACAATCGCACGTGCCTGCGAGGAGCGAGGACTTGAAGAACGTTTTCCCGGACATGATTCAGAACCTACCTTCCGCTGATATTCCACCTGATAAAACCGACCATCGACTAGTGGTTGCAGTACCAGTTGCGCAGACCAGCACTGTAATCCAAAGGCTGCAACGCGCCATGGAATCTCGTTCTCGCCTCGAGGCAGAGAACCGCCGAAAGCTTGAGCTGGATTCACGACGCAAAGAAGAGGGGCGAAACCAGCGAGAAGTTGAAGCTGCTGAGCGAAGGCGCGCGAAAGATGTCGCGGAGGCGAGGGAGAAGGACGAGAAGAGAAGGCGACACATGAAACTTCAGCAGGCCCGGAGAGAGCAGGAACATGCCCAGCGAGCCGCTGAGGAAGAACAAAATCGCATGCGACGCCTGTTGGTCGAGCAAGGGAAATACGAGCGCCAAAGTCTAGCAAACGCGGCCAAACGTAAAAGTCTGAACACGGTGCGCTCAGTAGAGGAGAAAAAACGAAGGCTGCAGAAATTCATGGCAAACAGTGCAGTTACTCTAGCCAATGAAATAAGTGCTTCGGCGCCAGTCCAAGGCAGACAAACCCATCTTACCTCAGAAGAATGCGACTCCCAAGATTCGAAGAAACATACCAAAAGTGGGAAATGCATTTCATACGAGATATCTCCCTACCGCAGTGGGTCAGATACTGACGAAGACGAGGAGCGTCCTTACCCGCGAAAACCTATTCCCGATTGGGCGCGGACTGATGCCCTTGTTGCGGTTCTCACAAAGCAGGCCAGTGTTGATCCCGATGAGATTTTTCAAAACACGACAAAAACTTGCAGCCTCGGGGCTGTGTTTACTTCGCACATGGAGAAAACGTGCAGTCGTCGTAGCAGCTCTGGTGATTGGTTCAGCGATCGACTAACATGGAGAGAAGAGCTGTCGTACAAAAAGGATATGGGATTCACGGTAAACAGATGAGGTGCGACGAACTTAAATCATCAATTTTAAACGTGTCACCTTCGAAAGTATTACATTATGACTATCAGTTCAGCCAACTAAAGGAAGGCCTTGATCATTTAGGGGCGAAACGCGAGGAAAAATGTTCATCTTTTTTACTTTGTCCCCCGGTTTTAGTCCACCCCACTCGACTCTTTCTAACAAGGAACCAGTCCCTAGATCCATACTTTCTCCGACTTCAATTATCTTTTCGGGTATAAATGGCTCCAATAGCACGCATGCGATTCGAAGAGCCTCGAGGCATTGGTATAACACAGCTCCCAACTCTTCAGCTTTTAAATCATCTTTCGCCATCCGGAAAGGCTCTGTTTCAGAAATGAAAAGGTCAACCCTTGCCACTATACCTATAGCCGCCATCGTTGCCTTTGGAAGCTCCAAATCTTCTACGTGTCGCATTACATCTGCTGCAGCTCCCGCCGTGAGCTCTGGCCAGTCGAATCGCTCCCAAGTAATTCGTTTTCCCGCTGTGCTTATCTCCGAGGGGATCGCTCCGTCACTGTAATACTTATTTACCATGGCGGTCGTACGACTCAAAGAGTTACCCAAGGTATTGGCCAGGTCCGTGTTGTACACCTCGTGCACACGTGATGCCGAAAAGTTGGCATCCTGCGATCCTACGGGCCCTTCTGTAAGCAGATAATACCTGAACCCGTCTAAACCATAATGATCAGAAAATCGCTTCATTACTTCAAGGTCAACAAAGTTTCCGAGAGATTTGCTCATCTTCCTCCCTTCGCGAATCCAGAAACCGTGCGCATGAACGCGCTCAGGCAGAGGCAGTTCGAGTGCCAAAAGAAGTGCTGGCCAAATAACAGCATGAAACCAACTGATTTCCTTTGCCATGACATGCAGCGAGGCGGGCCAATAGCCCTTCAAGCCCTCTTCTGAATGGCAAATTGAAACCCCCACATTCGTCTCAGGGCCTTCTGCAAGATTAAGTGCGGTAATGTAGTTCAGCAAAGCATCGATCCAGACATATATCACGTGAGTGTCATCCCCGGGCATTGGAACGCCCCAAGTGAAATTGGTGCGGCTTACGGGTACGTCATTTAGACCTTCCTCTACTCTTCTGATGATTTCATTTCGACGTGAAGAGGGTGTCAAGAACGTGGGATTGTCCTCATGAAATCTCAGCAATTGGTCCTGAAAGGCTGAAAGCTTAAAGTAGTAATTCTCCTCGCTCGATCGGATCAGATCCTTCCCACTTATTGGGGATTTGTAACCGATTTCTTTTGCCTTTGTCTCCGAAATTTAGGGTTCAAGAATAACGTTGCATGAAATAAAAAGTTGAACCACCAAAATTATGCAAAGGATTCATACCGTGTAGTATTCTTCTTGTCCCTCGTCATACCAGCCTTCAAATTTTCCTAGGTAAATGAAGTCTTTCTGAAGCAAAATTTCGACGAGAGTTTGGACCTGGACTTTATGAGACGCATCTGTTGTTCGAATGAATGAGCTGAATGAAATGTTCATCGCCTCCATCACCTCTCTAAACAACGCGGAATTCTCGTCAGCAAGCTGCTGTGTAGTAACGCCACGTTTCTCAGCTGATTGCTCAACCTTCAAGCCGTGTTCATCAGTTCCGGTGAGAAAGAACACATCTTTGCCCATGTTTCTTTGGAATCGTGCATAAACGTCTGCTACCGTTGAAGTGTAGACGTGACCGATGTGTGGCTTATCGTTGACATAGTAAACTGGCGTTGTGACGAAACACTTTTCGTTCACGGCATGCATAATTCCACAGGTGCGTCTCGCCGTATAGTCGCGGGCTCGAAAATTAAACCGAGATCCCCCACCCTGCGAAATACTGAGAAGAACCGCCCTCTGGCAAGAAGGCGAGCGGGATAAACTCCCCCTTCCAACATTTTGAAAGGCCGAGCGAGGCGTGAATATCCTATTGACAACAGAAGCCCGGGCAGGCTGCATCGTGGAAAGCATGCGAATGCCAATTCCTGATGACTGTTCGATGTGGTTTGCAGTCGTTAATGCCAATACCAGGCAAAATGTTGACAACGACGCAACAACAAGGGCAAAATCACTTTATCTGTCTGTACCATCCACTTCGCTTTGACCGGCACCGCGTTTGGAGGTTATTTCTCAAAATGTATTCATATTTCTGATAATGTGACAAATTGGACATATGCACGGTCATGTTCAAACAGGTCACGAAGTTGCGGTCATGTACGCAAGAGCTTCCGTAGTTTAGTGGTTATGACAAACGCCTTCCAAGCGTTAGACCCGAGTTCGAATCTCGGCGGTTGCAATCCTCTCTTTTGTCATCGTGCAGATGAATCTTTTCCGAGCGAGCGAATATGATCGAATATGTATGGATAGATATTTAGTAAGAATAATATTAAATATTACATATTAAGATCTTATTATTATATCTTATTATTATGATTGATATCAATAAGATTACGTGCTTGCTTGCTAAGTTTCGTTCGTTTAACATTACCTGCTCATCCAGTTTGGTTCGTTCGTAATAGGGTTTAGGTATGATATTATCGCCCTCATACACGTCGCTCTCATCACATCGCTCTCATCGCATCGCTCATGCAAAGGATCGCCGGATCGGTCGTCACCAACGACCGACATCACGGGCCCGACGCGGAATGTACGGTGCACACGAATTTTACACCCTGCCGAACCCTGTTGCCAACCTCAATTTAGGCGCTTGAAAGACCTTAATTACTCAGTATGCTCAATTTGGAAATATTTTGTTTGATTTGATTTACCACCATCAAGAAAGTAAGAAATTATGAAATTAACTGTCCCTTAATGGAATTAATAAGATGTGCAGTGAATTCTGGTAACGAAACATTATACGGGGGATTTAATGCGATTGGGAAAGTACTAGCTACTTTCATTTCCGTTGTCATATTAGTTATTAATAATATTAACTAATAAGGCGCCCCTCATCCCCCACTCACTGAGTGTTAGGGAGGGGGAGGATGCCGGGGGAGTGAACAGGAACGTGGGCGCCCCTACGCATCAGTAACCCTGCCTGGAAAACCCGGGTTCCAGGGCGCTGCGGTGACCGAGTGGATGGCCTACTGACAGAGTTGCTTCCAACATGGAGGTGCACAGACGCCGCAACGCAATCGTGTCCCTGGGCGCTACGGTGCAAGTGGAACCCAGGGAA
>JGI20158J14315_10003647_pt1 | contig 10161 bp, 5 predicted proteins | sample COG_08_FD_14315 | JGI IMG/M metagenome (IMG submission 14315)
TTGTTGTTGTTGTTTCTCGTGTTGTTGTTGTTGTTGTTGTTGTTGTTGTTGTTGTTCGTGTTCGTGTTGCTCTCGAGGTTGTTCTCTCCGTCGCCGCTACCGGCACCGGCCGCGGTGTCGCTGGCGCCGTGTCCAATCATGTTATGCATGTTGTTGGACCCGTTCGGATAGTTTTGAATTTTCATGAAGTGTCGATCGAAAGTCGTGATCGCGTCTCGTTCGGCAAAGCCTCGGTCGCGAGACCCGTCCAACTCTACCCGCAAATTCTCCGGCGCAAGCCACGGTTGAAACCCTTCCGGGGCGTTTTTGCACAACGCTGGCGATCGAATCATTGTTCCTGGAGACGCGCGAAGCTCTAACGTCGCCATATCAGTCAAATCCTCCTCGAAGACATCCACTTTCCAGCTTCCGACGGCGAAACCGTGAATGGTAGAAAAATCTGGGACGTGGTGAAAATCCCAGTGTAACGTTGGTTGTTGCCCGTTATCAAAGTGCATTGGCGCTGTAATGACTAACGCGTTGATTAAATCGTACGCCGTGGCGTTTTTATTCACAGCAACGATCGTCGGAGGAATCCGAATGGAGTTCGCTTGACTCCTCCTCGCTTTTTGCGTTATCGTGACGGTTATTTTGATTCGCCCGACGTCCGGGTTTTTCGTGTTCTTGTTCTGTTCTTGTTCTTGTTCTCGTTGTCGTTGAAGCGCATCCGCTGCTGCGGCCGCTTCGTCGCCTTCCACCACCACCGCTGTCGTCGTCGTTGTTTTTGCCGATGTGTCTTTTTTGTTGTTCGTTCCGTTTGAGTTCGCTCCCGCTTTTTGCTTATTAAACGGCGACTCCACGACAACCGTTTCCGAGGACACGTTCGAATTCTTGTTCAGCGAAAACGTGTTGTCATCTTTCGCGTTATTTCCATCGACGTTATTGTTCGATTGCTCCTCGGTGTTATTGTTCGATCCACCTCCGTTGTTGTCGATGTCGCTCTCCGCGTTGTTTCCGCTCGGCCCTTTCTTCTTGCGCATAAAATTCACCGGAATCTTCCCTCTCTTGGTCGCCCGTTTAATCAACGGCGACGTGACTTTCGCCGTATCGTCTTCGCCTTCTTCTTCTCTTTTTCTTCGCGTTTTTGTCGTCGTCGTCGCCGTTTCGTTTTCGTTCGAGTTCTTGTTCTCGTCGTCCTCTGAATCGTCGTCGTCGTTCTTTTTCTTCTTCGTATTCTTTGTCTTCTTCGCCGTCGTCGTTCTTCCGCCTCCGCTTCTTTCCGATACCAATCCTTCTCGTCGTCGGTGTCGTTGCCGTCGCTCCAACTCTTCCTCTCGTTCCCGTTGCTCCTCCACTTTCAAACGCATTTGTCTCCGTTTCGGTGCTCTCACTTTCACCGTTCTCCTCCAATCTCTCGGTTTCGCCAGGCTCACCGAAAACCGTTCCGGCATCCCTCGCGCTCGCACTTTTTGTAAATAGTGTTTCCGTTCCTTGGAGAGATTTTTGGCGATTATTGCCACCGGGTCTGGTATCCGTTCGGTGTGCGGTAACGGGGCGATCGTGTCTTTGTTGGCGAACCCTTTGTACGTGCTTTTTATCGCCGGGCATCGTTCGCAGAGCGCGAGGACGGATTGGACTCTGATCATTTTTCTTTCTTCTTCAATGTGATTGATTCGGGTCCCGGTGTTGTGACTCATCGTCGGTCGTTTTATGCGTGCGTTCTTTTCAAGATCAACGCGCAGAGAGGGACGACGGAACGGGATGAGATGATGATGTTCTCGTTCGATTCCTTCGTATATAACAACACGCACAAAAAACGAGGCGAGAAGACGCACACTCGCACCAACACCGAAAAAACCAATCGCTCTTCCGTCTTCTCCAAATCTCTCGAATGGTTCTTCCGAAACGAAGACAGAAACAGTGAGAGAGGTAACGCGTGCGTTTTTCACGCTCGACCAATGCGTTCGTTTCAGAGGGTGGTTTAAAATTTTGACGAAAAACGCGTCCGTCTGTTGCCTCTGTTTTGAAATTTTTTGTGCATTTCTAAAGGGCGAATAAAACGACTGCGCGACGCGATACGCGCGCTCTGCCGTGTATCGCCGCGCTCTCGACGTTTTTTTTCAAAAGGAAAGAGTAGAGGAGGAGTTGTTTGGAGAAGAGAAGGTATGCGATGATGATGAAAATGATGATGATGATGATGAACTTTGCGTTCGTCGTCGCGACTGAACTTAAAAATTAAATACGTACGTTTTTAAATCTAGACATCTAGACACATATAATAAACACGCGCGAAAAGCCTCCTCGTCTTATTTAAATTGTTGTCGTTGTTGTCTCTCGCGCGTGTGGAGGAGAAACGCGCGCGCGTTTCTTCTCTCTTTTTTTCTCTCTCTCTCTCTCTCTCTTTTCACCCTCTCTCTCTCTTACTCTTACTCTCTCTCGTTTTATCTAAAATCAAAAATCTTCGCTCGTCGAATTCGTTTCCAACCACCAATTCGTCGATATTCATTCTATTCTGATTTGATTGCTATGGTTATATTTCTTACTTTATGCTCGTTCTTCTCGTTCTTTCTCTCTCTTCTCTCTCTGTTTTTGTTTGCTCATTATATTAACACACATTTGTACAAAGTTTACAAGCCAGATCGACCCCAGACGACCAACGCCAACGAGAAGGAAAAGCAACTCAAAATAGCCCCCCACGCGACGTCGACCAAAAACGGTTCGCCCTCCGCGACTTGCGCGACGACGTTTTGCGCCGCGTGCGAGGCTTCCGGGGAGATGACGGTGGCAGCAATGAGAGCGGTGGTAGCGATGGCGGTCTGTTTGATAAGTTTCGTTGTTCACGGTATCGTTTGAGAAAGAGAAGAATATTTCGGTGAGTTACGAGTACTTTTTCTCTTCTGGGGCCATCCACCACCTCTGGACAAGATATCGTCTCGAAAGACGAGGCAAAAAAGAAAATTATCCGCTTCTCGTTCACATCGAAATATGTTTTAGGACGTCTCGTTGCGAAGGACGCATCGAGTGCACCTCCTCGGCGTTAACTCGGCGCCGTTCGTGCGGATACGAATTTGGTGTCGTTGAATGAGCTGTAAAAACGATGCGGCGCGTACTCCTCCGCGCGCGCGCGCGCCCGAGATGATGATTGCAAAAAAAAAATCATCTCCCTCTAATCCATCGCCTGATGAGAAAAGCTCCTCTCGCCTCTGTACCAACAAACGCGCGTAAATCGTAAAACGCGTCTCGAAAAAAGCGATCACAAAACAACGACGCGACGTACCTTTTCAACGTTGAAAGACGACGCTTTCACCGGTACTTTTGCAACGACTCTTTTCGTTTGCGAATTTTGCATTCGCATCGTCGGAGCGACGACTTTCGCGGAGGAGGCAACGGCGTACATGATGATGATGATGATGTTTCTTTTTTGACGTGTGTGTTTGTGATTCTGACGGACTGGAAAGAGGGGCAAAAAAGGGAGTGGTTTATCCTTTTTTTTTTCGTGCGGTGTTCGAGTAAGGCGTGTGGACTTATAAGTCTGCATCGCTTACTCAAATTTGGACTGTACGAGTGCGTATTTCTTACTCTCGAGTACCAAAGGATGAACTAACACCCTAAACACTACACCACACACATCGGGGGGAAGGAAAACAAAAAATTCGAACTCTTTCCTCCTCAGAATTCATTCATCGCGTTCCCCTAGTATCACACGCGCAAACGCACACACACAAAAACACGCGCGCTTTGCCAAGAGCGACTTTGACGAGACAAGAAAAGTGTCTTCTTCTGTCCTTTTTCTTTTCGTTTTGTTTTTGTTGCGCTTTGGAAGAGTATAAGGGTGGTTTGAAGAAAAGAGAAATACAATGGCGGAGCAAAATTACCACTGGGAAACGTCCAAAGAAAACGTCCTCCCGTTGAAGCAAGGACGAACGGTCGCCGCGATCGAGGAGACGTTCCAACAAAACAGCTCGAAGGGGAAAATAAACGAGAAAACAGAGCGAGAGAAAAGGTACTTTTACGCGCGAAGCGTTGTTTACTCGTCGCGCGTTTCTCTTTCTTTTGCAAGATTCGTTCTTGGAAAAAAACGACTCCTTCCAAAAGAGCGACTGATTTTGAAAAATACTGACCTTTTCTCTCTGCGTCGCCGAACGAAACTTTAGGGCGCACTTGAACGAGATTGCGAATTACGACGGCGAAGACCCGTTGGAAGTTTGGTTGAGGTGCGGCTCTCTTTTCTCTTTTCTCTTTTGTCTCTCTTTTTTAAAGCAGCGCTTTCGATTTTCGCGCGGCGTAGCTGGAAACGAACAACGAACGCGCTTTTACTACGTGCTCACATTTTTTCTCTCTCTCTCTCTCAAACACTCTCTCTTTGTTAAAACTCTGGTGGTTATAAAATAGATTGATCAAATGGACCGAACAGACGTTTCCGACGAACAAGAACGAGGAATTACTTCCGATTTTAGAGAAGTGCACGGTTGAGTTGCAAGAGGACGCGAAGTACCAGAAAGATTTGCGGTATTTGCGAGTGTGGATTAAATACGCGGACGCGTGTTCGGACCCGTCGGACGTGTTCAAATTTCTCAAAGCGAACGATATTGGGCAAACGCATGCGCTATTCTACGAGTGTTACGCGAGTTTTTTGGAAATGAAGAAAGCGTACAAGTTAGCGGACGAGGTGTACAAGAGAGGCGTGGAGATGAAAGCGGAGCCGGTGTCGAGGTTGAAGATGCAATACGAAGGCTTTACGAAGCGGGTGAGAAAACGAGAGATGAAGAAAGAGGAAAGAGGAGAGGTTTTGGAAGATCAGAGCCAAAGTTATCGTCATTTTGGGGATAAAGTGACGAAAACTGGGAGAAGGATCGAGGCTGGGTTGACGAGTTTGAGAGCGCAGCAAGCGACGAGAGGTTTGGGCGGCGGCGGTTTGAGAAGACAAAGCGGCGCGCCTACGATCCAAGGCGATCGACGCGCCTCGAACAACAACAACAACATCATGCGTCCCTCCAACTTTGAGGTGTTCGAAGACGACGACGAAAACGGGTCGCGAATGACGCAAAATCGAGGTGATAGCGAAAATATCGCCACAAACTGGAAAAAATTGGGCACCCGAGAGGAGACGATTAAAGAAAACGCGGCGAAGCCGTCGCAATGGAACGGCGCATCGTTGACGGCATCGAAACGAAAACTCGCGCCTGGGAAAACCATCGACGCGACAATTGAAGTCTACGAAGACACGGAGTGCTTAGATGCCGAGATGGTCCAAAAAGCGCTAAAAACGACAAAGATTTCGGAAATGCCTCTTCGCTTGCGCGACCGCATGGACTTGAAAAACGACGTCAAAGTCAATCCGGTGTCCGCGCACGAAAGAGCAAAGTTACTCTCGCAATCGCAAATGAAAAAACCTTCTTCTTCTACCGCTATAGACTGTGGTTCAGAAAAGCAGGTGAATTTGAAAGAAACGTTCGAAGAAACCGCCGCGAGAGAGTGGCGCGAGAACCACCCGGAACACGAAAATTACCAACAACGCATGTCGCACCAATCTCCGATTGTCGTTGCGTCTGCCTCGAACGCCGCCGCATCCAAAGGAATCACGAGCATGGACGTTGACGACGAAGCTGCGAGCAAAAGAAACGAACAGTGGCTCCCTGAACGTCCGAACACGGCGAGTAAGAAGGAGAGCGAACACATCTCGCAAATCGATTCGTGCGAGAACGAGAAATCGGCTCAAAATTCCGCCGCCGCCGCCGCCGCAACTACCGCCGATGAAAAGGCAAAACCATCCGCCGGTGCGCGATGGACGAAAGACGAGGGTGGTTTCTTACAAAATAGCGAGCCGACGATGACGTTTTGCACGAAAGAAGCGTGGGGGGACGTCATGGCAATGTTCTCGGATAGAGGAGGCGCGAAGGAAGAGCAAAAATCCGACGACGAAGGCGGTACAAAATCTGGTTCTGGGTCCGGTTACGAAGGCGACGCGAGTCGAGGCGCGCGAACGCCGAAAATGAAAAGCACTCACGCCGTCAAGAGAGTGGCAGAAAAGAAAGACGACGACGACGACGACGACGACGGTGGATTCCTCGTTCGAGAAGACACGGTGCGCCTTCCCGCGAACATTGTCGTGACGAAAGAAGAAACGAATAATAATAACAACAACAATAACGACTTCGATTTCGACATTCGCGAAGACACGGAGTGCATTCCGAGCATAAACGAAATCAAGAAAGGCGCGCTGCAACAGAAGAAAGGTTTTGGAAGTCCCATCGTTGTCTTGAAGGAAAGGAACATAGAAGGCGTAGCGCCGGCGAGGAATGAGAATGATGATGAAAACAAAGTACCAACGGGAGCGAAGTCGTCTTTAAACGATAACACGGTTAAACGCTTTTCTACTCCGAAAGGAGAGGAGAAGACGGTTTTAACGGCGGTACCGGCTGTTAATGACGACAAGGACAACACTTTGAAAGATGTCATCATAGAAGAAAATGTAGGCGCGCGCGAGAACAAAACAGCAATAAAAAGAACAAAAGAAAAAGAAAACGAGAAGAAGCATCTCATCGATCCGTTTGCAAACATAGATAGCCTCTTAAAGAGCGCGAAAATCGAATCGAGCAGCGTGCACGTGTCCGTATCGAACGATCCTTCAGAACTCGCCGGTCTCGTTGCCGCTGGGAAGCGAGTGAGCGGCGCGAAGGGCGCCATCGGAAAGAAAGCGGGCGAAGGCGTTGAGGTCACCATCGGCAATAAAGAGTACACGTTGAGAAGTAAAGCTGGCGAAGGCGCGCACGCGTGCGTTTACGAAGCCGAAGGGAAGGAGACTTTGAAACCAGACGATGTGCCTCCAGTGTTTGCGATAAAAGTCGAATCCAAGAAACTGGCCAGTTGGGAGTTTCTCATCTCCTCGCGCTTGTGCGAACGCCTCCCGCGAGGCGCACCGAGAGACATCGTTATTCCTTCGCACCTGCGCTTGTTACTCGACGATAAATCTCAAACACACACCACTGGCGCGCTCGTTATGAAATTTGGCGACCACGGGACTCTCCAAGACGTCGTTAATTTCTACAAGCTCACGGAAAGGAAGACTGGCGCCATGGACGAAAAACTCGCCATGTACTACTCCATCGAACTCCTTCGCTTACTCGAATGGACGCACGAAAGCGACGTTTTGCACTGCGATGTAAAACCAGATAATCTACTTTTGAGAAACGGCGGCGAGCGGTGGTTGGATTGGGACAAGTCCCGACCAGGATCGTGGAAGAAGAAAGGCTTAGCTTTGATCGATTTCGGACGTGCGATCGATTTGAGAGATTACGACGCGAACACGCAATTCGTAGGAAACGCCGGGACGGAAAGCTTTAGCTGCCCGGAGATGCGCGAGAACAAGAGTTGGACGTACCAATCCGATTGCTTCGCAATCGCGGCGACTATCCACGTGATGTTGCACGGCGAGTACATGGAAACAATCACGGATAGAAAGACGGGAAAATACGCGCCAAAGCTCGCGTTGAAACGATACTGGAACCAAGACGTGTGGAAACTCGTATTTGAAAAGCTCATGAACCAGCCGACCACGAAGAGCACGAAGGAAAAACCAAACTTACGAGCGATTCGTGAAGTTTTAGAGGAAGCGCTCGATGGCGAAGGCACCGGCGGAAGCGTGGTGAAATCGCTCCTCGTAAAGCAAACGATTGGAATGTTTGAACTCATAAAAGAAGGAAAAGCTGTTTAAAATATATTTGTTGTAACACATAGAGAGAAAACGTTCGAAAGAATTGAAAGCACCGAAAGAGAACAAATGGTAAATAACATCATCTCTCATCAAATCTTCTTTACTACTGTATCGCCGAAGTGACCGCCATGCGCTCATTCTTCGCGTCGATATACAGGCAACACCCGCGAAACAAGTCTGCGCATACGATGCCGTCGGCGTGGCAGGACAATCCCAAATCAGGCGGATCGCCGTCCAAATGCGTCAAAGCGCGCACGGTTTCGTGTTCGAAACCAAACCGTCCTATTCTAAAGCTATCCGCTCGAATCGTAAACGTTTCGTTCGATACTCTCGCTAATCTTCCCGTATCTTCGCCGGCCCCGCTGAGAATGCCGCCGGGAGACAATCCTTGTTTTTGCTCGATGAGGTCCAGTTCAGTGGCCACGCGATTGGATAAGATCACTCCAACGCCACCGACGGCTAACGAGAGCTTATACAGCCCACTCTTCGAGTTTACCGTTTTCACCATGGAATCGTCTGGATTTAAGAAGCACTCGACGTACGGCGCCCCATCGATGAACGTCAATTTCGACCACGGCAACACGAAATCGTCGTCGCTATTTTTACTACTACTCGCTGCAAGCAAATCTTCTTCGCTCGCAAACGCATCTAAGGTTACTTTCGGGTTCTTCCTGGACCCTGGCACGCGTTTTGGTACGTTCAAACGAATAATGGTATCGCGAATCGCGTCCAAGCCTAACGACCCGGCCGGAGGGGACATCAACGTCCCGGGTAATCTCGCCGCGGCGTCTAAGCTTTGCTCCCAAAACGCAACGTTCTTCTGCGTGCTCCCGAACGCATCGAAATCGCCGATTCTAATGTTCCCTCGTATTGGTGCGCCGCCGACGCCCAAAGAAGAAGTGTATCCACAAATCTTCAAATCTTCGTTTGCGCTCAAAGCCGCGGCGGTCTTATCGATACCAGACACGTGCGATGAAAAATCGATAAAGAAATACCCTCGACTGGTTTCGGCGAGAAAGTGGCCACCCTCGCACCTCATGACGTCGATTGAAGTTGTTTTTGAAGTTGTAGTCTGAGTTTCGCTTTTTAAAGTTCCGTAATATGGCGCCTCGAAAGAGTCGTCGTCGTCGTCGCTACTCCTCGCACATCTCTCTTCTGTCGTCGTGTACACGGTCACGTGTCCTGCGGCGTGTTCTCTGTGCGCGACTTCTCCCTCACCTTCACCACTGCTAAATCGCCACAACTCCACCCCTTCCGGCGTAATCAATTCCGCTCGCCAGACGGTAAAAGTGTCCAAGTTTACAAACGCCCGCATTGCAATTTTCGGTTTGATCGCAAACGCGAGCGCGACGACAGCCGTCCTCGTCTTCCCTTTCGGCATGTTCGGAGGCAATATCATCACGTCCTCGTTTACGTCGTCGTCATCGTTCTTTCTCTTTTCCTTCTTCTTCTTTTCCTTCTTCTTCGTCCAAGTAAGAGGAGGCGGTTTCATCGAATACCTCGCCACCGCGTCCGCCGCCGACGTCTCGCACACGCCCACCACTTTCCCTCTTAACATTTTATTCACCCCATTTTCCGTCGCCCATTGCCCGGTCCTCGCCACGAACGTGTTCAAAACGTTCTTCTCGCACCCATCTAAATGGTTTTTCCGTATCGTTCCGGAGAGTTCCGATTCGTACGAGTAGTACTGTTGACCATTGGTCAACGTTTCCTCCTCTTCGTTAAACCCGCCCAGAAGAGTCTTGAAAGAGCTGTCCGTGAAGTCAACGCGTTCCTTGTATTTGTTCTTCGCGTATTTGATGTGAAATCTTCCACGCGTGCCTAACGCGCACACGGTGCCTTCTTTTACGTGGATGCTGTCGTTGTTTTCGTCGTTCTTCTTCTTCTCGTGAAACACTCGCACGGCGATCGAGTCCGCGTCGATGGTACGCTCGACTTCATCTTCGCTCCCCGTTGGGGTCGTTGCCGCTGATTTTGCATCGCGCGAGAAAAAGCAGCGTTTTTGTCCCCGTGGTCGTCGCAGCGAGAGACGATTTTGATTCCTCTCGCAAATCCTCCTCCTCCCGTTGTTTCGCCTCGTCGTTGAAAGCGACGACGGTGCAAACGATGACGACGGTGTCGTCGTCGACGCTCGCGAGCATACATTCGTCGCCATTTTGAGTAACGTCTTTTTTTACCTCGGTGGGAAAAACAATTGTTTTTGCTCCGCGATGTCTTGTTCTGGAGAAGTCACGACGAGAGCGCGGAAGAAAAAGCGCGACAAAGCGGAAGAGAGAGATTCTTTTGTGTCGTCGTTGTGGGAGTTGATCGTGAAGTGCGACGATGTGAGTTTCCAACACATTCTTCCGAGATTGAATTCAAACGATATCAAATTCTTGTACGGAGTGAATAAAGAGACGAGAAAGTTGATTAAGAGATCATCTCGCAAGGGGGAGTTGAAAGAGAGGTTTAAAGTGAGAGAGATGTCG
>JGI20158J14315_10003650_pt1 | contig 10157 bp, 7 predicted proteins | sample COG_08_FD_14315 | JGI IMG/M metagenome (IMG submission 14315)
GGAATTGGTAGACACGACAGACTTAAAATCTGTTGCTCATTATGGGCGTGCGGGTTCAAGTCCCGCTCCGGGTACCAAACGGGAGATTGCAGCGATGCGGTCTCCCGTTTTTGGTTTTTGAGCCTGACATCAACTGTCGGACAGGTGATGCGAATCTCCAAGAGCCTACGTTCCCGATTCAGGCCGAATCGATTTCGGGCTCGTTGTCGCGGTAACACCCCATGGAATGGCTGGCGTTATGGTATTGGTTGCATAGTCTAGCATTGAATATATGCAGCAAAGAGAGCGCGGAATTCCAGAGATAAAAATTGACGAGTTGTTCGATTGTAATGATTCGAAGAAGCCTTTTGAGGTTATTCACTAAAATGCTGTATATTACCAACGAATAATTATATTAAATGTATGAACAAGCTATTTTTACCATCAAATTATGGTGTCATGAAATTTTTAAAGCAGTTGTTATGCTGTGCTTTAATTCTAAGTTCGACTCCCCTATTGGCGCAGCAGGGGTCTCCTACGTATGGGTGCAATGATCCTGCTGCGTTCAATTATGCAGCAGGTGGATTCGACATCAATTCAAATTGCAGATACGAGGGTGATAGCTGCGATGATGGAGATGCAACAACCTTTGCGAGTCACTACGATAATTTGGGCAATTGCATCGAAACGGTTGTTGGATGCATGGACTTGACGGCCTGTAACTTCAATAGTGCTGCTACTGAACCACACACGTGTATTTATGCATACACCCAAGACACAGCATCATTCAATGGAAACGGCGCAGGATGCTGGGTTTGCTCTCAAACAATAGGTTCAGCGCCGCACGGAAATGGCAAAGGAGTTCTTGAGAACAACGACATCAATGACAATGGCATTTGCGACAATGATGAAGTCTTTGGTTGCATGAATGCTGCGGCCTGTAATTTTAATCCGGAAGCCACGAGTGAATATGCAGTGGCATCCCAAGACGGCACAGAATCGAGTTCGACATGCGTTTTTGCTGAGAACTGTGACTATTGCGGTCTTCTTACAGCTGACGGCTCTGCTGATTCTTTGCTCGTTGATTCGTCCGGAGATGCATATACTTCGCATCCCTCATATGGCGTGCTCCTCGGTGATAAAAACCTGAATGGTACGTGCGATGTCAATGAGATTTACGGTTGCTTGGACTCTCTTGCGTGCAACTTCAACGCACTTGCTACCATCGATACTTCGATCATTGTTCCCGCTTGTAATCCCCGTGGAGCATGCGGATGTGATGGCGATGAGCCCGTCGCTTTTGAGGATGATTGGTGTGCATGCAGCGGCGCTAAGCTCGATTCCATTGATCAATGCTTGTTGGTCACAGACCCGAATTTTTGTCTTGCGGACGAGAATGACAACGGAATTTGTGATTCAATTGAAGTTGAAGGCTGCATGGATGCAGATGCCTGTAACTACAACGCTTTAGCGAATATCGATGATGATAGTTGTGCGGAAGAAGATGATTGTGGTGAATGCGGGGGCTCAGGCGCGCCGAGTGGCTTTTGTGATTGTGCCGGAACACAGCCGGATGTCAATGGAAATGGCCTTTGTGATGCATCCGAGACGACCGGTTGTACGGACGAGACGAGTTGTACGTACAATTTGGATGCAACCTGGCACGTAGAAAGTGACTGCCAATATCTTGATGCCTGCAATGTGTGCGGTGGATCAGGACTTGCGGATCCATCACACTGCAATTGCGAGGGAGAAGTTCTGGATGCATTGGGAAATTGCGGTGGAACCTGCATAGCAGACGTGGATGGTGATGGGGTGTGCGACAATGTTGATCCTTGCCTTAACGCAGGGGAAGAGCCTGATGAATGCGGAGTATGCGCAGGCCCCGGGGCGATTTATGAATGTGGTTGCGAGCCACTTCTTGACCGGGCTTGCGGTTGCGATGCTTCCACAGGGGAACAATTTGTCCCAGACCCGGGAAAAGATTGCGATGGCAATTGCCTGAACGGCCAGGATGAGAACAATCAGTGCATAGTCTCTTCCTCCGAAATTGTGACTGAAATGACAAGTCCATTGATGGCACGAGTCGAAGGCAATAAGGTGGTCAAAGAAATAAATCCTTTTGATTTAGAGCGCTGGTTAGACCGGATGGATACGTTGCATTCGAGGATGTCGAGAAACTTGGATGACGGTTCACTCCTGGGAAAAAGTGACTCACTGACCATAGAACATCAAATCTTGAATAAAGGAAAGTTATATGTGCAAGACGAATCTGTCTTTTCTGACATTGTTCGAATGGACACGAATGTCACAATAGGTGGCAACTTGCTAATAGAGGGCTGGGCAAGAATCAAAGGGACAACATTTTCTGACGGAGGAATTGAGACCACAACGCTCGATATGTCGGGTTCATTAAGCGTTGGGGGGGCGGTTTCATTCGACTCAACCTTGAGTGTTGCCAAGAATGTACACTTCCATGACTCATTGATAGTGGACAATCGAATCTTAGTTGGTCATGCGAATGGTGTCATCATCGAATCAGATGAGAATGATAAGGGTACGGTGAGTGCAGATGAGGGAGAATTCCACCAGAATTTGTCGGCAGGAGCTGCGCAGGTTGCTGCGGATGTGAATGTCGGAGGCAACTTAATAGTTAAGAATTGCATGACCGTTGGAGAAAGCGAAATCCGCATAACTCCGCCGCTCTCACTTCTCGGAAATTTGTCAGTTGTGGGAACTCAAACCTTCACCGGCTCTACTACTTTTAGTAGCGATGTGACTTTGAGCAAAGGTGTAAGTATCGCAAAAGATTTGAGCGTCGGCAAGAACATTAACCACAACGGTACAGCTTTCAAATCGAAAGCGGAAACGGTTTATTTCGGTAAGGAGGCTGCAAATCTGAAAATCCGCAACTCGCTTTTTTTCGGTTCGACTACCGTCCTAAGTTCTCATCCCAGTGCAAAGAAAGCATCTCAATACGCCATGATTGTTGATGGAAAAGGTACGGGCAATATAAATGGTATTGCCATTCGAGTGGACGCTGTAGATCCAGGGAATTCGAGTGATTTCATGACCTTCATCGACAAGGAAGGGGACGCTGTAGGGTCAATTAAAGGGAATACTCCGGACTACATCCTAAGTGATCCTGAATGGTGGGATATTACCACTGGTGGAACAGTTGACATTGGCTTGGCTGCTCTTGATTTGAGGACTGCCACGACTGCTGCTGCAAAACAAGTAAGTAAAATAGCAACAGAGTTCGGTAAGGGGGGGGCTACCGCATTACCTGGTGCGGGGTTGCCAGATTCGGATGTTGCTGAAGCTGTTGTCCATGTTGCTACTGCGGCAATAAACTCCGCTAAAATGGTCAATGACATACTCAACTCAACGACAGCAACAGTCGCTTTGTCACTTCTAACGACAGCCGCCGCCGCCGCACAGGGGTCATATTTTAATAGAATGGGGGTGGTTTATAGATCCGGTGGTGCAGACTACGCAGAGTGGATTGAGAAAGAGAGCCATCGGATCAATTTATTGCCAGGCGAAATTGTTGGAGTGACTGGGGGGTTGGTGTCTCGTGAAACTTCAAAGGCGGATCATGTTTTGGTAGTGTCCATGAGCCCCATTGTTTTGGGCAATGTCCCCAAAGATCAGCCAGAATCTCATTTCGAAAAAATCGCATTCTTAGGCCAAGTTCCTATCCGGATCAATGGGCCAGTGAAGAAAGGGGATTATGTATTGCCCTCTGGTGAAAATGATGGAACAGGTTTTGCGATCAGTCCGGAAGAAATTTCCTTGTCGCAAGTCCCTCTCATTGTAGCAGTTGCATGGGAAGAAGGAACAAATGACTTTTTCAATATCGTGAATTGCTCGATTGGTCTGGGTAGCAATGGCTTGAACAACCTCGTTGATCAGATAGAAGCACGATTCGAGGATATGGAGTTTAGACTGCTCAACGAAATGAATGTCATGTTTGCCAACGCTGGAATGAGGGCAGGAAAAGGGACGAGGTTGCAGAGAAAAGAATTGCGATTGCAGCGAAAGACCCGGTGGAATACTCCGATGAACAATGATGCGCGGGACGGTCAGTTGACAGGAACAGAATACACGCCAACATCTGGTATCTCCAAGCCCTCGAGCGTAACAATGCAAGAAGCGGAAGTCACAAATTGTGCGAGCCTGCAGGCAATTCTGGACAATCCAGCCAACCAGGCATTGCTTCAAGAATCAATTGAATCAGTGATTGACGATTTGTCTGTTGATGGGCGTGTCATTACTCAACAAGAATGGTCAGAAGCACTTGAGCAACTTGAAGACGCCACTGTTGAATCTGCTAGTATGATAGATTCATTTTTAGCAAATGGCGGTGACCTCGAGCATAATGCATTCGAAATGTTCGGCATCGGTAAAATGCCAAGAGCTATTTTGGAGGCGGACGCTCGAATTTCACTTGCAGTCTTTGATTATTTTGTGAATGAGAGCAGTATTGCGGCTCTAATCCACAACGAACTGATGGCTGAAATGGCAAAAAACCCAAGACAAAAGGCAGCTTACTTGGAGGCATTTCCAGTGGGTTCACAGCAAGAGGCGGAGTTGATTCAGAAAGCCATTAACGATTTGGAACAGGGTTTATTTGATTCCTATCCAACGGTAGCCCATTTCGGGCGCGGCCGTGTGAAGTGAGATGAATTCCGAATACTGGCGCGTAACAGATTCATGCTGTTCGTCCAATCAAACGGGAGATTGCAGCGATGCGGTCTCCCGTTTTTGGTTCTTCGGTTGTACAGGCTAATCGAACAACGCAACTCAGAATCGGAGCATGGTTTGTTGGTATTACAATTTGCTGTAAACGGCACGAGGGTCTAGCTTTGAGGTGCTTGCACACGATATACACTCGTCTTTCCGTTAGATAGGAGGAGTAGAACAAATTGTTGCCATGAACAAAATTGATATCAATGAAAACTCGAACGATGCGAACGATCCGCATTCGGACCTTGATGCTTTTTTCATTAAAATATCCCGATCAATCACACACCGTCGCTGGCACAGAGCAGAGCTGAGAATGTCACTGCAACGAACGCACCTGATCGGATATAACCGAGCTGAGCGAATCATCAATCAACTAGAAGAGGCTAATTATATCGAGATTGTAAGGTCGAGGTTTAATTACTGGGGGCTTGGCTGGTTAATCGTTACAATTTTAATGCTAGTGATAGGATATGTCACCAGTGTGTTTGTGTGGCAGTTAACAGTCTTGTGCATTGGGGCAATTATTGGAGAACTTTTAAGAGATTCAGGAGTGGTACAAGACATAGACTTTGATACTTACGATAACCTAATTTACTGGGTGATTTTTGCACCGGTGCTCATCTTGCTCACCTTCGGATGGAGAGAAGCACCGTATTATAAAGACGCAGGAAAAGGATGGGGGCATGGATTATTCATGCTTTCACTGGTGGCTCTGCAATTCGCCGAAGGATTCACAACAATGACAGTGAATAGTTGGTTTTATTTGGCCGTGCCATTGGTGTGCTTGCTTCCATTTTTCACCATGCGTATCGTGCGGAATACCGTTCTGAAATCATAAGAAAAATGCGAAGGGAAATAAACATCTGGGGGCTCTCATGCATGCTTCTTTGCTTGGGCTTGATCGCTTCAAATTTTACAGTCAATCAACCACAATGGACCTTTACGGTTTGTTTAGCATTGGCGCTGGTTATTCCTGAATGGGGTGATAACATTTCAATTTTTAAATCGGAGGAAATTTTCAGTCCTTTCATGAGTCGTCTGCTGCCAGTTTTAGGTCGTGTTATGTTACAGGGTTACTGCACCGTTTTGATTCTAAATCGAATCTTGGGATCCGTCCTGTTTGGCCGACTTGACATGGGGTTCTGGAGCTCTATTCTCAACGCTGCGATGCTATTCCTGTCGTCTTTTGTCATCCCTGGGTTAACTGTTTTGTTCCTCAAAAAGCTCTTGTGGGATGAGATAGAAGATTGACTCAATGCATTCTCTGATAGCCAATACTGTTTAATAACCAGCAATAAATATAATTAAATCGATGAATATTAGATTATTAACTCCAAGCCTTCCGGCACTCATGTTTGCGATGATGGTGCTTCAGAGTTGCGGTACTCAAATCGAAGCGGAAAGCCCACACCGGAACTCGAATACTGACATAGCAACGGGTGATGATGATGTTACTGATTTTGAAAGTTCAAGCGCAACCTTTGAGGGATCGGCATTTGAGGCCATGGAACGCGGACTGGTCAGCATCAGCGGTCAAGGCTTAAATACTTACCGGCAAATCGAAGTGACGCTGATCAACCTTTCGAATCGCACATTAGAATTGGAGTTGGATGCAGGCATGTATTTTGATAACCCCCGCGCTCAAAGCCAGAACCTCATTTTGTTGCAGGATACGGATATCAGATTGACCCCTCATCAGAGTATTAAACGCATGATGAGCAGTGCATGCACCAATGCAAGTTGGAGTGTGCCGCAAAGCGACAACAATTGGCCAGTGGCTAAGGTCCCAAAAAACCTCGATGCCGCGTTGAAATTTTACGGTGAGCATGAAGCGAAAATCAACGCATATCTTAAGAAAAAAAACCCAGAAGAATTAGGGACATCCGAGCAGCAGAAGCGCTTTTTACAAGTCGCGATTTGGGCTTACATGGATGACAATCCAGAGGATATAAGGCGCATGCTGGCTCAAGAAGTTTTTCAAAACGACATCGACAAGGCCAATCAGTTTTTTGATGCAACGTATTCGGAGGCCCGCGAAATATCGGACATGATGAAACGCCGTGACTCCGAATCCATGAAATTATGGATAAAAGAAAAAGGAAACGAGATCTTGCAGGAAGGACAGAAGAAAGGCAGAAGTCTTTTGAAAGAAGGTGCGAATCGACTCGAAAAATGGAGGTCAAACTAGGGTGATTCAATTATCTGCAGGATAGGCCGCGGATTCGTCGAAACCGGGGCTACAAATTCCTGAGGGCGATAACAAAAAACGTAACGAGCGAGACGAAAATCCCTAATATCCATTTGAGAATTCTGCGTCCTAAGGGTGTCGGTTCCATAATTCCGTTGTCTACTCTTTTCTTTATGTATGCGCTCAGTTTAGTAGGATTCAACGCAATGGTTCTGTTGAGTAATCCGCTGAACACAAAAAGAAGGCCACACAAAAAGATGGGGGACCAAATAAAAGCCCCGGTGGTCGTTAAAAGTCCTACAAACATTTGCGACCCGCTCCTCTTGAGTAAAAACGTGCGATATTCGTTCAGTTTTTCTTCAGAAAAATCGCTCGATGTTACATCGATCTCTAAACTATCAAGATCAAAAAAGTTTTGGGAGGGACTCAATTCAGTTCCGCTTATTGCAAATGCCAGCTTGGCATTCACCTCCAGTGTGCTTCCTATGTTGCGCGTTTTCAGTCGTTTAGGAACGCGAAAGCTCGTAGCAACATCTTCTTCTATCATCGATGCTTCGAGCGGCGCGTTTGACACTGTGACTGCTTCGTTGAAGCTCGTCCAATGCGGCTGATACCATTCGACGGGTGGGCCAGCAGGGGAGAAAAAGCGCAATTCTTCATCCGCTTCATTCGTCCAATCTGAGGCATCGTGCTGTTCCGCAGCCATGAAAACGGCTTGGCGACTGTTACAGCTTTGAACGGTCAAACCGAATGCTGCCAAAAACACACAGAGGCCAAATTTGAACGTATTTTTTTGGGTCATGCACCCAAGTTAAGTTTTTTTGAATAGCCTCTATCCTCAAGAATGAACTTTGTTCAGTCCTCTGCAATTTCAACAGAAAATGTTTCGCCTTGAGCGATTTGAGTTACAAGGTCAAGGCCTTGCGTAATTTTGCCAAAGCACGTGTGGTTGCGATCGAGGTGAGCCGTCGCTTCGCGGCTGTGGACGATGAAAAATTGAGAACCACCTGTGTTTCGACCGGCGTGGGCCATGGACAATACCCCAAGATCATGGTATTGATTGTCGCCATCCAATTCGCAGTCAATCGTGTAACCTGGTCCGCCGCTACCGATTCCATCTGGACATCCACCTTGGGCTACAAAACCGGGCAGGACCCGGTGAAATTTCAGTCCGTTGTAGAAGCCGTCTTTGGCAAGTTTTACAAAGTTCGCGACCGTTTTCGGCGCATCTTTTTCGAAGAATTCCACGGTCATGGTGCCGTGTTTGGTAATGATTTGTGCATGCATGGTAATGCAGGGTTTGGCGTGAAGCTTGCGCTGCTGTCGCAGTGCTCGATAAAAAAAGCCTCCCGAACTGGAAGGCTTTTCGTTGAGCGAGAAACGAGACTCGAACTCGCGACCCCAACCTTGGCAAGGTTGTAAGCAGCCCTCCTGCGGAGACTGCAAATAAAGGGTGTTTGAGGATATGAATGGAAAAAACTGGCACTAAAACTGTCATTAAATGACCTATTCAATTCCAAGACTGGTGAAAGACCAGCAAAACAAGTACAGCATCGTATTCTATGTCGATGGCAAGCGTTTTAGAGTTTCAAATGGAAAGAAGTTCGGGATGCAACTGAGTCCAAATAATTTAGCTCTAACCGATCGAGAGCATGCAGCAGAGGAACTGCGCCTGTGTATTTCGATCGCATTGAAGAAGGGCTGGGGACAGAGATCGAATGCACAATCGACTCTGCTATCGAGTATCCAAGGCCGCGGCAATATGCCTGAATCGAAGGAGACATACCGTAGGTCCTTTGCGAGCACTATGAACAGGCTTGAAGCATTTGTCCTTGAATCAAAGCTGTCGAATCTCCCCTTAGAAAATATCACGACTGAACTATGCTATCAGTTCTTGAATTCCAGAGTGCAAACTGCCTCTAGCTTTAATCGCGAACGTAAGCACTTGAGTAGCTTTTTGAACAGCATAGTGCGTCCTATTGGTCTCTCAAACCCAGTTGAGCCGATTCCGATCAAAAGGGAGGTGCAATCGCTTCATAAACCCTTCAATGATGTGCATGCTGTCCTCGAAGATATACGAGCATTCAACGAAAAGCTGTTCCTATGTTGCTTGCTCACCTATGGATGCTTGCTGCGACCTCATCAGGAAATCAGACAGCTTACTTGGAGCGACTTCAGTGATGATCTGGAATTCATNTCGCTCTCTGGAAAAAGAAACAAAAGNGGANGGAACAGAATCGTNCCTGTATCCCCNTATATCAGGAAACACCTCCGACCAGGACGGCGCACTGACAATATTTTCACAGCCACTGAGGAGCCTTTTAACGCCTGTTATTTCAAAACGCTGTGGAGTCGCTACAAGAAGCAATCGAAGCTTTTAGAAGCTAATCAAACACTATACAGCTTTCGCCATACTGGAGCTATTGAAGTCTATAAGAAGACCAAAGACATTGCTGTGGTGCAGCAGGTCATGGGGCACGCTAGTATGCAAGTGACGCTGGGTTATCTGCGGAATCTGGAAGTACCTGTTTTGCGTATTGAGGATATGCCTCTTTAAATTCCTGATCCGTAATCACTCAATAGCTGTTCGAGTTCAATAGCTATTTTTTCCGCTCTCTTCTTGACAATGGAAGGTGTGAAGTCCTGCAAGTGTCTAATTCTAAAATCTGGGATCCCTTCGTGATCACCTCGCGCTATCTGATTTTGTAAATATTGTTCGTGAATAGGAACTAGATGATCATGGACCTTCCGTTCAAGGTAGCCTCAAATCTTTCGACCCTTTCTTTCTTTGCCTTCTTTGTCTTGACTGGTCCATAAACGGGCTGGCCAACTTGTGCGCATAGTGAGGTAGCCATAGAGATGGTCAGAATTAGCGAAAGTGGGCTTGGCAATTCATATTTCGTTAATTTGTGCATCAAATCAAACAAATGCGACCTCTCCTTCTCATTGCCTGTTTTGTTTCAACCTGCCAATTAAGTGCGCAGCAATTCTGCCTTGAAACTTTAAGTGACTTTCAAACTCATTTCACGTCATTGTTTAGCGGTGCATCCGCAATTGACTCTTATGGAAATATTAAAATTGATGGCCAGACTGGTGGATTCGGTGGATGGCCAGAATTCAGATTATCCGATGTGGAAATTTCACTTGAACGCCATCCCTTAGGTATGAAGATTCAAGGTGAGCCTGCCCCGCCACTAGCGACGATTCATTACAGCTGTCGAAAAGGCGCATGTATTAAAAC
>JGI20158J14315_10003683_pt1 | contig 10103 bp, 5 predicted proteins | sample COG_08_FD_14315 | JGI IMG/M metagenome (IMG submission 14315)
TTGAAGAAAAGACCAATTAAAATTTTTTTTGACTTCTTTACTTACGCGTAGTAAAAAACACAAAAAAAGAGAGACGAAATCTCTCAGAAAATTCATCATCATCACGTCTGCTATGAATAACAACATAAACTCTTCTTCTTCTCAAACGATGAAAAAAATGAAACACATCGCGTTCTCAAAACCTCGCGTGGACGACGATTCACGCGTGGAAGCGTTGGACGAGTTAATGCTGCTGTTTGAAGAAGAAAACAAAGAAGAAGAGATGATGATGTCAGAGGCGTTGACATCGGAGGTGTTGGATGCGTCGAATTCAACGTTGATTCGCGCGAAGTGTTTCGCACTTTTGCAAAGGATGAATGAGAGAAGTACTACGAATAAAAGCGAGAATAACGAGAAGAAGAATAACAGCATCATCATCATCTACGAGCAAATGTGCGTGCACCCAATACGAGAATGGATGAGGATTCTTCTTGACGACGACGAGAGTACTACGAGTAATTTCAGTAAAGAACAACTGTTAAAACGAGTCCTTTTCGCGCTCGACGCGTGCGGGAAAATCAACGTCTTCTTTGAAGAAGAAGACGAAGAGGAGGATTTAGAGGAGGAAAAGGAAAACGAAGAAAGAGTGTTGTTTGGAAAGTTGACCAATGAAGTGGTTAAGTTTTGCATCGGGAAGTTATACATCGTCGAAGATTCAGGAGGCCCCGGCGCGACGAACGACGCGAAGACGACGAAAGATATGAACAGAGAGTTGTACACCGCTTCGGTCGCCTGTCTCTCCTCGCTGGCGAAGAAGAAGAAACAGAAGAAAAAGAAGAAAAACAATACTACTACTACTACTACTAAGAATGAGACTGATAAGAAGAAGAACGGTGGTTTAGAAAACGGCGACGATGTAGATAACGATTTAGACGACGACGGGACTTCCTTTTTTACGATTGAAGATATTCAGAGTTTGTTGAGGTACGTGGAAAAAGGGACGTCGGTTGGGGACAGTCAAGGGACGTTGGCGTGCGGCGGGAGTTTGAGAGTGTTGACGTTTTTAATGCCGAAGTTGTTGGAGCAAAAGAGACGGAAGTATGGATTATTAGTGGGTGGTGGTGGTGGTGGAGGCGGCGTAGGGGTTGGCGCTGAAAAGGCGGACGGTAACGCGGGGGGGGACAACAACGATATCGTCGTCGCGAATTTCTTAGGCCAAGGACGACGAACTGGAGTCGAAGAGATGGAACTGAAGATGTACTCGAAAACGATCATCATCGGAGAGGAAGGTAATAATGATAATAGCATTTATAGTAGCAAAAAAGTAGTAGACGTCTTTGATCGCGTGGATTTCAACGCCGTGACCGCCTTGGTGGGCAAGAAAACGTTACAAAGCGGCCATCACGTTCCGGCGTGGATTAAATCCGCCGGGTGTGAATACTTAGCACACTGCGCGCGGAAAAAGGAAGACTTCGTCTTATTAGCGAAAGCGTGCACAGACAAACGCCACTGGTCGGTACGCTTAGCCGCTCTGAAAGCGTTCGCGAAACTCGGGTTTCATTCGAGGCCGTATTACACGCAGTTGATTTTGTTCAACGCGCACGACGAAATTTGCGAAATTCGCGAGCAGCTCTGCGAAACGTTGAAGAAATCGTGGCAAGGGAAGCAGTGCGAGCCGAAAACAGATGGGTCGGACGATTTGAAGTTGTTTCAAACCGCCGAGTGCGTGGGCGAGTTGATGCGCGATCCGGACGCCGGCGTGAGGGCGAAAGCGATCGAGTGTTTAGGGTACGTGAGAGGTGCCGCGAATACGCGAAGAACCGAGATGGCGAGGATGTTACACGGCGATTCAGACGAAACCGTTCGCGAAATGGCGGCGGATTCCTTGGCACGGTTAGGATTTCTGAACGTGAATACCGGGGAGATCTCCGCAGACGGTAATTATCGAACGACGAAGTTTCTCTCGAATAAGCGGTTGTTTTTACAACTCATCGCCGCGGAACAGGCGACGATTATTCAAGAGATGGGAGGCATCGTTGGACACGTAGCGATAGCAAGTGGTGGCGGCGGTGGCGGTGGTGGCGGCGGAGGAGCGAACGACGACGACACGACCGCGAACGGCGCGTTCAAGAAACTGACCAACGCGGCAACCGGCGTAAACGCATCCGCTAAAATTCTCACCGACAAATCGCAAATCATCAAACTCGAAAAGATGAAAAACATCAAGGTGAAAGAAGGCGACACCATTCGAGTGTTTTGGCCAGACGATAAGGAGTGGTACGAAGCTAAGGTCGTTCAAGCCGAAGATTATAAGAAGAGCGGTAAAAAAACAACGAAAATTTGTTACTCCGAAGACGGCGTCGAGGAAGAGATTGACATTCGGAACGAAAGAGTCGAGTTGAGATATAAACCGCACAAGAAAGGGTGCAGAACGCAGTGGGTGCCGTGCGGGAATCAAGAATCAGAGAGAATTAAAGAGGAGAGGAGGAAACAGTTTGCGATGCAAAAAGCTTTGAGAGAGGCGGAGAGGTTGGCGGAGATGGAGATTCGACGAGAGCAAAGGGAGATGGAGAAGAAGGAGAAAGAGAAGGAGAAAGAGAAGGAGAAAGAAGAGATGCAGAAGTTGGAGGCTTTGCGTAACGTGGAAACAAAGAAGCTTGATAACGAAGCCCGGGGGAAAACGACGACGACGATTCAGACGACGGGAGGATCGAGGAATGGCTTTTGGAAAACCATCGCGTTCAGCGGCGGCGTCGATTCAAAGAAGGAAGAAGTAGTCCCGACCGATACCGCGGATGGAGAAGTGAACGCTGAAAAATGTACAGAGCACCCTGAAGCTTCTGTTGAAGAAGAGAAGAGAGTAACCTTGAATGACGCCGATATCAAACTCCTCTGCGGGTTAGTCAATCAAAAGATTAAAATCTACTGGCCTTTGGATAAAGTCTGGTACGTCGCGGACGTTTTAAGCTTTGACGAGGAAACGAAGAAAGTGAAAGTTTTATACGTGGAAGATCAACTTGAAGAAGAAGTCGAGTTATGGACGGAACGGAGTCAACAGTACGTGCCGCCGACGGATATGTCCCACAAGGATTTACACGGCATCACGCCGTTGCGCGTGCCGGTGGAGGTTGGCGGCGTCGAAGGGTATTTGGAAATCGGCGCGAGAAGGCACGAAGAGTACATCGTCTTCAAACCACCGACGACGTCAGGGAAGAAACGGAAGAGATTAGATACTGATAGCAAGAAAACGAAATGGCACGCGATGAAAGGCTCGGATTTTGAAAGAAAATTCAACAAGCTTTTATCGGCCAACGCGCAGCGTCGATGGCGTAAAAACGTCGCGTACAATCCTCGAGGATGGCAAGACTGCAAAGAATCGAATCTTTCCTCTACAAAACTCAAACGCAAATACGGAAACGAGAAGATGCCGCTGTTGAAATGGTTGATTACTCAAGGAGACCAGTGGGGCGGCGTCGTTATCGGTAAAACGTTAGAGTTGGATTTGAATTGCCATCGAGGAAGTCAGTTTGTGTTCAAAAACGGATACGCGGTCTTTGAAGAAGAAGAAGGAGAAGAAGAAGAAGAAGGAGCTTTAAAAGAAGCAACAAAATCGACAACGGATTGGCTGCTTTGTAAAATCACCGATTACAACGTCCAATCGGGCGAACATTTGGTGTGCCCGATTGACGAAAACGGGATCATCGCCGGAGACGCCGTCTGGATGGTCTTGGCGTCGCAACGCACGAAACCAACAAAAAATGAAGACCAAGAAGAAAAAGAAGAACAACATCATCATCATCCGGAGAATGTCGAAATCGTCGCAAGACCGAACAATGACGACAACACCACCACCACCAACTCGATGAAAATGTTGGACGACGATGAAACCGCTTTTTAATAATTTTTGTTCTACCAACTGTATAACAACAGCATAAAAAAGTAACACATTAACACATGCGCAACATCAGTTTTACCAGCGGAAAAGGCATCAGTACTCTCATCACTACTCATAAAGAAACGACGACGCAAAGGATACTCAAAAGAGCCATGGTTCAGGTGTTTTGCGGGAGCAGCACGAGCGGGAATAGGAATACTTTCACTCGTTTCTTTTCCCCGCAAAAACAGATAAGGCGGCGGAATTGCATCGTCGCAAACTCATCGTCATCTTTTCAGCGCGAGCAACAGAGAACGATCAGAGGCATCTCTCTGTTGAACGAGACAGACAACAAAAACGTGCACCCGTCGCACGTGCTCTGTCCGGATGATTTTATGCCATCACCAACGGATGACGAAGATGCAACAAAATTTGAACTCCCGAGGAAAAAAATCCCAATAGCTTTAGTCTTGGCGTACGTGGGCGATACGTTTAAAGGGAACACGCAGAACGTGATGCTCCCGAGAGGAAGCACGGTAGATGACGTCATCGAAGACGCGATATATAAAGCCGGAGGGATTTTATTCTCGAATTATCGATCGAAAGGGTTATCTCGCTTGAAATGGTCCAGGAGTTCGAGGACGGATAAAGGCGTGTCGAGTTTGTTTACCGTGGTCGGGCTGAGGATGGAAGCGCCGGTGAGAGCGTACGGAGGAGGAAAAGAGGTTGTTGGTGAAGAGGAGACAAAGGATGAGGAGGACGAGAGAAAGAGTAGTAGTCGTAATAGAAGTAGTAAAAGGAGTGAAGAAGAAGAAGAAGAAGACGACGCGGAGGCGAAAGCGTTGATAGTGGAGAAAATCAACCGACACTTACCGACGGATACGGTGAAAGCGTTCGCGTGCTTCAAGGCGACGAAATCGTTCGATGCCAGACGCGCGGCGATTTCGAGAACGTACGAGTATTTACTCCCTCTGAAGTGTTTGCGAGATGATAAAAACGGCGAACTCGAGATGTTTCGAGAGGCGTTGAAGACCTTCGAAGGCTCGCATCCGTTTCATAACTACACCAAGAGAGGGTTGTACGGCGCCGGAAAAGGGAACGATAAAAATCGAAAAGGCGGCAGAGGTAATCGAAACAAAAAGAACGCGTTGACCGAGGACGACGACGGGTTAGGAGAGACGTCGTCGTCTGAAGAACAAGAATTAGAAGAAGAAGAAAAAGAAAAAGAATTACCTAAGCGCATCGAGACGAGCGGCAAACACACGTATTGGCTGTTGGAAAAAGACGTCGACGATCTCGTGCACGTCATGCACTATCGACGAATACACGAATTTACGTGTTCGAAAGAACCGGAAATCATAGAAGGATTCGAGTCGTACCCGTTCGTTCGGGTTAAAGTCTACGGCGAAAGTTTCATGTTGCACCAAATCCGCAAGATGATTGCCACCGCGGTGTTGGTCGCGTTGGATAGCGAAGAAACGCCGACGATGCCGCTGAGTTTTATCAAAGCGAGTTTGTGTCGCCCGTGTCGAGTGGTTACCCCGATGGCACCACCGTTGACTTTATTTCTAACCGGCGCTGAGTTTATGAGTTTCCGCAAAACGAATCACGAAGAAAAAACTCGAGCGGCAAAAGCGGAGGAGGAGGAGGAGAGCGAAGAGGAAGATGACAAAGAGACGGAAAAAGGAAAACTTCGTTCGTTGACTATTAGCGAGGAGACAAAAAACGACATCGACCGATTCCGTCGCGAACATCTGTACCCGAAACTCGCGGAATCCTTCAGCAATCAAGACTGGGACTTCTTCATCGAAAACGTGCGAAACGTCGAGCCGACTCGCGAGGAGTATTTGAACATCGTGAAACAATACGAAAGTTACGACGAGATGAGAAAAATCCGCGCGAAAGAAAAAGAAGAAGAGGAGGAAGAAGCATCATCGATGATCGAAAAGAGTTTACTATAATAATAAACCCTTCTTTCGACGAGGAGGAGGCGTATAATATGGACGAGACACCGTGCCGGCCGCGTTAAATAGAGTACTACTAATAATAATCACATCAATGCAGCGCGGCATCTAACCCGCTATAATCCGTCGCAAACACCCACAACACGACACCAACACTTGCTACGCACAAATAATCCAGCCATTTCGGGCTCCCTCCCATTCCTCCGTTGAACGCGATATTCACCACGCGCAACGCCACTATTGGTGAGACAAAGTCCAACACCAAATCTTTTGTCGTATATCGTTCTTCTTCTTCATCTTCATCGTTAAAGAACTTCTCGTTTGAGGATGGAAACATGGACCCGGATGGTAAATTCTCTCCGCCGACGGTAAACGCTTTCGCTTTTTCTGCGGATAAGAACACCACAGTCGTCATCCCTAAAAACAGCACTCGTCGTCTTTGGTCGTTGGTGTTGCTTTTCCCCGTCGTTTCATCAGGATGATGATGAGAAGAACTGCGCGATACTTTTACTCCTTCGAGAGAAGGCTTTGTATTCGAACGATCGCGACGCGGACGTGAAGCGCTCTTTTGTTTCAAGCCCTTTCTCGCGAGGGAGAGATGAGAATACCTCGTCGTCGTCCTTGCCGTCGTCATGTTTTCCTTTCCGCGCTGAGACTAATGAAGCAAACTTTCCCCCGATTTACTTCATTTAAAGACGCACGTAACGCACACAAAAACACGCGGTATAATGTCCTTAGCGCACCTAGAAAACGCGCGAGCGATGCACCTCGAGAACGAATCTCTGGAACTTGTTGTATCGAGAGAGTTTTCCAGGAAAGGGGTGGATTTTTCGCACAAGAAACGGCTCGCGCAATCGCACCGAGTGAGAGGAATGCTCGATCGAATGCGAACGAACGCGCGGAAATTGGTGCGCCTCTTTTTCTCTCGTTCTTAATCTCTCTTACTTCTTTTTCGTATTCTTTAAGACGACAAATACTCCTCTCTGTTGCGTTGTTTTACGCGTCGTCGTCGTCGTCGTCAGATGTATGCTGTGTTCTTCTAAAGGAGAGAACAACGCGCGCGTGAGATTGAAAACGACTGACCTTTTCTCTTATGAACAAACACGAACTAAAAACAACAGAAAGCGTACTATGAAGACCTCGACGGAAGCCGAAAAGAGGAAATCGAACGCTCTGGCGGCACCGGGGAGAAACCGTTCGAAACGTTTTACCGAGCAATGAAAGAAGAGAAGATGAGATTACAGAGTCGTAATAATGAGAGCGGCGGCGGCGCGGCGACGATGCAGACGACGACGAACGCTAACGACGATACGGATGCGATGAGAGAACAGTTGGAAGAGCAGCAAAGGATCGCCGCGAATAAAGAACGGTTGAGGAAAAAGCTAACCGCGAAGAGTAACGGGAAAGAAGAGATAGAAGAGGACGACGCGAGGTTAGATCCGAACGCGGAGAAGTTGCCGGACGGAGTGGATTTTTCGGGAGAGGAACATCAGGGCAGATATTTGGATTTAGTGAGATTTCATCACGCGTTTGTCGCGGACGTCGCGAGAACGTTCGGAGTGAGTTACACCGAGGAGGTGAAGAAGAACGCGTCCAAGAAGAGAAAGATGGAGCAGCGGCAAAAGTCGGGGAAAAAACCTTCGGATGGAGAAGACGAAGAGAAGGAGGAGGAGGAAGGCGACGACGAAGACGAAGAGACGAGACGTAAACCGCTCGAATACGTCGCGTTTCTCCACGAGCTGCCAAACTTGTTCGACGCTGAAAAAACAGCCAACCTCGATCGATCGAAGAAATTCTCCAAAGCGTACGTCTCTTTCTGCGAAGAGTTGTGCGAATATCTCGTCGACTTTTTAGAACGCGCGAGTCCTTTGCAATTTGCCCGCGACGTGCTCGTGAAAGAGGAAATCGACGGAGAGTTTGAAAAGCTGTTCGAACGAGGAGCTTTGAAAGGGTGGGAAGATAAAGGCGTCGTCGCTTCTACCACTGGTACCGTCAAATTAGATTTGGCCGCGATCAAAGGCATCGCGAAAGGTAAAAACGCGTCGTCATCGAAAGCGTTGAAAAGTTCCATGAATGACGAGGAGATTAAAGACGCGCTAAACAAAGCCGGTTTGAAAACGGGAGGCACGCCGGACGAGCGGTGCGAGCGTTTGTTCCAAGTTATAAAATTGGTATCGGCGGCGAAAGGAGGGAAAGACGACGACGCGACCATCCCGTCCAAGTACATTCGCAAAGGCGTGGTCGTAGGCGGCGGCGCAGATAAAAAAGACGAAAAAGCCGAGGATCGAAGCAAAACGCAAAAAGAAAAGGCCAAACACATCGCCAGACTCGAATATCGATTAAAACTCTTATTCGCGGGCGCTTTACGTAAAACCTTAGACAACACGAAATCGCAAGCGGAAAAGAAACTCACCATGTCCCGCCAAGAAATCGAACGAGAACACGAAGAGGACGACGATTTCGCTTTTTCCGAAGGAGACGAGGACGAAGACGAGATGAACAAAGAGATTTATAACCCGTTGAAACTTCCGATGGGATGGGACGGGAAACCAATCCCGTATTGGCTATATAAACTGCACGGATTGAACGTAGAGTTTAAATGCGAAATCTGCGGCAACTATTCGTACTGGGGTAGACGCGCCTACGAACAACACTTCACGCAGTGGCGCCATCAACACGGCATGCGATGTTTGAACATTCCTTTTAGCAAAGCGTTCAACGAAGTCACCACGATTGAAGAGGCGAGAAGGTTGCACCGGTCGTTAGAAGAGAAGAAAGTCGGGAAATGGGATCGCAAACAAGACCAAGAGTGCGAAGACGCGGACGGGAACGTGTACAACGCGAAAACGTTTGCCGAGTTGCGCTCGCAAGGTTTGATTTGAAAATAATACCATGGTGTGTACAAAGTTTAAAACAAATTTTCCCTTAACTATACTAATACTAAATGGCTCTAGTAAATGACTTTTCACTCTTCTTTACTAAGTTGTCGTGCTGACGAAAGACCATCCTTATCCTTGTTCGACCAATATTTTTGTCGAATGGCTTTAACGATGCGCTCTTTCTCCATGGAATTGATGATATCCGGTTTTGCCGCCTTCCAAGACGGGCCCTTTGGAGAGTTGTTCGAGACTAAGTTTTGAATCCTAAAGCCCTCGTCGTTGTTGGCGTCCTCCTCCAAATCCTCCTCCTCCTCGACGGTTCCGTCATTCGCCGAGGACGACAGTCTCGGGCGATTTGATTGATCTACAACTGACCTCATCATTTCTTGGATGGCGTGATTGTATCCCAACATGTGATTGGGCGGCACGGCGTTGGATACGAAGTTGTTTTCATTTTCTTCATTGTCGCTCCCGGTGATTGTTTTTTGTTGATCTTCTACTTCTACTTCTTCTTCTGGTTCTTCTTGTCTTTGTTGATGTTGCGCTGCTTTCGCCGCGATATCGTCGTTTGCGCCCTCTTCTTGTAAAAACTCCTCCTCCATCTCGCACAACGAATTCGCCAACTTTTCCGCCGCGCGAACGCGCTGGTCCTCGTTTTTCCAGTTGCTCGTACTCGAAGAAAAAGTATATCGAACCGCCTCGACGATGTCGTTGATAACCGATGGAAACTGCAGCATCCCCCTCCACGCGCGTTGTTGTTGTTGTTGTTCTCGTTCTCGTTCTCGTTCTAGTTCCTGCTGCCGCAAAAGAAGCAGCTGTTGATAGTATTCTCGTCGTTGTTCTTTCCTGTACTCGGTCTCTTCGCTATCCTCGTCGTCGCTAAAGCTGCTACTACCACTCGTCGACGTCGATGCCTCTCCGAACAAGGCCATTTTCACCAACCGTTTCTTTTCCTTAATTAACTTTTTCTTTTCCTCTTGTTGTTGGTTGTCTTCTTCTCGCTGCTTCTCTCGTTGCTTTTTGCGTCTCCTTCTCAGGTTTCTCACCCCGCACGCGTTACACACGGACTCGCCGGATTCGTCTTTCCTCCACTGCGGCGTTTCCGTCGCCCCGCACTCCACGCATTTTAGGTCCAGCATATCGTTTCTTCTCCTCTTCAGTTCTTTACGACGCGCGATTTCGCACTGCACGAGTCGTTCAACTTTTTGATCCTCCTCGTTGCGATTGAGATCATCTTCTTTTCTCGTCTCGTTTTGCATCGTCCTTTCGGCATTAGTATTCAAAAACGAAGGCGAGGGAGGCGGAGACGGCGTTTCCGATCGACTCTTCCGTCGCACTCTGAACCCCGCGTTCCCTCTCATATTACTCGTGTATTCTTTGTTCTTATTAAGTTCTTGTCTCTTCTTA
>JGI20158J14315_10003684_pt1 | contig 10103 bp, 9 predicted proteins | sample COG_08_FD_14315 | JGI IMG/M metagenome (IMG submission 14315)
CGACAAGGGAATTGTCGGGAATGATTTTGCCTTCGGTGATCAAGGCGCCGGCGCCGATCAAACAGTTGCGGCCAATCTGAGCGCCGTTCAAAACAATAGCGCCCATGCCAATCAGGCTTTGATCGCCAATGGTGCAGCCGTGCAGGATCGCCTTATGTCCGATGGTGCAATTGCGGCCTATGGTTAGAGGAAAGCCAATATCGGTATGCAAGACGGAGTTTTCCTGCACATTTGAGCCGGCTCCTATGTCGATCCACTCATTATCCCCGCGCAAAGTCGCGCCAAACCAGACCGAAGCGCCAGCGCCAAGGCGCACTTTGCCGATCACATTGGCATCTGGCGCCACCCAAAAATCGCNATCTTCAGGAAATTTTGGTTTATTTTCATTGAGCTTATAAATCATTGTTCATCTCAAATTCAGTTTGCAGCGCTCGGACATGTTCGACCAGACCGGGCTGTTGGCTCCGGCGCAGGCGCTCTGTTGTGACGATGGTTTTTAGCTTTTCTTCCGTGGCATCGAGATCATCGTTGATCAGGACATAATCATAACCCGACCAATGGCTTATCTCATCCCAGCTTTTTTGCATACGCTTGGCAATAGTCTCTGCAGTGTCTTGCCCCCTGCCCTCAAGCCGGCGCTGCAGTTCGGTGATGGATGGTGGGAGGATGAAGATTGAGAGCACATGCTCTTGCAATGCGGAGTTGGAAATCTGCTGTGCGCCTTGCCAGTCAATGTCAAACAAGACATCCTGCCCCTTGCCGATGGCCGCCTCTACGGGCCCTTTTGGCGATCCATAAAATTTGCCAAAAACATGCGCATGTTCAAGCATCTCCCCATCGCGGACTTGGCGTTTAAAATCAGCCTCATCAACGAAAAAATAATCCTGCCCGTCCACCTCTCCCTTGCGCATCGCGCGGGTGGTTGCGGAGACTGAAAATGCCAGCGAGGGATCCCAGCGCATCAGGCGCCGCGCGAGCGTGGATTTACCCGCCCCGGAGGGGGACGACAGAATAATTAATAGGCCACGCCGCATGCTCTCACTCCACATTTTGCACTTGCTCGCGCATTTGATCTATCAAGACCTTCATTTCAAGTCCAATGGCCGTCAAGGCCTTTGACCCTGACTTGGAACACAGGGTATTGGCCTCACGGTTGAACTCCTGCATCAGAAAATCAAATTTGCGCCCCGACGGCCCGTCGGACGTCAGCAATGCCTGCGCCGCTGCGATATGGGCCTGCAAGCGGTCAATTTCCTCAGTGACATCACTTTTCACCGCTAAAATCGCCATTTCTTGCGCCAAACGCTCGGGATCAATGTCTTGTATCAGACGTGCCAAGGCGGCCCTGAAATTTTCCTCAAAGCCGTCAGCGCGGGTTTTTAAGGTGGCGAGAGCTTGGGTGATAAGCTCTTCCATCTGTTTCAGGTTCTCGGCAAGTATGCGGTGCAGCGCCGCGCCTTCGGCTTTTCGGGAGGCTTGAAATTGGGCGATCAGCCTTGGCAGATCCTTTGTCAAAACAGTGATCACGGCCTGCTGCGCCTCTGTATCAGCATCGACATCCAAAAACCCATTTTGCGCCGCGATATCAGACAGGCTTAGCGGCGCAACAGATAGGCCTTTTTGCGCCGCATGTTCTGCCAAAACCGCAGCGTTGGTCAATATATGCTCTAATTTATCCGGATCAATCTGCCGCTGGCCCTGTCCTGCAACATGGGAAATCTTGAGTGAAAACTGCAGCGATCCACGGGCAACCTGGGATGAAATCGCCTTGCGCGCGGCTTGATCGAAGCCAACCAGCCATTCAGGCACCCGTGTGCGAATGTCCAACCCTTTGTTGTTCACAGCGCGCAGTTCCATGGACCAATCATAGGGGCCCGACGCGCCACTCATCGCAGCCATGCCCGTCATTGATGTTAACATGCCACCCTCCCCAAGCCTGCCATTATCTGTCTACGTTAAATTTTTGTTCAATAAAATGTTAAATTTGACTGAAATTATTAACACTCTTTTTACCAAACTGCTGAAAACATGGTTATCAGAACCTTAACCAAAATCTCGCCGATACAACCGCGGGCAATGAGGACACATGCAGCTACCGATTGATACAGTCATTCAGCCAGAGTTCACCCAACACCGGCTACAGCGCGCGCTCTATAGCCTTTGGCAAGCGCGGTGCCGAGATGGTCAAATTCCCTTGTGGCAGTCTCTCCCTGCCAGGCGCTTGGCCCCTACCTATCTGCCGCCTGTGTCATCGGCCTGACCGCGTCGAACCGCAGTGTCATTCGCATCGCCAGCACGCAAGTAAACCAGCTGCTGGGGCAGGACAGTCGTGGCCAAGCGCTGGACAGTCTTTGCGCCCCAGCAATCCAGCCACAATTTGAACATCTGGTATCGCAGGTTTTTACCAGGCAATCCCCGATGAGCGTCACCTTGCGATCGCGGGCCTTTGNCCGGGAGTCTGTGCTTACAATGCTGCCGCTTTTGGACCGGCAGGGGCAGTGTCGCCGNGCACTGGCCNCGGTGGATCTCGTCCGCGGTCAATATCGCTGCGAGGCGCAACAGAAGGCAGCNCCATTTTCNGCGCTGGGGCCNGTATATTATGCGGCGCGCCCTGGCCNCAGCCCGCAAGAGACTGACGCGCTTGTNCTTTGCATGGGACGCAAAAAGGGCGCACAGATCCCTGCGCGCCCCTATCTTAAATTGGTCAGTTGATCCTNAATANTNANAGATCCTAAACGGCCAACCGCGCCGCGCGGGTTTTGTTGGTTTGGCTCAACTCTTCAGCGACCAAAAAGGCNAGTTCCAAAGATTGTGATGCGTTCAAACGCGGATCACAGGCCGTGTGATAGCGATCTGACANATTCTCATCGGTCACAGCCCGCACGCCGCCGGTGCATTCGGTGACGTCTTGGCCGGTCATCTCAAAATGCACGCCNCCCGGCACGGTATTTTCCGACCTGTGGATGGCGAAGAATTCTTGCACCTCGCGCAATACGCTTTCAAACGGCCGGGTTTTATACCCAGAGGACGCCTTGATGGTGTTGCCATGCATCGCATCACAGGTCCAAACCACATTCGCACCTTCCTCGTTGACCGTTTTGATCAAACGCGGCAGGTGATCGCCGACAGCGCCAGCGCCAAAGCGTGCGATGAGCGTCAAACGCCCCGCTTCATTGTTAGGGTTCAGTTTTTCCATCAATACCTTAAGGTCTTCCGCTGTCGTTGTCGGGCCACATTTCAGGCCAATTGGGTTTTGCACACCGCGACAGAACTCGACATGGGCGCCATCGGGTTGGCGGGTCCGATCGCCAATCCACACCATATGTCCCGATCCCGCCACATAGGTCCCGCTTGTGCTGTCCAATCGGCACAAGGCCTCTTCATACTCCAGCAGCAGCGCCTCATGGGAGGTATAAAAATCAACGGAACTTAGCTCAGCATTTTTCTCAGAGGTCAGCCCAGCCGCCTCCATGAAATCTAAGGCATCCGAAATTCGGTTTGCCATTTCACGATAGGCCGAAGCCTTTTGCGATTCGGTGAATCCCAAAGTCCAAGAATGCACCTGATGAATATCCGCAAACCCGCCTTTGGAAAACGCGCGCAAGAGGTTCAGAGTGGCCGCCGCCTGGGTATAGGCTTGCAACATCTTCTGCGGGTTTGGAATGCGGGCCTCGGGGGTGAAATCGAGCTCATTGATAATGTCACCGCGATAGCTCGGCAGTTCGACACCATTCTGGGTTTCCGTCGGAGCAGAGCGTGGTTTGGCAAACTGCCCAGCCATGCGGCCCACTTTGACCACAGGCACTTTTGCGCCATAAGTCAAAACCATGGCCATTTGCAGCATCACTTTGAACGTGTCGCGGATGTTGTCGGCGGAAAACTCTTTAAAGCTTTCAGCACAATCGCCGCCCTGCAATAGAAAGGCCTCGCCGCGACTGACGGCGGCCAATTGCTGACGCAAGGCCCGCGCTTCGCCAGCAAAAACGAGCGGTGGATATTGCCGCAACTGCTGTTCAGCCGCGGCCAAGGCCGCTTGGTCCGTATAGTCGGGCATCTGAACTCTCGGCTTATTGCGCCAATCAGATTTTTGCCAGCTGGTCATAAGTATGTGCTCCGGTATTGTGTTAGCGTTATCTCTCGACCAGTTTATCGTGATTTTCATTGATAAACCACCGTAAAATGTGCCTCATAGCAATAGAGCCTTGACCTAGTTTCTCATCAAGGCCAAAGGGGGCCATGTTGCCCAGATCAGGGCACGATGAAGGATGATCCTCATGGATATATTTGATCAACTCGTCGGAACGATTGAAGCTCCAGCCAAGCCGCGACGCTTTGTGTTTGTCCTGCTCGAAGAGTTCACAATGCTGTGCTTTTCGGCAGCGGTCGAATCTTTGCGGATCGCGAACCGCATGTCGGGGCGTGATCTTTATACATGGGTTTTGATGTCCGAAAGTGGCGCGCCTGTGCGCTGCTCGGCNGGGATTGAATTTGTTGTTCAGCATGAGTTGATTGATGTGTCGCGCGACGACACAGTCATGATCTGCGGCGGCGTAAACATCAAAACCGCCTCCTCTAAGAAAATTGTCAACTGGCTGCGCCGCGAGTCGCGCCGTGGGCCATTGATGGCGGGGCTTTGCACGGCGGGCTATACGCTGGCGAAAGCTGGGCTGCTCGACGGAAAACGCGCCACGATCCATTGGGAAAATCAGGACAGTTTTATTGAGGAGTTTGAGGAGGTCGAGCTGACAAAATCGGTCTTTGTCGTGGACGGCAACCGTATTACCACCGCCGGCGGCACCTCATCGATTGATCTCATGCTGAAACTGATCGCGCAGGATCATGGAGAGGATTTGGCCAATGCGGTGGCCGATCAGCTCATTTACTCCTCCATTCGGACCGATCAAGATACCCAGCGCCTTTCGATTCCCACGCGCATTGGGGTGCGCCATCCGAAATTGAGCCAAGTGATCCAAAAAATGGAACAAAATATTGAAGAGCCAATCAGCCCATCGATTTTGGCCCGAGATGTTAATATGTCGACCCGGCAGCTTGAGCGCTTGTTTCGCCGNTATCTNAACCGCTCNCCAAAGCGTTANTATATGGAGCTGCGTTTGCAAAAAGCCCGCAATTTGTTGATGCAAACAGATATGTCAGTGATCAATGTGGCTTTGGCCTGTGGCTTTGCCTCGCCGTCACATTTTTCGAAATGCTACCGGGCTCATTATGATACCACCCCTTACCGGGAACGCGGCGCGCAATCGTCGCGCTTATCAAATTAATTTAGCCAGTTGAGCACGTAAACTGTTTTTTAGAATTGTTTATCATTTGCTGAATTTTCAAAAGTATATGAAGTTTCATAATATTGAAAAAAATGGACTTTGTGTGTATGAGAAAATATCAAAGTCCACGGAGCTTGCCCGGTTCACCGCACACAGATGCGCCTAAATGGCTAAAGCCCTATAAGCAACATGCCGGGACACTGGGCCCCGGCATTTCGTTTGTTACGTTGGTGACAGACTTACTTGATTAATGTCGCCGCCCAAGCACCATCTACAACCGAGCTCATACTGAACAGGCCAGCGACGTCGCCGTTTTCGTCGAAGTCTTGGTTTCCAGCTGCTCCTTCATAGTTGATGTCGCCACCCTTTGCGAGAATACCTTTGGCCTTTTCCCATTCACCTGGAAGGATAACTTCGCCTGGTGCGCTTGCAATTTCACGAAGTGCTGCTGCAATACCTTTACGGTCAGCAGAGCCCGCTTTTTCGATTGCCAAAGCAATCATGAATGTCGCGTCATATGCGTTTGGAACGAATGGATCAGACGCAGGAACGCCCGCCGCATCCGCAATGGCTTTCCATGCACCAAAGGCTTTTGTTGTTGGATCAGACGCAGAAGTTGTGAACGTGGTTGTGCCCAAGTTCTCTGAACCAATCTGATCAATCACTTCATCAGACAACATGCCGTCGGCACCGATAAATGTTGAGAACGCCGATGTTTCTAAAGCGTTTCGCATCAATGTGATACCGCCAGAACCGTAGTAAGCAAAAAGTGCGAGATTGTCAGATGTCGCGCCCAGGGTCGCAACTTCGGAGCGATAGGAAGCTTTGCTTGGCTCGTGTGCCTCGTTGGCTGTAACTGTGCCACCAGCAGCTGTAAATGCCTCAGAAAAAACGCTGGCGATTGCAACATTATAGTCGTCGTTAGCATAGGAAACAGCAACATCAGTGATGCCTTTAGCAATCGCAAGGTTTGCTAACGCAACACCTTGATAAGCGTCAGAGGCAGCAGTACGGAATACCAGGTCTGTGCCATTTTCCATGTTTGTGATCGCAGGTGATGACGCTGAAACAGATAACGTCACAACACCGGCTGGAATTGAAACTGACTCAGCTTGCGCAATCGCAGCACCTGAACACACAGGACCAACAATAGCAGCAACAGAGCTAACGTTGATCAATTTGGTCACAGCATCTACTGCCGCAACGGGATCACAAGCGGAATCCGCACGAATTACGTTGTACGCTTCTCCACCAGCAAACATGCCGCCTTGATCGTTAATGTTCTGTGCAGCCAGATCAACAGCCTGCGCCATTGGGGCAACCAGATCGGGGATAGGACCCGTCAAAGCCATTGGATTACCAATGTTGACGTCAGCAATAGCAGTTGTTGCTAACATCCCTAGCAGGGTGTTCGCGAATAGTATTTTTTTCATGTTTAGTCTCCCAATTCCCGCGAGTTATTTGTTTGACTGAGGCGAAGCGGGTCTCACCTCTGGCAGTATCCCGGCAGGGTACTTTTGTAAAACTACCTGCATCAGAATTCCAATTAGCATCATCCGCAAAAATCCGGCACGTGTCGCGAGTACCCCTGTGTCAAAAGACTGGAACACATAACCGGCCAAGTCAATAATACCACCTATCATCAATTCGCTTGCAGACCAGATGGTCCATATAAGGAAAGCCCCCAGCATTGCGCCACGATTGTTACCCGACCCACCAAGAATTAACATCACCCAAACAAGGAACGTGACCTTCGCAGGATCAAATGTATTCGTCGGTTCTATCAAGCGCAAATGCTGAGCAAATAATGCTCCTGCGAACCCCATGATCGCTGCCCCAATCACAAACGCTTCGACGCGGCGCGCAGTGACGTTCTTACCAGCCGCGCGCGCTGCCGGTTCGTTTTCCCGGATAGCAGTCATCATACGCCCCCAAGGCGAGATGCGCGCGCGTTCTAACATGCGATAGATAACGTACATGCAGAAGAGAACGGTTGCAGCAAAACAAGGCTGCCACCACCAATTTGGGAGTGCGTCAAAGAATACGGCCCAGCCTTCTGGAGTGTTGAACCAACTCATTGGCCAACTTGAATAGAACCGTTCCTCTGAGAAATGTTCCCAAGCGCGCGGGATCTTATTGATGCCACGCGGGCCATTGGTGACTTCGGTTTCGTTCTTCAGGATCAGCTTGATGATTTCAGAAATCCCGATAGTCGCAATCGCGAGATAATCAGATCGTAAACGTATGCATATCAGACCTATCACACCCGCAATCACGGCAGAGGCGACCATCGCCACGAACATCCCAACCGGTAAAGGTAGACCCAAACCACCATAGTGGAAAGTGCTTTCAGCAGTTGTCAGCAGGGCATAAGTATAGGCACCAACAGCGGCGAAACCCACAATACCTACGTTGAAAAGACCCGCGAACCCCCACTGTACATTAAGGCCCAGCGCAAAGATTGCGTAGATACCGCCAACAGTAGCCAGCGAGAGGAAGTAGAGCAAATATCCCAAATATGCCTCCATTAGAACGACCTCCCCTTGAACAAGCCCTGCGGCCGCACGATCAACATGACGACCATAATCGCAAAGGCAACGCCTGTCTTGTAACCAGGGCTAAGCAGAGGCGCATCGCCGATCCACGGATAGGCAGAAAGCTCTTCTGAAAGCCCTATGACAAGCCCACCAACTACAGCGCCATAAGGTTTACCAATGCCTCCAAGAATGGCTGCGGCGAACATAGGCAGCAACATGCGAAAGCCCATCGTCGTTTCCAGCATCTGGATATCCATCGCGAGAAACACACCAGCGGCAATCGCACAAACGCCGCCAACTATCCATGTAGCGCGGATCACCTGATCCACGTCGATGCCCGTAACATGCGCAAGATCAGGACTGTCTGAAACCGCACGCATCGCTTTACCGATCCGCGTGCGATTGAGAATGTAGCTTAGCACAACAACAAACACGATCGTGCCCGCAAAAATAAACAAGTGCTTGTTCGGTATCAACAGCATCGCACCAATGTCACTGCTCCACCCCAACAGGCTTGGGTTTGGCTTGGCAATTCCCGGCACAAAGGTCAGCTGGTTTGGACCCCAGATCACTTGTACAGCACTACGCAAAATCAACATCATACCAAAGCTGGCCATAACTACTTTAATGGTGTCAGCCTTGCGGAAGGGCTTATAGAAAAACTTATCAGTCCAGAAAAACAGATAGATCACCACGATAGAGGCTGGAATTGCAGCCAGCAAAGGATGCACTGCAATCCCTAATATTGCCGTAGCAATCGCCATAATCGTCCATGTTAGGTAGGCCCCCATCATCATCAATTCACCATGCGCAAAGTTGGCAAAACGTAGAATACCAAAGGTCAGCGTGATCCCAATCGCACCCAGCGCGTATATACAACCCAATACCAAACCGGGGATGAAGTAGAAGTTCACGAATTCAAAGCCAAATGATTCCCACATATCAGTGCCCTCCGCCCAAAAACATGCGCGCAATTTCGCGATTTTCAAGTAACTCCTTACCTTTACCAGTGTAACGGTTCGCACCGTCCACCAGAACATAACCACGATCCGCTACACCAAGCGCTTGCTTGGCATTCTGCTCAACAATCAAAATAGGCACACCTGTTGATTTAATTTTTTGGATTGTTGTAAAAATTTCACCACGATATTTTGGCGATAACCCAGCAGTTGGCTCATCAAGTAACAAAATCTTCGCATCAACCATCAGCGCCTTAGCCATCGCAACCATCTGACGTTGACCGCCAGACAGCGACCCCGCCGCTTGGTTCCTCTTTTCACCAAGGTCTGGGAATAACTCAAACATCTCTGCGAGGCGCTCTCGGATGCCTAAGGGACGTGTCCACGCCCCCATCTCAAGGTTTTCTTGCACGGACAAGTTCACAAAAACGTTCTGCGTTTGCGGCACGTAAGAAATGCCAAGACGCACTACTTCTGCCGCTGGCGTATTGGTGATATCTTTACCGTTCAATTCGACATTGCCGGAATTGATGGTAAGCAAGCCAAGCACTGATTTCATCGCCGTTGACTTGCCAGCACCATTAGGGCCAATGATCGCTACAATTTCATTTGGGTTAACAAATATGGACATGTCATGCAGAACCTCTGTCTGGCCATAACCTGCATACAAGTTGTTTAGAGAAAGAACGCTCATACTACTTCACCACCGAAATAGGCTTCGATTACGCGTTCGTCATTGCGCACCTCGTCCATTGTGCCTTGCATCAGGACTTGTCCTTCTGCAAGCACCACAACTTTGCCACAAAGACGCGCGATCATGTCCATGTCATGCTCTATAATACAAAAAGTATAGCCACGCTCTTGGTTCAACTGTTCGATCATGTCTGCAACCTTGCGCATTAAAGTCGGGTTCACCCCAGCGCCTGGTTCGTCCAAAAGAACGACTTTGGAATCGTTCATCATCGTTCGGCCTATTTCGAGAAGCTTCTTTTGACCACCAGAAAGATTGCCCGCAAGTTCATCAACAACATGGGTCAAACCCAAAAAATCCAATGTCTCACGAGCTAGTTCGACAACCTCTGCTTCACGCTTTCGCACTTTAGCACCTGCGAACCAGCTAGACCAAATGCTTTCACCTACTTGCCGAGGGGCTGCAACTGCCAAGTTTTCAAGGGATGTCATGCGAGCATACTCGTTGCTTAGCTGGAAGGTACGCATCAGGCCCTTGTGATAAAGAAGATCGGTGCGCTGACCGGTGACGTCTTCACCAAGCAATTCAATGCTACCAGCGGTAGGTGGTAATTCACCTGCAATCATATTAAACATCG
>JGI20158J14315_10003686_pt1 | contig 10101 bp, 8 predicted proteins | sample COG_08_FD_14315 | JGI IMG/M metagenome (IMG submission 14315)
GTTCCAACACCGAGCCACTGGTACGCCTCAATATCGAGAGCCGCGGCGGCTCCGACGGCCTCGCCGCGCGCGTGTCCGACATCGCCGATTTGTTGGGCGGGGTCAGGGTTTGATTGTTCTGGGAATTTAAGATTACAGGCAGTCCAGCGGGAATTTTCCGACGCCGTAAAAAAGAGTCTTACAGAGAAAACTAGTCGCGAAAATTAACAAATCTCACTGTTTGGACCGTAAAAAGTTTGATATTGCGACAGCATGAAGCCACTGGCTGAAATTAAAGTAGAGACAAACGTAAAAAATGAAAAAAGCACTTATAACCGGAATCACGGGCCAAGATGGCTCCTACCTTGCGGAGTTCCTGCTCGATAAGGGCTACGAGGTCCACGGAATCAAGCGGCGTGCGTCTTCCTTGAATACCCAGAGGATTGATCACCTCTACGAGGACCCCCACGCCTCAAATCCCCGCCTTAAGCTGCACTACGGCGACTTGACTGACACTTCGAACCTCACTCGACTTATCCGCGACATTGAGCCAGATGAGATCTATAACTTGGGTGCGCAGTCCCATGTGGCTGTCTCCTTTGAGGCTCCCGAATATACAGCCGACGTTGATGCCATTGGCACTCTGCGCATCCTTGAGGCAATCCGTTTCTTGGGCTTGGAGCAGAAGACCCGCTTCTATCAGGCCTCTACCTCCGAGCTATTTGGTCTGGTCCAGGAGACACCGCAGCGTGAGACGACGCCGTTTTATCCCCGCTCGCCTTATGCAGTCGCCAAAATGTATGCCTACTGGATCGCCGTGAACTACCGCGAGAGCTACGGCATGTATGCGTGCAATGGCATCCTGTTTAACCACGAGTCTCCGCGGCGCGGGGAGACCTTCGTGACGCGTAAAATTACGCGAGGGCTTTCCAATATCGCACTGGGCCTTGAGGACTGTCTCTACATGGGCAACATAGACAGCCTCCGCGACTGGGGCCACGCCAAGGACTACGTGCGCATGCAGTGGATGATGCTCCAGCAGGACACACCTGAGGACTTTGTTATCGCGACGGGCGTGCAGTACTCCGTGCGCGAATTTATTGAGTGGTCTGGCCGTGAGCTGGGTCTCACCATCGAGTTCAGCGGCAGTGGCATCGACGAAGTTGGCACAGTTACGGCCGTTGAGGGCGAGCTGGCACCAGCGATCTCAGTCGGAGATGTCGTTGTGCGCATCGACCCGCGGTACTTCCGCCCTGCAGAAGTTGAAACCCTGCTTGGCGATCCCACCAAGGCAAAAGTAAACTTGGGCTGGGTTCCAGAAATCACTGCACAGGAAATGTGCGCAGAGATGGTCGCCGATGACCACAAGGCAGCGCGCCGCTCGAAACTTTTAAAAGAGCATGGACTGGAACTGCCAGTCTCACTCGAGAACTAAGGCTGACGCAGTGACTAAGTATTACATTGCTGGCCACCGCGGCATGGTAGGCGGCGCGATCGCCAGGCAGCTTAGGGCCGCAGGTGAGGAAAATATTGTCACCCGCACCCATGCCGAGCTGGATCTGACCAACCAGCTGGCCGTCCGCGACTTCATGAAGGAGGAGCTTCCAGACGTGGTTATTCTTGCCGCAGCAAAAGTTGGCGGAATTCACGCCAATAACACTTACCCCGCGGAGTTCATCTACGAGAACCTGATGATTGAGTGTAACGTGATACATCAGGCCTTCGATGCCGGTGTCACAAAGCTGCTGCAATTGGGCTCGTCGTGCATTTACCCCAAGGCTGTTCCCCAGCCAATGCGCGAGGATGCCCTGCTCACGGGCACTTTGGAGCCAACAAATGAGCCATACGCCGTTGCAAAAATTGCCAGCATCAAGCTCTGTGAGAGTTACAACAGGCAGCACGGTGTCGACTACCGCTCGATCATGCCAACCAACCTCTACGGGCCCGGAGATAACTTCCACCCCGACAACAGCCACGTCATGCCCGCGCTTATTCGCAGGTTCCACGAGGCGGCACAGGATGGCTTGAATGAAGTTGTCATCTGGGGCAGCGGCACCCCGAGGCGCGAGTTCCTACACGTTGACGATATGGCCGCGGCTTCGCTCTTTGTGCTGGACCTGCCGAAGGCAACTTACGACGAAAATACGGACCCGATGCTGAGCCATATTAACGTTGGCACTGGCGTGGACATTTCCATCCTCGAGCTTGCCCAGCTGGTTGCCAGGGTGACTGGGTTTACTGGAAAGATCAGCACCGACCCCACGAAACCTGATGGGACGATGCGCAAGCTCATGGATGTTGGGCGCCTGAGCCAAATGGGTTGGAGCGCCAGTATTGAGCTCGAACAGGGCCTTGCCGATACTTACGAGTGGTATTTGACCAATGCGCAGACAGCACGGACGTAAAGGGATAAACAGTATGAGCAATCTTATTCACCCAGTCCTGCTCTGCGGCGGCTCAGGTACGCGGCTCTGGCCGCTCTCACGCAAGTCGCACCCCAAGCAGTTTGTTAAACTACTGGGCGAGGAGAGCCTCTTCCAGTCGTCAGCGCGCCGCCTGTCGGGCGCGGGCTTTGCCGCCCCTTTCGTTGTGACCGGCTCCAACTTCAGGTTTATGGTTGTTGAGCAACTCGCAACCGTTGAGATTGCACCACATCAGATTTTGATTGAACCCTCAGCCCGCAACACGGCGGCCGCAATTTGTGCAGCGGCAGTGGCATTAGATGCCAAGAATGGTGACAGCCTTATGCTGGTAGCCCCATCTGACCACGTCATTCCCGACGCAGAGGGCTTCAGGGGCACCGTTGAGGCGGCTGCGCCCACAGCACTCGCGGGGCAGATCGTAACCTTTGGCATTCGTCCTGATCGTGCCGAGACGGGTTACGGCTGGCTCGAGCTAACCCTCCCCCGCCGAGGGCTCCCCCCCTACCCCGCTGCCGTTGAAATCGTTTATCGAAAAGCCCGACGCGGAAACTGCCGAAGCCCTACTGAGTAGCGGCATGCACTTGTGGAATGCGGGTATTTTCCTCTTCTCAACGTCAACTATTTTGCAGGCATTTGCGGAATATGCGCCGGAAACACTTGCGGGTGTGCGCGGTGCCCACAGTGCAGCGGAAACCGACCTCGGGTTCACCCGCCTTGCCGCGGAGCCCTGGTCCAAGCTCGAGGACATCTCAATCGACTACGCTGTCATGGAGCGGGCGCCAAACTTGTCTGTGATGCCCTATAGTGGGGCGTGGTCAGACCTCGGCGACTGGCAAGCAATTTGGCGCGAGCGTGAGGCGAACCAACACGGCGTTGTGACAAGTGGCCCCTCAACTGCGCTCGACTGCAAGAACACGCTCCTTCAGGCGACCAACGAGGATCAACAGCTCGTCGCAATCGGCCTCGAAGACGTCATTGCGGTCGCCATGCCGGACGCTGTGCTCGTGGCTCACAAAGACCGCACCCAAGACGTCAAGACTGCCGTCGCTGAATTGAAGTTAAAGGGCGCGGCCCAGGCGGAAACCCTCCCCCGCGACTACCGTCCATGGGGTTGGTATGAGAGCATCGCCCTAGGTCCGCGCTTCCAAGTGAAACGCATTGTTGTAAACCCTGGCGCAGCCCTGTCGCTGCAGTCCCATAACCACCGCTCCGAGCACTGGGTGGTAGTTGAGGGCACCGCAAAAGTAACGATCGATGATGAAGTCCAAACGATTACTGAAAACCAGTCAGTCTACATACCACTCGGTGCTGTTCATCGGATGGAGAACCCAGGGAAATTGACCCTGACACTCATAGAAGTACAAACTGGCAGTTATTTTGGTGAGGATGACATCATCAGATACGACGATGTCTACGCTCGCGGACAGGGTGCCAAGGGGTGATGGAACTAACTGCTTCCAACTCCAATACTTAGGTATCCAAGTACGGGATGCGTCATGGCATCTGCGCACTAAGACAAAGACTTATGGGGTCCGACTTTGTGGTATTATCGGTGCGCTGCTGACAGTCTCATAGCGCATTCAAGTAAGTTAGCCTTTTAGGGAGATACAAAACCTTGTTGCAAAGCTGGACTTGGCTCAGCTCGGGACCCGTGTAAATTCATCGCCTACTGAAGCGCGCCGCCAATTGATCGCGCGTCGCGCGACATGCCCTCAAGAACTGCTCCCGCTCCATTTACAAGTGAACCAGTCCCGCTTACTATCCTTCTGACAGTGCCACACCCGCCAACAAGGGTTATAAGCCCCACAATAAGAATAAATTGTCTCATTTACTGCTCGTTCCTATCATTTTATAAAAAATTAACGTTTTAAATCATACTTGTCAAGCTCACCGCATTGCGGTTGTTAACTATCCTCGCGTTAATAAAGCCTTAATTACAGCCGGGTATTATTCTGTCAGAAATGTTCTATTATTGCTCTTCATCCGAGATGTCCGCTTGCTCAACAAAAATAAGTCGTCTAAGGTAGATGAGGGATTTTGGTTAGAAAAATCCTTCGGGGGACTTTGATGAAATGGTTATTGACGAGTGCCATCGGGACAACTCTAGTACTGGCATCGTGTGGAGTTACAGTAGATGACGCGGTGCGAGATTACGACACCGAAGCTGAGGCACTGGCGATTGCGCCGGCGATAGTTTCAGCTGGAGGTCCCGGCCCAATTCGCACGGGCTCCACATTGTCGAGTAATCTCACCAACGTAATCTTGCTAAACCCAGACGTGCGTTCGGCGCTAAGGGCGAGTGATGCGGCGTCGGCTGGCATTAATTCCGCTAAGAGCCTATTGCAGCCCCAAGTAACTGGCTCGCTACTTGCTGGGGGTTACCAAGACGACATATCTGATTCCTCTACGAAATCTGGAGCGTCAATCGCTGCGCAGGTCACGCAACTACTGTTTGATGGCGGCGCGGCGCGAGGCTCTATTTCAATTTCGGAGTTGGAGGCAAAGGAGGCCGAAGTCAGGGCAAGCCTGGTGGCCAATGGCGTCGCATTTCAAGCTGCAGCGGTCTGGCTTGCCAATTGGAACGCGCAGTCAAGCCTTGCATCGTTGAAGGCATTGGAAAGCGAACTGATGCCGCATGCGAAACAGATCCAGCGCATGGCCAACACCGGTATGATAGATCGGTCCGTCTCTGACATGATAGAGGGTCGGATGCTGGAATTTGCGCTCTCTGTCTCGGAGGCGCAGTATAGGTCAGATATCGCCGCTTACGAATTTAAAAAATATTTTGGAAAATCGCCCTGGCGACTTGATTACCCAAAGCCTTCGTTCAAAGTCGCGGACTTGGAGGCGAGGGCGTCCAGTGCAATTACGCCCGCATTGAGACAAGCGGCGTTGCGCGTTATGACTGCGCGGGCTCAAGAAGATGTGGCGGCCGCAAAATATTCGCCGCGTGTGTCAGTGGAAGCTGGCGCCAATTCACCCATGGATCGTGACGAAAAAACAAGCGCCCGCATCGGTGTGAGCCTTGCGTTTAATTTCTATGATGGTGGTAAGCGCGACGCAGATTTGGACAGGGCCCGAGAGAATGTAGTGGCTGCGGAATATACGCTGGAGAGCATACGTGAGACATCACGGAAAATGTTGTCTGACTTGCTCGACAGGCGCAGGAATGTTTTGGAAACGATCCGCCTTAAGTCTGATAAGTTAGCCGTATTAGACCGACAGCTAACGGTTGCAGAGACCCAAATTCAAACGGGTCAGGCAGACGTTGCCAAAGTATTTGAGGTGAAAGTGCAGCGACACCAATTGGAGAGTTCCATAAGGCAGGCTCGTGCAGATTTACGCGTCACAGAGTATCAGGTGGCGTCTGAGCTAGGTCTTTTCTCACTACCCTCAGAAAATGGAACAGACCAGTGAATGGAGAAGACCAGCAAGAACCTCATCTATATCAATCCGATGCAAATGACTTAAACTTTGAAGGTTTGATTACAGAAGAGGCAGAAAGCGTTGGGCCAGATGCCCTGCCGAGGGCTTTGCAGGCTCTGCTTGCGCGTGATGGCAAGTCACTTTCGGTGGGGGCAATTCTAGATTTGGGTAACCCAACTGAGGGATCCTACACGCCACCTGATGCGGTCGACGCGCTTACGGCACTTGGTTACAAATCGAATTTTGGCCGCTTGCGGGTAAGATCCTATCGCCCGACGCACTGCCCTCTCATAGCCTTCACAAAATCTGGCGGCGCAGTTCTCGTGGAAGGCTTCGAGAACGATGGCCGCCTACGTTACACAGACTTTGCCGCTGCGACGAGTTCCCAACTTGCGACCCGCAAAGAACTTGCCGAGTTCGTGGACGAATACGTAGTCCTAGCAGAGCGCGATCCAGCCTTCGCGGGGGATCCTACTGGCGCTTCTTGGTTTTGGGGTTCACTCGCGCAGAGTAAGTGGCTCTATTTTCAAGTTTTGATCGCGGCGGCATTGACTAATTTTTTGGGATTGGCGACGTCTCTGTTCATCATGGTTGTTTACGACCGTGTCGTCCCAAATGAGGCAATCGAGTCCCTGATAGCCCTCACAATAGGTGTGTCNATTGCGCTTGGCTTTGATTTTTTAATTAAGACGCTGAGGGGACAGTTTGTCGATCGCGCGGGGCAGCGGGCGGATGGGCGCATGGCGCGGATTATTTTTGACAAGCTACTGAACTTACGCCTTGATCGTCGGGGTCAGAAGTCGGGCGCGATGGCGAGCGTGGTTCGCGAATTCGACACGTTGCGCGAATTTTTCACTTCGGCCACCTTGGTGGCGGTCGTCGACTTGCCATTTGTTTTCTTTTTCATTTGGGTGATCAGCCTAATTGCCGGTCCGCTAGCACTCGTCCCACTCGTGGCGGTGCCAATAGTTATTTTTGTCGGACTTATCATTCAGCCATTTTTGGCGCGCATCGCAGAGCGTTCCATGCAGTCTAACATGTCGAAGCAGGGTGTCTTAATTGAGACGCTTAATGGCCTGGAGACTGTACAGGCTACGGGGAGTGGGCGCCTGATGCGCAAGCGTTTTGAAGACGCCTCGAAGGCGCAGTCTGAGTTAGGCCTCAGAAATCGTATGCTTTCACAGTTCGCCATTAATAGCGCCGCATCGGTGCAGCAAGTTGCCCAGATCGCGACAATTTTTTTTGGCGTCTTCTTAATCCAGGATGGCATAATTACCATGGGGGCCATGATTGCGGCGGTCATCTTGGGTGGGCGCACGCTTGCTCCGCTATCACAACTTGCCTCGGCCTTGTCGCGTGCAAACTCCGCGCGTCAGGCTTACCGGTCGTTGAGTGACCTAATGCGGCCCGATGGGGAGGCTTCACACTGCGCTAAACTCAGCCGACCCACCCTCAATGGATCAATTGAGCTTAAAAACTTATCTTATTCCTTCCCGAACGCGCCTTCGCCCACAATTGATGGTATATCACTCAAGATTACTCCCGGTCAAAGAGTTGCGATTGTGGGGCGCATGGGGTCGGGAAAGTCAACGCTGGCTCGTATGCTCTCCGGTCTGGTTGAACCCTCCGCAGGTGCCGTGTTGGTCGACGGCGTCGACGTCCGCCAGATCGATCCCTCTGATTTGCGACGAAACGTGGGTGTGATGCTACAAGACACCTGGCTTTTCTCGGGCAGTGTAAAGGAAAATATTCAGATGGGGTACTATGAATACCCTGATGATCATATTCTCAACGTATGCAAACTCGCGGGCGTTGACGAATTTATTTCTAAACATCCAGCTGGCTATGACTTGGAATTAAGGGAACGCGGTGAGGGCCTTTCGGGTGGGCAAAGGCAGTCAATCAATCTCGCGCGCGCACTTCTGCATGACCCAAATATTTTGATCTTGGATGAGCCCACGAGCTCAATGGATCAGGCGACAGAGGCAGCCGTCATTGAGCGGCTTAAGTCTTGGTCATCGGGTAAGACAATGGTTATGATAACCCACCGTAACTCACTCCTTAAGCTTGCAGACCGCGTCCTCGTCGTCGATGGGGGTCAAATTATCACGGATACAACACCAGAGCGCCTGCGGGCGCAGCAGGCGGCAAAAAATAATGTCTGACGTGAATTTTCGAAAATTAAGTCGCCAAATGTCGGGCCGCAGTGGTTTGAGCGGCTCCCTGATCCTCTTCGTCGTCCTGGCGCTTGTAGCAAGCCTTGTTGTGTGGTCCAATTTTGCGGAGCTTGACAATGTTACGCGGGGTGAGGGGCGCGTCGTTTCTTCCGCGCAAAATCAGTCAGTGCAGGCGGGCGAGGGCGGCGTGATATTGCGACGTTACGTATCGGAAAACTCTGCAGTGTCGGCGGGTGACTTGCTATTTGAGATTGACCCGATTGAAGCGGAGAGCGAACTCAATCAAATGCTGCAGCGGTTGAATGCCCTAGAAGTTCGTGAGCTGCGGCTGCGCTCTGAAATTGCTGGGGAGCCTTCGTTTCGGGCGCCGGCCGAGCTTTCCGCGATGGTGCCCGCAGTGTCACTGTCCGAGGAGAGCCTGTTCGCGGCTCGGCGGATTGAACTCCTAGGCCAAGTCAGTGTACTCGAGCAGCGACGCGCCCAGAGCGTGCAGGATGTGCGAGCGGGTGAAGTGAGCCTGCAAAGTTCAGAAAACAGAATGAAGCTCTTGTCTCAGGAGATTAGTGTTGTCGAGCCGCTCGTGCGGGAGAAAATCGCACCGGCTACCCGGCTCTTGGGATTGCGGCGCGAATTCGAGGAGGCTCGCGGAAGTGCTGATCGGGCGCGCGTGGCAATTCAACAGGCAAATCTAGCGATTGGTGAGATCGCGCGCGAAATAGAAAATGTGCGTGGTGGCTACGGACTGGTAGCCCTCGACGAGTTGGCTCAGGTGGTTTCAGATAAGATGCAATTGCGTCAGGCTTTGCCGCGACTTGAAGACCGCGTCTCCAGGACTGTAATACGTGCACCCCTAGACGGCGTCGTCAATACGCTGAACTTTCGGTCGCCCGGCGGATACGTGCGCACCGGGGATATTGTGTTGGAGTTAGTCCCAACTGGTGAGGCACTCGTGGTGGAAGGAAAAATTAAGCCGCAGGATATCTCACGCATTCGCGTCGGCGACGAGGTGCGCATTCGCCTCTCTGCCTATGACTCATCAAAATATGGCCACGTAATGGGCCTTGTCTCTCGCATTAGTGCGGATGCTGTGATAGATGAGCGTAGCGACGTGTCTGCTTATTATCTGATCGAGGTCACAATTGAAGGCGAATTGGTCGTTGACGGTGAGCCTGTTGACCTCCTGCCCGGGATGACTGCGAGTGTAGACGTCCTCTCCGGGAAGCGAACAATTTTTGAATATATCTGGCAGCCGGTAGCAAAGGTGAGCGAACTCGCGCTGCGTGATTAGATTTGTATCAAATTAAGAAATCTCAATGTGAGACATTCAAAGATTTACTCAAATGTAAAAAAAATGTTCTTAGACAAAGGTGTGGTATGTTATTTGCAGTTTGACAAACTGCCCGGAGTGACTATTTTGGCCTGGACAGAGGAGTGGTTGCTGCAGCGCCGGCCGAAAGGCTAGTGCTACAGCGTCTGCTCTAAAAGTACTAATATTGGAGACTCACGATGAAAGATACTGCCACACCACTCGGAATTGTGTCATTTGATGCCGTGATNGAAACAAATTTGAGTGAGGTTGTTGTCGCATACAGGTCTCCAGGGTCAGCATTACCTTACCCAGTTCTTAAAGCCACATTTGAAGGCGCCGAAGCGCCCTCAGTGGCCGTCATCGAAAATGACGCGCAGTACGGCGAAATTGCAAATGGTTCGGATGTGGAAATTCTGGCCCTTCCAACAGATGCAAAATCGCGCCGCGAAATTTTAGCGGAGTGGGCGTTAAAGGCCGCGAAGAAAAATAAGCAGGGCCTAGTTCCCGTTATGTTGCTGCCTCTGGCGGCCTGCGGTGGCGGTGGCGGTAGCGGTAGCGATCCACAGCCGTTTTCGGTTGCCGAGGAGCCTAACACCGCCGGCAAGTGGGTCATCACGCCGGCGGAGGGCGGTTCCGTCACAATTTTGCAGGATGCAGGTGGCACCAATTACGTAATTACNCCAAGCACCGGCACAGCTGAAACGGTTGCAATCNCAAGTGTAGGAGAATTGTCTCTTGCCGCTGGATCGTTCAGTGCAACGGTCGCGGCCCTTGAAACTGTTAATGG
>JGI20158J14315_10003688_pt1 | contig 10099 bp, 8 predicted proteins | sample COG_08_FD_14315 | JGI IMG/M metagenome (IMG submission 14315)
GGGTGCATGCCAGGTAAATACTTTGCGATATAGCAAGAAGCATCCACCGGCAAGAAAGCCAAGATTAACCCACTCCCAACCAACGCCAGCCAAACTGGCACGGCTGTACAGTGGGTCTTTCTGGTAGAGCTGATCTACCAGAAAGCCGGTATTGTGCTTGAAGGTATCCAAAGGCGTAGCGGCGGTAAAAGCGTCGATTCCTTCTGCGTGAAGGAAGGGTAATACCATTTGTAATGACTGCCATAATCCGGGAAAGCTCTCACCATCCGGGTATAGTGGCAAGGGCGCTGGCCAGGCCGTCATCTGTACAGGGAAAGAAATCAGCAGTACCACATACCCCACCATGGCGGGATTAAACGGGTTGTAGCCAAGCCCACCATAGAGATTTTTGGCGATGACAATAGCAAAGCTGGTGCCGACTAGAATTAACCACCAAGGTGCCAGCGGAGGCAATGCTAACCCCAGTAATACCGCAGTAACCAGAGCACTGTAATCCCCCAAATAAAACATGATGGGGCGTTTACGTAGGCCCATGACGGCAGCTTCGCAGCCGACGGCTACAATTCCGGCAATTACGATGTTGATCAGGGAACCCCAGCCAAAGAAAGCGGTAAGTGCTAACAGCCCGGGAATGGTGGCCAGCAGGACTAACTGCATGACGTTAGCCGTGTTCTGGGTTCCATGAGCGTGGGGTGATGTGAGTTTCAGCAAGGCCATGGGCAGTATCCGTTATTGTGTTTCTTGTGCCAGCTGAGCTTCAGCGGCAGTCAGTTTGGCTTGCAATTTTTCTACACCTGAACGGAAAGCATCAATGTGTTCTGAGCCTTCTGATTCAGCTGAAGCTAGTTTTTCCTGGGCTTTTATTAGTCGGTTTTGCAGGGATTCGACTGTGGCCTTCAGCTTGTCTTCATCAGACATGGAGGCTTGATCCGCAGCTTTCGCCTGTGCTCGTGCAATGGCCGCGGCAGCGGCATTTTCTGTTTCAGGTGTGGTCGTGGATTCATTCGTTTGAGCGGGTGTTTCGGCCAGTTGTTGTTCTGTATCCTTTAGCTTGGTCTGTTGTTTTTCCAGACCATTCTGCAGAGCCGTTTTAAGCGATTCGTCATCCGCTTCGGCAATCTTTTTCAGCGTTATCACAATACGTTCTTTTAGTGTGGCAATTTTCTTTTCCAGGGCCTCTCTGGGGCTGGCCTGGCTTTTCTCCATCACCGTTTTTTCAGTATTGGATACATTGGTATCAGACGGTAGCGTTAAGTCAGCTAATTTTTGTTGCGCATCCTTGAGACGCAACTGGGCATCCTCAAGGGCGGCGAGTGCTTGTTCACGTTGTTTTTCAGTCGCATCTTGCTCTAGGGTATTCAATCTTTTTTGTACGGACTCCAAATGGCTTTCCGCCCTGACAATGCCGCGCTCTAGTTTTGCGCGTTGTTCTTGTGGTGAGGCTTTTTGTGCTTCGGCACGGGCCATGGCTGCTTTGATAATGTCATCGGCAGGGGAGGTTTCTGTGTTGCCAGAAGGGTTGTTTGCCTTTTTGGCTCGGGCTTGTTCAGCGGCCTTTTTACGAGCTTCACGTTTGACGGCTTTCCCGGCTTCTTCTTTCTCTTTGCGAGTTTTCTGAAACTCAAAGCGTTCTCTGGCTCTGTCGGAGTTGATTTTTTCCAAAGACAGTTTGCGGATTTCGCCCTTGGCTGCCCGATAGTATTGGACCAATGGAATATTGCTGGGGCAGACATAGGAGCAGGCGCCACATTCTATACAATCGAATAAGTTGTGAGCTTCCAGATGTTCGTAATTATGTGACTGAGCGTGCCAGAACAACTGTTGTGGTAGCAGGCTGGCAGGACAGGCCTCCGCACACATCCCACAGCGAATGCAGGGTTGAGCTGGAGGAGGTGTTGGCAGCTCTTCTCCTGTAGGAGCAAGAATGCAGTTGGTGGTTTTTATGACTGGTATGTTGAGATCTTCCAGTGTAAATCCCATCATCGGGCCACCCATGATCAAGCGGGGACATTTACTTTGATCAAAACCACTGTGTTCCAGTAAGTGACTGATGGGCGTACCAATCAGGACCAGGTAGTTCTTGTTCGTTTCACAAGCGTTGCCGGTGACGGTGGTAACACGCGAAATGAGAGGTTCACCTTGTTGTATTGCACGCTGTACGGCATAGGTCGTGCCGATGTTTTGACAGACAATACCTATATCAGCAGGTAGCCCTCCATTGGGCACTTCTTTACCGGTGAGGATTTGAATTAGCTGCTTTTCACCGCCGGAGGGGTAGCGTGTGGTAAATTCGACAAGTTCGATATTGGTGTCTTGAAGATAGGGCTCAAGCGCTTCGTAGGCTTCTGGCTTGTTATCTTCAATACCGATCAGAATTTCTTCGGGTTCACCGAGAATGAACGACAGTATTTTTATACCCTCGACAATATCTTTGGCGTGTTCCCGTATTAGCATGTCATCAGCGGTGATATAGGGTTCGCACTCAGAACTGTTGATGATGAGCGTGGAGATGGATTGCTGTGTACCCAGCTTTACCGCGGTAGGAAAGCCTCCACCACCTAGCCCTACAATGCCTGCCTGCCGAATCACGTCTAGCAGTTCTTCCGGGCTGTGCTCTCGGTAGTTCTCAACGCCCTTGATGTCGGCCCAGCGATCATGCCCGTCAGGGACCAGCGTAATACAGCGAGCGGCCATACCGGAGGGATGGGGTATGGAATGAGCACTGATTTCACTGATAATCCCAGATGTGGGGGCATGAATGCCAGCACTCACCATACCGTTTGGTTCGGCGAGTACCTGACCTTTTAGAACGCTATCACCTTCGGCAACTAAGAGCTTTGGTGGTGCGCCAATATGCTGGTTGAGGGGGATGATTAGCTTTTCAGGCAATGGCAGGGTACCAATACATGACTGTACGGATTGGTGTTTGTTCTCGGGGGGGGGAACGCCACCGATTAGATCCCAGACCTTTCTCATGACGCGTTTCCCCCGTCCTGCTTGCCGTTGTCATTGTTATTTTGATCAGTGGCAATAATGTCGTGGGAGTGCAAGTTTTTGATCTGTTCTTCTGTCGTGGCGGGCATATCCCATTTCCAGTCACCAGGACCTTTGGCAACAGGAAGCATATCAATGCAATCCACCGGGCAGGGTTCTACACAGAGGTCACAGCCTGTGCATTCACTGACAATAACGGTGTGCATCAGTTTGGCAGCGCCGAGTATGGCGTCAACGGGGCAGGCTTGAATACACTTGGTGCAGCCAATACATTCATCTTCTCGAATGTAGGCAACTGTTTTAACGTCACTCTCTTCCCCATGTTCTTCATCGAGAGAAGGCGCTTCTACATCGAGTAGGTCAGCAATGGCGTTGATGGTGGTTTGGCCTCCGGGAGGACACTTGTTTATGGTGTCGCCATTGGCAATGGCCTCTGCGTAGGGGCGGCAACCGGGATAACCACACTGACCACACTGAGTTTGGGGTAAGAGTTTGTCGATTTGCTCAACAATCGGGTCACCTTCCACCTTAAATTTAATCGCGGCGTAGCCGAGCACCGCGCCAAAAACGACGGAGAGTCCGGTCAGAGCCACCAATGCGGCGGATAGGGGATACTGGGCAATAATGTCGTACACGTTATCGCAGCCCCTATACCAATCCGCTGAAGCCCATAAAGGCTAATGACATTAATCCGGCGGTAATCATACCAATGGCGGCACCTTTAAAGGGTGCAGGTATATCGGCTACTGCGAGGCGCTCTCGCATGGCAGAAAACAGTATCAGCACCAAAGAGAAACCTAGCGCAGCACCAAAACCATAGAGCGTTGATTCCAGCAGGGTGTGTGCTTTGGCGATATTTAGAAATGCCACGCCCAATACCGCACAGTTGGTGGTAATTAGTGGCAGAAAGACTCCGAGTACGCGGTAGAGTAGTGGGCTGGTTTTCTCGATAAACATTTTGGTGAATTGCACGACGACAGCAATCACCAGAATAAAGGAGATGGTTTTCAGGTATTCCAGGTTCAGGGGGGCCAGAATCCAAGTGTGAACCATGTAGCTGGACATGGCCGCCAGGGTCAATACAAAGGTGGTGGCGCCAGCCATGCCGATAGCGGTTTCCAGCTTATTGGAAACACCCATAAATGGGCACAGGCCCAGAAACTGGACTAGAACAAAATTGTTCACCAGTATGGTGCTAATCATAATAACGGCAAATTCTTGCATTTAGTCCTATCTCACTGTGACCGTCTGTAGTGGGGCTGTTTGTAGTTGGGCTGTCCGTAGTAGGCCCATCATTATAGCGGTATGCAAATTCTACTAATAAGTATAAAACACCAGCTTATTAGTACATTTCGCCATAAGACATATCCGTAAGTCATAGCCATAAGCCATATGGCGTCAGCAGTTGTTGGTCTCTAGGTAACCCTTTGCCCTGGTTTTGCGCCACTATCGGGAGACAGCAGATAAATACCTTCGCTGTCTCCCGAAGCCAGTACCATACCTTCAGATAGGCCAAAACGCATTTTTCGAGGCGCCAAGTTAGCCACCATGACGGTCAAGCGGCCCTCCAGGTCTTCCGGTTGGTAGGAGGATTTGATACCAGAAAATACATTGCGAGTTTCGCCGCCGATATCCAGGGTCAGCTGCAATAGCTTATCGGCGCCGTCCACATGCGTGGCCTTGGTGATAAGGGCTACTCGCAGATCCACCTTGATGAAATCGTCAAAACCAATTTCATCTGCGAGTGGTTCATCGGCTAAAGGGCCGGTAATCGGTTTCGTTGAGGCTTCCGCCACTGCTTCTTTACTTGCCTCTAACATGGCGTCTACCTTGTCTTGTTCAACGCGCTGCATCAGCGGTTTAAACTTATTAATGTGGTGGTCCTTCAGGGGCCGTAATTCACTGTCCCAGCTGAGGTTGTCATTTAGGAACGCTTCCGATTCCATCGCCATGGCGGGGAGTATCGGTTTCAAGTAAACCATTAGAGCCCTGAACAGGTTGATGCCCAAGGAGCAAATATCCAATACGTCCTGTTCTCGACCGGGTTCTTTGCTCAGTTTCCAGGGTTCCTTCGCTGCAATGTACTCATTGGCTGCATCTGCTAGCGCCATGATTTCCCGAACAGCTTTACTAAACTCACGGTTTTCATAGTGGTTGGCGATACTGTCAGCAGCCCCTGCAACTTGCTGCCAAAGCGCCTCGTCAGCAACGGTATTGGATAGCACGCCGTTGTTGCCTTTGGTAATGAATTTGGCGCAACGACTGGCAATATTAACCACTTTGCCTACGAGATCGCTGTTAACCCGTTGAATAAAATCATCCAAATTTAGGTCAAGGTCATCAACGCCCGAGGACAGCTTGGCGGCAAAGTAGTAGCGCAGGTATTCCGGGTTAAGGTTGTCCAGATAGCTGCGGGCATTAATGAAGGTGCCTCGAGATTTCGACATCTTCTTGCCATTGACCGTCAGGAAGCCGTGTACGCAGACCCGTGTGGGTGTACGGAAATTAGCACTGGTGAGCATGGCTGGCCAGAACAGTGCGTGGAAATTGACAATATCTTTGCCGATGAAGTGGTAGAGCTCAGCTTCGGAGTCCTGTTTCCAGAACGCGTCAAACTCAAGCCCCTCTTTTTTCTGGCACAGATTTTTGAAACTGGCCATATAGCCAATAGGGGCATCCAGCCAGACGTAGAAGTACTTGCCGGGCGCATCGGGAATTTCAAAACCAAAATAGGGGGCATCGCGACTGATGTCCCATTCGTGTAATCCGCTATCCAGCCATTCTCCCAGCTTGTTGGCCACTTCATCCTGCACATGACCGGCACGGGTCCATTCCTTCAGAAAGTCGGAAAATTCCGGTAACTTGAAGAAGTAATGGGTGGATGCTTTTTCAATGGGTGTCGCACCCGATATGGCTGACTTTGGATTGATCAAATCTGTAGGTGCGTAAGTGGCTCCGCAGGCTTCACAGTTGTCACCATACTGGTCGTCAGTTTTACATTTTGGGCAGGTGCCTTTGATGTAACGGTCTGCCAAGAACAGATTTTTTTCCGGATCAAATGCCTGAGTGATTTCTCTGGTAGCGATATGACCGTTTTCGCGCAGACGGTTGTAGATGAGCGACGACATTTCCCTGTTCTCATCAGTGTGAGTAGAGTGATAGTTGTCAAATTCAATCAGAAAATCGCCGAAATCAGCTTCATGTTCTGCTCTCACCTGAGCAATTAGTTCTTCAGGCGTAATGCCACGCTGTTCCGCCTTCAACATAATCGCCGTACCATGCGCATCGTCGGCGCAGACGTAGTAACATTCGTGACCGCGCATTTTTTGAAAGCGCGCCCAAATATCAGTTTGGATATACTCCACTAGATGGCCGAGATGGATCGAACCATTGGCATAGGGCAGTGCGCTGGTAACAAGAATTTTTCGACGTTGGGACATGCGTTCTGTCATGATTGTAGACTGCTATGATTTGGCATTTATAAAGGGGCGCAACTATAACGGTTTTCCCTTGGTTTTTCATTAGTTTGTACGAGGATGAGTGATGGCTGACGCACCAGTTCAAGATGGTCTTAAAGACGTGAAACATATTATTGCAGTCGCTTCCGGCAAGGGCGGAGTGGGCAAGTCAACGACAGCGGTTAATTTAGCGCTGGCGCTGGCTGCCGATGGGAGCAGGGTAGGGATTGTAGATGCGGATATCTATGGCCCCAGTTTGCCAATGATGTTGGGTGTTGCCGAGGGCACTCGCCCCGACGTAGTTGATGAACAATATTTTGTTCCTGTTGAAGCCCACGGTATTAAATCTATGTCGATGGGCTACCTGGTCACGGAGCAGACACCTATGGTTTGGCGCGGGCCCATGGCCAGTGGTGCTCTACTGCAAATTCTCACTCAGACTCAGTGGGGCGAGCTCGATTATATGGTAGTGGATATGCCTCCCGGTACGGGGGATATTCAGCTGACACTGGCTCAAAAAGCGCAGTTAGCGGGTGCAGTGATTGTGACAACACCTCAGGATATTGCGCTGTTGGATGCACGTAAGGCTATTGAGATGTTCAATAAAGTGAACATTCCCGTGTTAGGTCTCGTGGAAAATATGGCGGTTCACCTTTGTCGTCAGTGTGGGCATGAAGAACATATCTTTGGGGAGGGAGGCGGTCAGCTTGTGGCCTCTGAGTATGGTACAGAGGTACTTGGTTCTCTACCGCTATCACTGGATATTCGAGAGCAAACCGATGCGGGTACGCCGTCAGTTATCGCTGACCCTGAAGGTGTTGCTGCCCAGTATTACCAGAAAATTGCCACACAAGTGATGACGAGGCTGGCAGCAACACCATCTGCCAGTGGTCCAGAAATTATCATTGAATAATACCTGCCATCATACTGATCGGAGGAGCTTTGATGCGTCCTTTCAAACGGGTATGATGGCCAACTTTTATTGTCGAACGGTTTTGGGAAATTACGAACTATGAGCATTAAGTCCGATAAGTGGATTACCCGTATGTCACAGGAACACCATATGATTGAGCCGTTCCAGGGAAGGCAGGTTCGTCAGCCGGATCCCAATGGTGAGAAGGTGATTTCCTATGGGGTTTCCAGCTACGGTTACGATGTTCGCTGTGCCGATGAGTTCAAGATTTTTACTAACATTCACTCCAAGACTGTGGATCCAAAACACTTCGACACAGATGCATTTGTTGATATTAAGGGCGATTACTGCATTATCCCACCTAACTCCTTTGCACTCGCTCGCACCATTGAGTATTTCCGTATTCCTCGTAATGTATTGACGATTTGCCTGGGTAAATCCACCTATGCTCGCTGCGGCATTATTGTTAACGTCACCCCGCTAGAGCCCGAGTGGGAAGGTCACGTTACTCTGGAGTTTTCCAACACCACCAGCCTTCCGGCGAAGATTTATGCCAATGAAGGTGTCGCTCAGATGCTGTTTTTTGAGTCTGACGAAGTGTGTGAAGTGTCCTATGCCGATCGGGGTGGTAAGTATCAAGGCCAGACTGGCGTCACCCTACCCAAAGCCTAAGTTTTTTCTGATTTATAGCCCCATACTTGCAGAATGGCTTAGGGCTACTGCAAAAATATAACTAAAGGTTGCCACAGCCAATAGGCTGAATAGCATACGCGTGCCTGTGGTTTTTCCTCTCTTGATAGCAATAGTTCCTGTGGCAATATAAACCAGCAAGGCAAAAAACTTGGCGGTTAACCAGTGGTCTGAAAAGGGATATTGGCCCGAGTAAACCATCAGATAAACAGCGCAACCTAGCAGTAACGTGTCATTGATGTGTGGCGCAATTTTTGCCCACCGTTGCTGTAGTTGAGGTGCTTCTGTCACTGACCAGAAAGCGCGAAGTACAAATAGGCTGATACTGATAAGGGCAAAGCTGATATGGGCTTGTTTCATCAAAAGGTACATAGAGGTTCTTATTGTTAGTTATGGTGTAAAACTGGTTTTAACCAGTTAATAGTTGGTTTTTGTGTGTCGTTTCGGTTCGTTCTATCCACGCTTTCTATTCAGCAGTGATGCTCTAAGCTCACTCGCTTTTTTCTGAATTTTTTGTGTATGTTCTGGCCCCATTCTCAACAATTGTTTTTGAATCGGCGGTAGTGCTTCAAGCCTTGAATCTGCATATTGGTAATGCACTGATTCCTGCGTCAATGCTACCGGAGTAACCGGAATGGGTGTGGAAAGGATTTGGTCCAAGGCGGCAATGATCGCGTTATCCAGGTCTTCTGGTGGATAGCCTAGCTCTCCATAAGCTTGCTCTAGAAGCGGACGAAACTGATGGAATAATTCAACCAGCTTGTTGCTATCAATGGCGTTAAGCGTATCCGTGAGGTAGTTGTAGCGTTGATAGTTGACAGGATCGACCCAGAGCTTCCCTTCTTTTTTTGTGGCGATAAATTTGCCCTTTGGCGAGGGGGCATTGATCATTTTTTGTAGTAGTACACCCCGGCTCAGACCGTCGATCAGGGTAATACTACGACGAATGAGATGATCTGTATGGAACCACTTTTCTAGCGTCCCCGCTGGTGTCAGTGAGTTCAGTCTTAGTCTGGTTTCAATGTCACTGTCGTCCAGTGTAGGCAGAATGAGTGGCTGCTCAATGGGTTCGGGTTGTTGGGGAATGTCTTCTACGGGTGCTGACGCCGGGTGCGTGATCAGTTTAGGCTCTTCAATAGCCAGTATTTCTGGTTGTATTTCCACGGGTTTTTGTAGGGTGTCTGGCATCAAGACAAAATAGACCAGACCCGCCAAAATACAGAGGCCAATTGCCAAGATGATCCATTTTCCGGAAGCGCTTGTTGAGGCAGACCGTTCTGGGCGCTCGTCAGGTGAGATTTGCATGATTTAATCCCGTGTTAGTTATTCTTTGTGTCTCACGTTACTTATGAGTTTCCTTTTGACAGTGTAAGGGGTTGCTTGTTGAGGCTTCCTTCTTGAATAACTATTTTGTAGTCCTCCCCCCCTTCTTCCCTCTGCCATAGTTGTACCAGTAGGTAATTCCATTCAGGAGCAAACCAGAACAAGGTCTCCCTGTCATCGTCATCTCGTATTCTGCGCACTTTAAGCGCTTTAATCTTTCCAAGAGGCGTATCGAGCGTTTCCTCGCCCAGTGTTTCGAACTTGTACTGTTTGAGGCGTCCTCTGCTAATCACTTGATACTGCAGAGGTGAAACCTGATTGATTAGATCCCGCTGTAGTTGTACTTGGTAGGTCAGGCGATTGAGATAGCCATCTTCCAGTGTTACTTGGCGCTGTTTCTTTTTTGTCTTGTAGTTGGCAACACCGGCTTCTCTGTTATATCTCAGTTTTTCAGTCTTTTTGATCCCCAGGACATTACGCTTGTACTGATAATTCTGGTCGACGATCCCTCGTTGTTCATCGAGTAAGAACGCCCCTTCTTCCTCAATACTGCTGAACAGGTTTTTTGCGGTAGTGGTTAACACATAGCCGTTACCGTTCAATTTCAACTGACGTTCGGCACTGATATCCATACCGTTGTACGTGGCAGCATAGGATAGCGTATAGGGGATTAAGGCCGGGTCGCCGGCGCCATTCTCACCAGCCTGAGCTGTCCCAAGGA
>JGI20158J14315_10003693_pt1 | contig 10095 bp, 21 predicted proteins | sample COG_08_FD_14315 | JGI IMG/M metagenome (IMG submission 14315)
TACGCAAAACGCAATTTCTCTACGCAAGATGGCGTATAAATAGTATTACTGAATGAAAAACAACTAAGGAGAAATTATGGTTACGCAAAACCCAAATTTAATATCACAAAAGGCCATGACGGCCATGAATAGTACGACAGGAACAGGAACTGTTCTTATGTCAGAGGTACTAACTAAAGTAAACAACGCAAAAGATAAACCAAAAAAGATTGCCGTTCTTAGAGATTACGACAACTCACCATTGAGAATGGTATTGAAAGGTGCATTTGACCCTAATATCAAATGGGCATTGCCATCAGGCACACCACCATACATTGCTAATGAGGCACCAAAGGGTACAGAACACGGTCTTTTACGCAATGAAGCCAAAAGACTATGGCATTTTGTAGATGGTGCAGATGCAGCTACTACAAAGACGCAGAAAGAAACAATGTTTATACAGATGTTAGAAGGATTACACCAAGAAGAGGCAGAACTTCTACTAGGTATGAAGAATAAGACCCTAAACAAGATGTATAAAGGTTTAACTTCAGCGTTAGTGCGTGAAGCGTTCAATTGGGACGAGAATTTCATGCAAAATGAGAACAAATAAAGAACATTTATATTAAAATAATTGAAAAAAGTGCTTGCCATAGATGTCAATATAATGTATAATATACCTATATTAACACTAAAAAAGGACATATATTATGAGAAATAAATTGATTGTTACACTACTGATAGCAAATGCTTTCATATGGGGTGCGTTTTTACCCTCAAATGCAAAAGCAAATGACTATAATACAGCAGTTATCGGTCATGTAATAACTAACGCTAATGAGATTGATAAACAGGCACTTTTGGAGAGTGAAATGGCCAAGATTGGTCATAAATATGCTTTAGAAATGGTGTCTATTATGCAAGAGTATTTACCAAGTATCATTGATGGTGCGATGGCTGATTTAAGATTGAAGCTTGATGCAAAACAAAAATGTTTACTTCTAAAAGATACAAAGATTGCAGACAAAGAGTGTTCATAACTTATGGCAAAAAAACCTACAAGTAAAAAAACAAAGTACGATATACCAGAGATACCGTTTACATACGATTTCTATTTGGTGTATTGGGAGGATATTCAATCAGATGCTGGTTGGAAATCATTGAAAGAAATTCAGAAAATGAAACCTGCTATTTGTGTATCGACCGGTTGGTTGGTAAAAGAAGATAGAATGGTTCATGTTTTGATGAGTGACTACAATTATGATGACAATAACGAACTTGGTGATGGTGGTAACACAACAGTTATACCAACTAAGAATGTTATTAGAAAATTCAAAATTGCAGATTTATAAACAACTAAAAGAGAGAGTATATTATGGGACAATGTAAAGAACTAGACCACCACTTAAAAGAAATCATCAACAGGATTCCTGATAAGATTATGGAGTTTGCCGAGAGTGGCAAACCTAAAATGACCTATTACACAGGTAGTTGGCAAACCGATATTCTAAATAACTATACTGAAAAACAATCAGAGAAAATCTTTAAGAAGATGCAAAAACTTCAAAAAGACCCTCGTATTATGTTTTTTCAGAAAAGAAACAAGCCAATAAAGATTGGTACTTGGTCAGAATACGGTGAAAAGCCAGAACAAATCATAGAAAGTTATGATTATCTAGTTGTTAGGTCAGGAAATGCAAAGCAGTAAAATTTGGCACGATATCAAGGTGGTTGTAAACACCTTAGCTTTTGTAACGGTAATTGGCGCCATAGTTGGTGTCACTTACCTATACAAGGCACAGGCTAATCCTGCTCAGGCGGCGCCTGTGTATGAACTACCAGACTTTGAACATACAAACAATCAACAATTCTTAGACAATGTACAAGCGTGTGTTGACTATATCTACAGCACAACAACAGATGTTTATCCAGTAAATGTAGTTTTACTAAAGGCACAGGCCTCTTTAGAGAGTGGTTGGGGCAATAGTAGATTTGCATTAGAGGGTAAGAATTTATTTGGTATGAGAACATACGACCTCAGAGAACCACATATGTTGCCATCTAATAAACCTAAGAAGTGGGGTGTAAAGGTGTACGAACATGAATGTGACAGTGTGTTGCATTATATTAATACACTAAATAATGGTACAGCATTTGGTAAATACCAAGAGTTAAGAGATAGTGGTGAAATGGATGCAATCAAACTATTACATACACTTGACGCTTATGCTTCAGACAAAAACTATTTTATAAAAGTAGAAAGAATAATCAAAAAAATTCAGACAGAGTACCAGTAGTATGTTAACAATCATCATTACATTTTTAAGTGCCATATCCATATCTGTAATAGCCGCTGGTTATTCTATTATGGGTCTGGCCACACTATTTGCAGGTGCAGTAATACCTATCATTGCTATGGGTAGTGCATTAGAAGTCGGTAAACTTGTAGCCGCCTCATGGTTGTATAACAACTGGCGAAACGAACTTGTACCAAAAACAATAAAACTATATCTTACATTTTCTGTTGTAGTATTAATTTTTATCACATCTATGGGTATCTTTGGTTTCTTATCAAAGGCACACCTAGACCAAGTACAACCAACATCTTCAAACAATATTAAAATTGAACTAATTGATACACAAATAAATCAACAACAATTAACAATTGATAGAGCAAATAAAACTCTAACTCTTTTAGATAAAACACTTGAAACATATATTGGTATGGAGTATGTTACAAGAGGTCTAAAAGAAAGAGAGAAACAGAAACCTGAAAGGGACGCTTTAACGCTTGCCATTAACGAGGCAAGTGATAAGATTGCTGAACTATCAGACCAAAAAGGTGTATTAAAATTAGAACAAGATAAGATTGAAGCCGAAGTAGGACCAATTAAATATATTGCAGAGTTAATATATGGTGAAAATGCAAAAGACCATTTTGATAAGGCTGTAAGGTGGGTAATCATTGTATTGATATTTGTATTTGACCCATTGGCCGTATTACTATTAATAGCGGCTAATATTTCATTAAGGAGTAGAAGTGTTGAACGACAATCTAAAAGAAAAGAAAAAGAAAAGAACGACCTTGAGCTCGCTAGCGAGGAAAAAGAGAAAGCTAAAAAAGAAGCTATTAACGCAAAAGCTAGAGCGAAGAGAACACGAGATAGAGAAAAAGTTTATAAAGATTTTTTTAAAAAATTAGGTAAAAGGGACTTAAATAACCGTGATTACGAAGAATTCTTCAAGTCACTAGGCACAGAAGAATTAATGAAAATGGGTCTGGATCCTGATGAAATCAGAATAAAATTAGACCAAGTTATGGAATGGAACGAATTACCAACACAAAAAACCAAACCAAATAAGCGCTATTTGGAGGTTGCCAAAGATAAGAAAAAGTGATATAATGATGACTATGAAAGACATAGAAGTACACATACCTATTGAGGTGAGAAGACTTAATTCTCTTGCCAAGGCATGTGCCAATGCAAAAGATAATGATATGAAAGCTATGTGGTATCACAAAATGATAGACTTAGCAAAGAAGTATAAGATGATGGACTATGTAACAAGAAAGTTGATGCATTAATGATAGGTCTATTCTTTATAGGCTTGCCATTTACAGTGGTTGTGTTATACTTCCTAATAAAAGTGAGGGAGTACGATTAAATTATGAATATATTTTACTTAGATAAAGACCCAATTGTGGCAGCTCAAATGAGTTGTGACAAACATGTGTGTAAGATGATTGTAGAGAGCGCTCAGATGCTATCTACAGCACACCGTATGATTGACGGTACAGAATACACAGATAAAACAAAAGCAGGCCGTAGAATTAAAAGATGGCGACATCCTAATTCTAACATGGAACATACACTGTACAAGGCATGTCACACAGGACACCCTAGTACATTATGGGTTATGGAAAGTGCCTACAACTATCATTGGTTATACAAACACATGATGGCGTTGAACACAGAATTTAAAATGAGATATGGTCATATACTAGACCACAAAACAATTCAATTGTTAGAAGGCGCTTTGAAGTATCCGCCTAAAAATATCTCACTAAATAAAGTTGCAACAGAACCAACACCAGCAATGCCAGACTATTGTAAGATTGCAGGTGATAGTGTTGCAAGTTATCGAAAGTATTACATTTTCGAGAAACAAAGATTTGCCACTTGGAAAAGTCCGGCAAGTGTACCAGAATGGTACATAGATGGTGTACAGAAAGCACAAGAACAATCGTTAATTTAGGAAGGAACATATAAATGGCAAATGAGTACAACAGAGAACAAACAATCGAAGCAGTTATAGACCATGCAAAAGGTCATATTTCTAAACATAAGATGAATGTAGAAATTTTGATGCAACGACCAGCAGGTATTGGTGAACACGGTGATGTATTGACCGAGATTGAAAAAGAACTAAAAGTAATTGCAGAGTACGATGACCAGTTAGAAGTAATTAATAAATACTTTAAGACTAAAGACCCTTTTAAATCGGAGTAAAGTATGCCAATCTATACCTTTGAGAACACCAAGACCGGCGAGGTCTTTGATGACATGATGATGATTGCTGAGAAAGAAGTTTATTTAAAAAAGAATAAACATATTCGGCAAATGTTAACAACGATAAATATATCTAAAAGTGGTGTCATGGGTCATGGACAGATGAAAACAGACAATGGTTGGAAAGAGATGCAAAGTAGAATTGCAGAAGCACATCCTATCTCACCATTTGCAGACCAGCACGGTAAGAAGAGTGCTAAAGAAATTAAAACACAGCAAGTCGTAGCAAAACATAGAAAACGACAAGCAGCTCAAAAGAAGAAATAGATATGGCAAAAGATTTACCAGATTACATGCGAGGCTTTGATGTCGATGAAGATTGGGGTATGACAGCAGTTGCAAAACCTGTTGAAACCACACCAAGTGTTGACGCCAAGGTAATCGAAACAAATAATTTAGAATTATCAAAAGTAAAATCAGATGTCGGCGATATTAAGTCGATGATGAATGAGATAATGCAGATTGTAGCCGAAAAGGAAACTATTACCGAAGAGGTTACAAACGAAGTATATGAAAATAGATTTAAAGAGATTGAAAAGGTGATATTACCTTTCTTATATAATCTTTCTAAATCAGACGAGCCTTACATTCATTGGCCTAACAGAGGTCCAATTATCAAGGCACAGATTGAGAAAATACTCAAACTAACAAGGAAATAAAATGCAAGAGAATTACGATAAATGTTTAAAAGCAATCTTACACCATGAAGGTGGTTATGTAAACCATCCAAAAGACCCAGGCGGTGAAACTAATTTAGGTGTTACTAAAAGAGTTTACGAAGAATTTGGTGGCACAAAAGATATGAAAGAATTAACAGTAGAAGATGTGGCACCTATCTACAAAAAAGGATATTGGGACAAAATGAAAGGTGACGATTTACCTAGTGGTTTGGACCTTTGTGTTTTTGATTTTGGTGTAAATGCAGGACCAGGCCGTAGTGCAAAGTATCTACAAACAATGATTGGTACAGTTGCAGACGGTGGTATTGGACCTAACACATTAAAGGCTGTAGATGCATATGTTGAAGAACATGGTATTGAAAAAGCAGTTGAGAACTTTCAAGAGGCAAGACAAGGTTACTATGAGAAACTAAGTACCTTTGATACCTTTGGTAAAGGTTGGACAAGGCGTGTAACTGAAACAACTGAACTAGCAAAGTCTTTTATTTGAATTGAAAAGCGTCTTAATGATGAAAAGGTTGCAAAGATAAATGCTGAAAGAGAATATTATAACGGTTTACTTACAGGTAAGGGCATATAAGGCTTGCCAAAGTGAATATAATAAGATATAATGTATATACAAACTTAATAATGGAGAAGTAAATAATGGCTAATTTTGTACAGATTGATGAAACGAAGCTGCCTCAAACCAAAGGCAAGCGTACTAATGGTATGCGATTTTACGAAGTTGATGGTCAGGCATATCCGTCTGTAACAACTGTCCTAAATGCACGACCTAAACCAGGTCTTGTAGCATGGCGTAAAAATGTTGGTGAAGAAGCCGCTAAATGGGAAATGGGTCGTGCCGCTAGGCGTGGTTCAGCAACCCATACACTAATTGAGAATTATTTGAAAGGCGAACCAGCATCCACTAGAGATGTATTGCCTTTAGGTATGTTTCGTATTATGAAACCTTACCTTGACCAAGTTGAGAACATTCATTGTTTAGAAACTATCTTGGTGTCTAAAGAACTAACACTTGCAGGTCAAGTTGATTGTATTGCAGAATATAATGGTAAGTTGTCAGTGATTGATTTCAAAACTGCCAACAAAGAGCGTAACGATGCTTGGAACAAAAGTTATTATATGCAATGTACTGCTTATGCACATATGTATGAGGAGATATTTGGTCAGAAGATTGAACAGATTGTTATTATAATGGGTGGCGAAGATGGTTCATCTAAAGTTTTTGTAAAAGAAACCAAAGACTATATGGATGACCTCAAAGAAGAGATTAAGTATTTTTACGATAAATACAATAGTGAAAATGCTGAAGCAGCTGCTTCATAAAAGAATTAGTCGTTGACGACAAACATGGTAGACAGACTGGACGAGGGTGCAATTCCCTCCAGCTCCACCATAAACACATTGAGGCAAAGTATGAAGTATAAAATGGTTGTCAAAGCAGGTGATAAGACCTTTGTTAAAGCTAGAAGCAAAAACAAAGAACACCTTGAAAAAAGAGCAATAGCTTTGACGAAAAAGAAACCATATATGACAGCATATATTGTTGAGAATGATACTAAGATTTAGTGTGTTTATGATGGGGCTGATACAGGATTCGACAGGTGTTGAGAAGTTTGTAAGAGATTAATAGGTGGCAACCTTTCATGCTAATTAAACGCAAACGATAATACATTTGCATTAGCGGCTTAGTCGCTTAGGGTTTTGGTAGTTTTCCTCGTAACAGAATAAACTACCACTTAATTAATACAATTTCGAAAGGTGAAGATGAACAGTAAAGAATTTAGTTTGATGATAGAAGGAATTGTAAAAGACCGTAGACCTATAACCTACATGGATGCTATCGTACTATATTGTGAAGAAAACAAGATAGAGATAGAGACCGTCACAAGACTTATTTCAAAGGCATTGAAAGAAAAAATACACGCTGAGTGTTTAAATGCCAATCTTCTAAAAGAAAAACCGACAGGAACATTACCACAATGAATATTGAAATTATTGATAAAATGGGAAGTGACCTATCAGTTGTGAACGCAGCTAGAGTGTCCTTCAATAAGAGAAAAACTAAATTTGAAGATAACGATGAGAAGTTAATTAAGTATCTTGCAGAACATAATCATTGGTCACCTTTTGGTCACACAACCTTACAATTTTTAATTAAAGCACCTGTGTTTGTTGCAAGACAACTTGTTAAACACCAGGTTGGTTTAGTATGGAACGAGGTAAGTCGTAGATATGTTGACGATGAACCACAATTTTATATGCCTTTCATGTGGCGTGAAAGAGCGGCTAATAAAAAACAAGGCAGTGCAGAAACCGAGGTAGAGTTTGATATTACAGACATTACCAAGGCATGTAAAACAGTTTATAATGATATGCTTGATAAGAACATTGCACCTGAAATGGCAAGAATGATATTGCCACAAAACATGATGACAGAGTGGTATTGGACTGGTTCTGTTATGGCCTTTGCTCGTGTTTGTAATTTAAGAAACAAAGATGACACACAGGCAGAAACTAGAATGATAACAATGCCAATGGCAAAACACTTAAAAGACCACTTTCCAATGAGTGCTAAGTATCTATTAGATTATGAATAGAGATATACTTGAAAGTGTTATTGATGTAGGCAGTGGTTTTATATTGGCTGTTCTTATACAGTTATTAATATTTCCATTGTTTGATTTACACCCTAGTATATTTGACAGTATGGGTATTGCATTAATATTTACTGTGGTGTCAATGACAAGGTCGGCTTTATGGAGAAGGTATTTTAGAAAAAGAAGAATATAATATATGTATGGTGGATTCGATGTTTACAAAATTTATTTGGCAGTTAAAAACCATTTTACTGCTAAATCTTATGATTATGAAAGATATGGTGGCAAAGTTAATGTTAAACTTGAAAGCTTTACGAAACGGAATGATAGGCATTTTTTTCATAAGTTATCTCAAAGATTTGATGAGCGAGAGATTGTGGATTATTTTGTTTGTAATTTCATTGTCAATTCTAATAAGTGGATTGGTGACCTAGTAAGAAATGATGGAACAGAAGAGTATAAATCTTGGAAGAAATATAAAGACGCTTATCGTTACAATTTTAGAAGCGATGCTGTACTTTGTTATGATGACTTCTTTTCTAATGGTCTTTCTTTTGATAATGCTTTACAGCCTAATAGTGGGCAGCATCCTAGATTGCTTAAACTTTATCTTAGAAAGAAAATCAACATCCAAAGTTTATACATTATGGACGAAATTATTGGTTTCAGTAAAAAGTGGGACAAAGAAATTAGTGAACGCATTGTATGGCCAGAAGTAAAAAAGAAATTAATAAAAATGAAACCATTTGTGAAATATAATATGGTAGAGATGAGAGAGATTATGAAAGAGGTATTTGTCAGTGGTTGAAGAAGTAAGAAAGAAATTAGACGATAAGATAAAAGAATTAAACTCTACTAGAGTATTCAAAAAGATTACACCAAAAGGTGACTTATCATGGTATATTAAATGGGTATCAAGTATGTTTATTATTGCCGGTATGGCATTAACAAGTGCAAACATATTTCCTGTTAACATAGTTATTCATGGTATAGGTGTTACCGGTTGGTTGATTGTAGGAATGTTATGGCATGACCGTGCATTGATATTTCTAAACGGTGTTGCTATTTTCGTATATGTAACAGGACTATTAAATCATTATTATGGGAGTTAAAGTGGAAAAGATTAAACAATTTTGGTCATCAAGTTATCAATCAGATAAAGTGGCCTTCTATTTTGAGTTAGCAAGTTTCTTATTTACAGTTGGTGCAAGTTTGACACTTGCCTTTACAGCTGATAATCCAGATATGCGAATAGTATATCCTGGTTTCTTTATCGGTAGTGTAACAGCCTTCTATGCACACTACAGACGCCAACTAGCATGGCCTACTATACTTGTAGGTTACTTTGCAATAGTCAATGTATTTGGATTGGGGGTTGCACATGGCTGGTGGTAGAGTATTCTGTATAGGTAACGGCGAAAGTCGTAGAGATTATAGTTTACAAAATCTTAGACAGTATGGTAAGATATATGGTTGTAATGCCTTGTATAGAGATTTTACACCAGATGTTTTAACTGCTGTTGACCAAGGTATCATGCATGAAGTGTATCATTCTGGTGTCGCAGATAAAATACCATGTTATTTTAGAGATTGGACAAGAGTACCATTTATGATGTATGATATGATGGTCATGTCAGGTTTGGCAGATGAAGACAAACACATGTTGAAAGATATACTTGTTACTAATGAAAAAGGTAATAGTAAAGAGTTTGTAATGCATGGTGCTAAACTAGAAGGCATTGTTAAGATGATTAAGACAAACGGAGAAACTTATGAAAAGAATGTGAACAATGCCACATTAAAGGTTTCTTGGATTAGTGAAGATGACCAATCACACTCACTTATGGATGTGATGGTTGATGAAGATGGCGATAAGACAACACCAAAAGACCATGGTTGGTCGTGTGGACCTACATCTGGTTATGTTGCAGTTAAGAGAGAACAACCAAAAGAAGTGTTCTTAATTGGCCATGATTTATTGAGTGCTACTAAGTTTATTAACAACATGTACAAGTCAACAAAACACTATACAGCATCACAGAACGGTCCAACACCTGCTGTGAATTGGATTAGACAGTGGTACACACTATTCAGATGGAATCCAGATATCAAATTTTACAAAGTTAACCAATTTAATGATGGTAGAGATGCCGTTAATTCTCCTATTGAAGAATGGGAGAATAATAAGAAATTGCCGAATGTGGAATACATAAGCTATTCCACGCTTGACAATATGCTCAAACTATAGTATTATACACACAT
>JGI20158J14315_10003697_pt1 | contig 10086 bp, 7 predicted proteins | sample COG_08_FD_14315 | JGI IMG/M metagenome (IMG submission 14315)
TGGATTGCCTATCAATTATCAATGATCCGCGAGGGCTACCTCGCTGCTGGTATCGAAGGGACCGAACCGTTCGTTCTTTTCCTCTCTTCCATCCCGCGAAATTTTTATTGCTGGTTCACCCTTGTTCTCGTGTTCATTGCCATCAGGAAATCCCTCAACCTTGGCCCTATGCAAAAAATGGAAAAATCGGCGAATGATGCTCAGACCAAGCAAGACAATACGGATAGCACTCCAACGGACCATCCATCAATCCATGGGTCCCTCAAAGTGGGCATCCCCTTGGTCACCCTCATTGGCTGTCTCTTCGCCGGCTTGTACCTCAATGGAGTTGAGGGAAAAGCATGGCCACTCAGCCTGAACAAACTTCAACAAGCCTTCGGAGATGCCCAGTCCAACCTGGTCCTGCTTTATAGCTCCATCTTCGCCTGTGCCGTAGCTTTTGTATGCAATCAAAAATCTCTAAAGTCTTCCGGCATGCGTTCATCCAGGGTATTTGCCGGTGGGATCGGCCGCTTCATTCCCCCTTCCCTTGTGCTGATTGCCGCCTGGTGCCTAAGTGGTACCCTCCGCGAGCTCGAAGCCGCCACCTTTCTCTCCCAAACTTTATCCGGTACCCTTCCCCCTTTCCTCTTCCCCGCATCTGTCTTTATTCTTGGCGTATTAATCTCTTTCACCACTGGTACATCCTGGGGGACGATGGGTGTACTTATGCCACTAGTCGTTCCAGTCTGTGCATCACTTGCCCCCGGGTCGGATGCGATGATGGCCTCCGCAGTGGCGGCGGTCTTTAGCGGAGCTGTGTTTGGAGATCACTGCTCGCCCCTGAGCGACACCACCATAATTTCCTCAATGGCATGCGAGATCAAACCATACGACCATTTCCGCACACAACTCCCCTACGCTCTACTCGCAGCGACCGTCGCCCTCCTTGCCGGGTTTATTCCTATGGGCCTGGGTATTTCTCCTTGGGTTTGCCTGGCAGTCGGAACGATTATCCTGTGCCTCGTACCCACCATCTATAAACAATTTCTGACCGGGCATCGTTAATGAGTGAGAAAAAAGAAATCGCCCGCTCCAATGTGCGAAATTTCATCGCCTTCCGGATCTTTTTTAATGCCCGGTTTTACTACCCCGTATTTGCAGTAATTTATTTGGACTTCGGGATGACACTCGAACAGTTCGCCATTCTCAATTCCATCTGGGCGGCCAGTATCATTCTTGCCGAAGTTCCCTCTGGTGCCCTATCCGATATGATTGGCCGCAAAAAAATGGTTGTCGCAGCTGGTATATTGATGGTCATCGAAATGGTGGTCTGGGGATTTGCACCCACTTCCGACCTCGACCTGCTCTTTTGGATTCTCGCGATCAACCGTATTCTCAGTGGACTAGCAGAAGCAGCGGCCAGCGGCGCAGATGAGGCATTGGTTTACGACTCAATTGACGAGGCCGGCCAAAAGGAGGACTGGGCAAAAATCCTCCAAAAAGTAACCCGATGGCAATCTTTTGCCTTCATGATTGCTCTCCTTACGGGTGGCATTATTTACGACCCGGATGTGATGAATCAAGCCTGTGCCCTGCTCGGGTTTGAAAATTCTCTTACCCAGCAGGATACAATGCGCTGGCCCATCCTACTCAACCTGGTAACTGCCGTGCTCACACTTTTTTCTGCATGTGCCCTTCGCGAAACTGAAAACTACCAGTCCAAATCAGAGTTCCTTCCCCTCAGGGCCGCTTTTTTACAAACCTGGAATGTTGCCCTTTGGATTGCTCGCACTCCTTTTGCCTTACTTGTCATCCTTGCCGCCGCCACCGTGGATAGCGTGATCCGCATGTTCATTACCATGAACAGTGAATATTACCGGCTTATTTCCTACCCTGAGGTTGCCTTTGGAATAATTGGTGCAGTCATTGCCCTTCAAGGAATGGTGGTCTCCAAGATCGCCCGTCACATGACCGAAAGATTTGGTCCCAATCAAAACTTTCTCATTATTTCCACGATCGTTCTCCTTGCTTTTATTGGTACCCGCTTTTTCGTTCCCTACATTGGAGTGATTTTTTCGATGCTCCTTTTCGCTGCCATGGTAATGACTGGATTTTGCGCGAGTTTTTACCTCAACCAAGCGGCCAACAAATCCATCCGTGCAACCCTGCTCAGTTTNAAGGGACTTGCCCTCAACCTAGGTTATGGAGCGATTGGTATTCTCTACGCCTTTCTTGTGGTCCGCNTGAGAAAAGATTCCACCATAGCTGCTGATTCTGGACTACTTTTTCAGGCGGCTGCAGATTGGTTTGCTCCGTGGTTTCTTATCACCTTTATCGGGGTGCTCTTATGCAACTGGAAACTACGTCCTCAACCACCCGCCAAAGCCTAAGAGCCCGACTCAAAAAATCCTTAGAGTTCCACATCGTCCTGCCAAATAAGATCAGGAGCTTTCCGACCTGACTTCTTCGCCCATGCCTCGATCGCCTCTTCCACCTGTTGCCGAACCAGTATGCTCATTTGGTGTCGAACTGCTGGGGTGGATACCTTAAAAAGCATTTTTATTTCCGGCCCCTGATACTCCCCTTGAAACAATTGCAGGATACGATTCCCGCCCATTCGGGCATTTCCATCAAGCACTAACCCAAGCGGTTTCTTCAAACTTCCTGATATTTGATTGGCAGCAACTTCGACTTGTTGAGGATCAAATTTTACAGAAAACGCACCCACCCCATCCGGTGTACCAAATAACATCCTGCACCTCCCATCCGGTAGATCAGAAAAAGCAAAGACCCCATCTGCAAGTCCAATATAGAGCTTCAGTTCTTCACACATACCCTGCAAAGATTCCTGCTCGGATTTTTCATTTTCATCCTCTTGCTCAGGCTGTTCATTTTCGACCGGGACAGATTCATTAGGGGTATCCTCCTGTTCTTCGCCAAGTTCATCCTCCTTTACCGCAACTGTATCTTGTGGGGTGCTATTCGAGCTAGGTTGCATACCATCATAGAATTGCCTGACCCCTTTATTCAATAACTTATCTATGTGGTTAAACTTCGACCGCCACCTCTCAGAGACTTTTTGCTTTGCACCGTTCCAAAGAGTACCCCAATCCTTGTCCCATTCCCTGAGAATTTCGGCGAAGGGACGCCCTTGCTCAGCCTCCACTTTCAACTGGTCTATTTTTTTCTTTTCCACCTCACGCACCAAACCCACCTGCTTATCCATTGAACTCAATGCAGGTACCATTGCCCGATTCGCACGGTCCCCCGCAAGCAACCTTGTTTCCTCAATAATTGAGGGTCGCTCAGGTGCTGGGAAATTGAGCCCATCTGCGAGCTCATTAAAGTCGGTTACGCTTTTTTTACCCTTCTGATAAAAATACATAATAATAGGTTCCTCCGGAAAAACCTTTTCATTAAGCATGGAAAAATGAGTAGCAAACTGTTCCCCTGCAATCTTCTCCCGAATGGGCTTGATCCTTTCCTTCAGAGCACTGCGAAACTGGTTGGTCACATTTTTTCTCAATACATCTTGCTCAGCCAAAGCCTCTTTAAAATAAGTGGCCCATTGTTTTCCTCCATACAAAGAAGCAAGTTTTTCATTCGCAGGAGATAAAAATTTTTCCGTTAAAACATTCAGGCTATCCTCCAAGGGAGCATGTTTAGCCAAGTCTCCGCGAATAGCTTGTTCCAGCTGATCTTTCATAGGCAGCCAATCACTCCTGGCTTTGGCAAATATTTCCATACGCTTCACTTCCCAATGGGCAGCGGCATTTTCGACCAGATTTTCCATCGCCGAAAACACCCCATACCTTGGTGGTTTAGCTGCCAAGTTTTCCGAAGTATTTTCTTTCAGTAAATTGAGTGCATGAGCCTTCAGTTGTTCTTTGGTAATCAATTCCTTGGGAAATCCATTTTTCTCAACCATCTGCTGAATGCTTTTGTACTGAGCCTGGTACTGGTTTCCCAGCTCAAGCCGCAAGTTGGAGGACATCTTTGCAACCTCCTTGTTTAATTCCTCAAACACAGGCCCTGCGTTTCCCACCACTGTCTTTAACCAGCCATCTAACTTTCCAAAATCTTTGGAGTTCAAAGGAGACCATCTGTTTTTATTTCCTCCGATCAAACCGGAGATACGCTTATTCAAGTCATCCTTGCTTGGGTAGTTGAGCTTTTGCTTCAGGCTTCTCAGTTGTTCATCCGCAGCCAAGCGCCGTGCTTTATCATAGACTGCCTTCATACTTTTATCAGCAAACTGGCCCACCTTTGCCTGAGCATCCTTAGACCAGTTTTTGGTCGCCCGTTTAATTACATCAGCCCGATTGACCGGAAGCGGACTTTGTTCCTTCGCCCATTCCCATGCACCATCCACCGACTTCTCTAATTCCTTTAACTTCCAACCCGATAACCAGTCCCTACCTGGACTTTGCCCATCTTTTTTACTACGAAATTTTTCGACCTGCTTGAGCATTTCCTTGGAAAGCATCGTGCTAACCGCATCGTTTTGCTTTTCATTCACCTCCGCAGATTCTTGTAAATAAGTTCGCGCTTTTTCCGCAGCCGCTCGCAAAGTAAGCATGCGCTTTGCTTCGGCCTTGGGGTCTGCTCCCCAGGAAAAATTTATTGCTCCGAAAACAATCAGACAGGTAGCTAAGCTAGATAATGTATTCTTCATTCGTCCAGTTTTCCGTACTCTTCCACCACGCTATTCATAAGTGGATATCCACGCTTGTTCATCTCGCTGGCCACCCTAGTTAGCTGTGTGGATATCTTGTCAGGTGATCCCCCTAGAGCATTCAATGGCATCTTATCTGCACACTGAGCCACCGCGGCCCACTGCAAACCCTCAACCTGCTCCTTCCACTTCGATACCCGGTCCGCAATGTGACGCATGGCATAGGCTCTTCGCTCCTCATTAATTACAAATTCGTCGGATATTTTATCGGCGTTTTTTGGCTGATACTTGGCATCGGGATCGTACACCGGGACAAAGAAGGACGCACTTTCCTCATCCTCAATTGGAGGAGTATAAGCCAGTGCTTGGTTATAAATATCATCTTCCAAATTTTTTCGGTTATCCATCTCCTGAGCCCTCGCACAAAGAGACTTAAATCGTTCATCTACTGGAAAAGCACCTTTCCATTGAACACGACTAAAGTCTGGAAATGCACCGAGTTCCGCCTGTTTTTCCCATTTATTCATCACGGTATCCATTCGCAGAATGAGTTGCTGCTTCCACATCTCCAGAACTCGCGGGCCCTTGTTGCGCATCGCCTCCGTATACTCGATCACCATCAAGCGGGTAATGATTGCTAAGATCAGAACCAAAGGNAGTGCGATCTGCACTAGGGCATCGTTTGGACTAAGCGAAAGAGAGTTTTTCTTCTTTCCATGGATTAAATCATCCAAGGCCTGAAGATTGGAGGAACCTCCTGACCTACCACTCATTACGATTGATCTGTGGTTGGCTTGTCATCGGACTGTAAAAATTGTCCAAAAGCATTCCTTAAGGCTTTTCGGTCTACATTTCTATCCTGCCGAACTGCCTCCAAGATTTCAATCGTGTCCTGCCTTTGGACTTCTGCCCGCTCTCTACCGGAGCGCAAACTTTCATTGGCCTCATTAAGTTGTGATACCACTTCCCGCATCTGCTCGGCACTGTCCCGTCCTGCGGTTTCCACATCCGATAAAGTAGAAGCAATTGTGCGAAGGGCTTCTTCCATTTTCATGGAATCTTCTGCATGTCTGCTTCCCATGGACTGAAGCGACTGCATTGCACGATCGTTAGATTGGCTTGCAGTTAGATATGCATTACCCATCCGCTCAAGTAAGGTTTCCAAATTTTCCAACCTTCCCAATTGACCGAGGTAACCAAGCATATTCTGCCCGGCTTTCTGAGTCTCTCCCAGGCCCTCAATGATTTGGTTTGTGTGTGCTAATTCCTGCCTCAAACCAGTCATCTCTGTGCCGATTTCAGACAAGGTAGCCGAGACCTCCTGCACATGGGTAGAATTTAATCTCTCAGAAAATTCACGGCTCGAATCACTGAGGGTTTTCATGTCCTCGATCAACCCCCCGAGCGTCTCTCCAAGGCCGACGCTTTCAACCTTAGGCAGACAGGCGGCCCAGTGAAAAACTGCAGTCATGGGCTTGGCAGCTAAAAAGGCGCCCAATAAGCCAACCAGAGAGCTAAGCAATGCGGTGGAGGTTCCGCCAAGCAATTGATCCAATGCATCTTTAATACGATCCGGCGAATCCGTATCATCGCCAATCGACTTCACCCCGCTCACATCCAACCCAATCAGCAATCCATAAAGAGTGCCCACCAATCCAAGCATCACTAAAAAGAAAGGAAAATTGTCGGGATAAGGATCGTGTTCCAGCTTGGATAAACTCTCCTCCTGCTCTGCTTTAAGTTTCCAAACCTTCCAGCTCATAACCAGTGGGTAGAGAATAAGCAGAAGAGGAATAAAAGTACTGATCGTACTAAGATCATCCGCAAAGATGAGGAACGAGTCATAGATAAAACTCGGGAGTACACTCTCCAATAGTTTCCATCCAGGGAAGATGGTCCGCATACCTATCTCCACATTTACGATCCAGGCAAAAAAAGCTGGGATCATTAGAACCCCACCCAAAATAAGCAGGATGGTCAGTCGACTTTTTCTTAAATGATTAGAAACGGCTGGATCAGTCATAATGTTGGACGGAAGGGTTTCTTGAGAATGCTAAACCAATCCTATATTCGGCAACCTAAATCTGCGAATTCCGCACATCTCATTGCGAGCATTGACAAACTCTTACAGAACCCCAGTTATACACAAATGAATCGTAGACAGTTTCTTACCAGTGCCGCGGGGTCTCTCGCCCTTGCCGGTCTATCACACGCCCAGTCGAAGTCCTTTCGTGGAATCATTCACAAGGCGGTCAAGGTGGGCACCGCTCCCGATGAGAAACATTTTCAAAGAGTAAAAGACCTCGGGTTTGATGGGATTGAGGGCAATTCACCTGGCTTACAGGTTGAACCAATAAAAAAGGCCTGTTCCAAGCTGGATCTTCCCATGCATGGCGTGGTCTACAGTAAACACTGGCAAATTCGACTATCCGACAAGAATCCTGAGGTTCGCGAAAAGAGCCGCAATGGGCTCGCACAGGCGATGCGTGACGCCAAGGCAGTTGGCGGAACCTCCGTACTGCTCGTCCCAGGGAAAGTTACCGGAGAGCAGGAAAACCATCAGCATGTTTGGGATCGTTCGATTGAACAAATCCAGCAACTTCTCCCCCTCGCAGAGGAGTTAAAGATTCATATCCTGATCGAAACCGTATGGAATGGATTTTGTTACAAACCCGAGCAATTTCGGGATTATATCGACGCCTGCGACAGCCCCTGGGTGCAGGCATACTTTGACATTGGCAACATGCAGAGGTTTGCCCCCAGTCATGAATGGATCCGTATCCTGGGCAAACGCACCCTCAAACTCGATGTGAAGGACTGGGGTTCAAAAAATGGATTTTGCCCACTAGGTCAGGGCGATGTGGACTGGAAGAAAGTCCGCCACGAACTCGAAAGAGTCGAATTTTCAGGCTGGGCCACCCGCGAGGGTAACGATGGTGGGATTAACAAGACAGCGAAGTTAATGAACGAACTGCTTGCCCTGTAAAGATTGCCCGCCATTCAGCAACGCATGATTCGTACTCTACATTAGATAAAAACAAAAAAGCCGGACTCCTCAAATTGCAAAAGAGTCCGGCCTGCCCTATTTTAGGCCAACTACGTGGCCTGAAGATTAGAAATCGAAACCTAGTCCAACTTCGACGCTTGCACCAGGATGGGGCGCGTATCCCTTGATTGTGGCAGGTGAAGTATGATTGTAACCAAGTTCATCCGTTAAATTATTTCCACGGATGAATAATTCACCTTCGGTATCTCCAAAGCTTAGATCATAACTCGCATAGGCATTGAGCATAGAGTAGGCAGCGGTTGGTGTTTCGCCGTGTTCTTCATCGTCGTCATGCCCAGCTTCTTCCTCATGAACAGGAATTTTGCTCTGTTTACACACCCGGGTAACATCCAGTCCAAATGTGATCTTATCTGCCTGAACTTCAAAACCTAGACCCAATCTAGCCGGAGCGATTCTTGGAAGGTATGTATTTTCTGACTTATTCTTACCACTAAGAACATCACCGTAGGCAGATAAAAGCAGAGACCAACCCGGGTTCTCTAAAGCTAACCAATCAACCTCAGCTTCAATTCCCTGAAATTCAGCATCAACTGCAACATATTGCATTTCAGCTAAATGGTGCCCTGCCTCTTCGCCCTCATGCTCTCGTCCAGTTGCTTCGGTGAAGATATAATTGTCGAATTCAGTATGAAAGGCAGAAATCTGACCTGTTACATTCCCCACAGTTTTGCGAAGAATAAATTCAATTCCTACAGCAGATTCCTTGTCGAGATTTGGATCACCAACCTCAAATGCATGCGTAGCATGATGTGCCCCATAACTGTATAATTCAGCAGTATCAGGCAATCTTTCAGTATAGTTTACATTAGAACTGAAATTCCATGCTTCGTTCAACTCGTGGATAAAACCAATGCTTGCACTTATGGTCGAGTCATCGCTTATACCTGAGCCATTTGTTTCCAAATCTCGATTAAATGACTCCCAACGAATACCACCATTGACTATGGTGCTTTCAGACAAATCAAACTCTTCAACCAAGAAAACTGCAAATTTCTTTGAGTCTTCCTTGGTAATATTTCCGTATACATAATTAGTCTCGTTATGCTCGCCTCCAGAAAATATACTTTCTTCACCCTGAATTTTTAATTCATCGAATAATCCATGAAAACCAAGTACTCCGCGTAAATCTCCAATCTCGTGCTTGAATGCCACGCGCCCTTCCCAACCTTCGCGTAAGTATTTGGTCGGTTCATGTTCTTCTTCACTATGGTTGCCATCCTCTTCCTCTTCTTCGAGGTGAAACTCTGAGTGTCTGAGTGCAAGTAATCACCATAACCAAAGTTTAATTCGACTCCGGTCAGCCAGTCAGAATCATTCACTTCAAATTCGGAACGAGCTTCAAAACGATCACTTTCAAGCTCTATCTTAGCACCTTCTTCACCCGGAACACCATAGGTATTTTCGTAGTTTGAAAAGCTAAACCCTGCATATCCACCCTTCCAGTGACGGGCACCTCCAAAACCTACGGTCTCACTTTCTCCGTAGCTATTCTCAACAGTAGAAGAAGCATTTTCATCTGGTTTTACAAAGACAGGAGCATCATAATTTTTAAAATCCTTATCTGTTGCATTTATTTGAAAACTCCATTGATCATTTCCTGCATAACCAAACGAACCATAACTCCAGCCTTCGTTCGCACTATTGTAAGATGTTCGGAAAGAAGCACCTGGAGAAGAAACTGGTTGTGTTGGTATACTCCGGTCGATCACATTTACTGCACCCCCTATTGAGCTACTTCCATAAGAGAGAGCAGAAGAACCACGCAAAACTTCGATTCTCTCAACAAGTAATGGATCAATCGGTACTGCATGGTCCTCAGATTGTGCGGACACATCAAAAGTATCCGTACCATTTTGGAGCATACGCACCCGGTTCTTATCCAAACCACGAATGATGGGCCGGTTCGCATTAGGTCCAAAATAAGATTCACTCACGCCTGGAATATCTGACAGCGTCTCTGCGATTGTTGCACCTCGGGCCTTATCTAACTCGTCTTTTTCAAGAATGTTAACCCCTTGGGTAAACTCGTTTAGCTTGGTATCAAGCGGGCTGGATTCAACAACCAGGGCATCGAGCTGCTCGGCTTGCTTTTTGTCTTTTTGACCCAGTGCAAATGCAAAGGGTATGGATAATAAAATGGGAACAGTATAAAATTTCATTGGATTAAATATTCAAAGAGATTTGAGGCTTTTAGAACGCTACATTCAGATCGAGTAGGATTCGTTATTTATATGCCTCCCACACTCTCAAAATCAGGAGGCAAAATTTGGAGCACTGTCTCTGCCACGATTGGCAGCGTTCATGAACTCCAGGTTTACAAATGTTAAACCTCTTCGGGCGGTCCACGCACCCGATAAATATT
>JGI20158J14315_10003699_pt1 | contig 10083 bp, 8 predicted proteins | sample COG_08_FD_14315 | JGI IMG/M metagenome (IMG submission 14315)
GCGATTACATGCCGGTTCACGTTTTAGACCGCGGGCTGTTCCAATTTCGATACGCACCTAAATACCATGCTGATCCTCAGTATCGCGAATCGGAGGTGGTGTTTGTTCCTGAACATCTCAGTCGAGATTGTATCAAATTGAATTGGGTAATGGATGGCGGGGGGTTACTTGCGGACGACCGCGTGGTATTGTTGAGTTCCAAGTTTCCTCCACCCGATCCGTTTATGTTGGATGTGTTTCATGGGAGACATGTTTTAATGATTCCTGTGAATTCCAATGACTTTACGGGGCACTTGGATGGACTGTGCCGCCTTCATGGTCGGAAATTTTTGTACCATGATTACGCGAAAGTGGACATCCCGAATTGGCAAGAGATTTCTGACAAAATGACGAAATGGGGCTACGAGTTGATTGAAATTCCAAGTGCTGTGATCGAGGGTCAGGATGACTCTGCTCAGGGCATATATCTCAATTACGTGATTGCAGGAGGTGCCGCGTTTGTTCCTGTTTCAGATGAGGTCGACGCTTTGGAACAGCGTCGAGCTTTGGTCGCACTGAAAAATGCGCTCGATATGGAGTTAGTGGAGATTCCCGCGGACGAATGTGCGCGTGAGGGTGGTGCGCTGCATTGCGTGGTTTGGGATGATCCAAGCGCTATTTGATTGCTTTTGAAATCATTCTGAGATACTTTAATTTTAATGCAATCAAGAAACTCCAGTTATCATGAAGTACACGATTCAAACATTTGGGAAGCCATGTCATTACCAGTTCTCAAACATTAAGAAGATTGAGGTGAACGATATTGAATTTGGCGAGATGGATTACCATGAACTAGAAGAAACCTTTCTTTTGGACAAGTGTGCAGTTGAAAATATGAAAATTAGTCTTGACGATGAGGTTGAGGTTGAAATATATAATGGTAATGATAAAATATTGGGTTTTTCATTAAAAGATACCGATCAAAGCGATGAAGGAGGGGACTGTTTTTGTCCGGAACCACAGTATAACGAAGAGTATGAAAATTGTCTTGGTTCAATACAATATTTCAAAGGAGGAGGTCCAATATTTGAACTTGAAACCGATGACGAATTAAAAATTGAAAACTTTACATATAGTTTATCAATTTTGGAACTCGATGACGGAGAAATATCATTAATGGACAGCCTTTATTACAACAATCAAAGATTAGAAAAGATAGACTCTGGTGTGTCGTGGGGCACCCATAGATTGGTGAAAATATGGAAAGATAATGGTGAAGTTTTTGAGTTTGCGGAATAGCTTTTTTTGAGCGCTCTACAAACTACTGCCACGGAAACGGATTTCGCTGCATGGTATTTACATATGTTGAAATCACCTGAGTTTTGTTTTGGATGAAATGTATTCCTTGACCTGGAACAGTTCGCTATCACAAAACTAGGGTCGTCTAGAATAATCATGATTGATTCATGCACACGAAAAACGATATAAAAATAACCTTTGTAGACCTAGACGGTGTTGTCACATTACGTGATTTGGGATGATCCAAGGGCTATTTGAGTAATTTTGAAATCATTCTGAGATACTTTAGCTGAACCATGAATCGTAAAGTGAAAACTGCAGTTAATGAACGGATTTAAAGTCAACGCAGGTTGGGAGTGTAGGCCAGGCGCACCGGCAAGGTGTCGTTGGTTTTGCCTTTGGAAGGACTTGCCGGATGTTGCTTGTGAAGATCCAGGAGGCCTCGTCATTGCTGGATATTACGCGGGGTATAGTGGTGGTGGAACTTTTGAAGTCGAAAAGTTCAGAGGTGAGATTTGCGATGATGAGGTGCTCTCTCTTTGGACTGTTTACGAAGACCTCGTTGAAGGGATAGAGATCAACTGGGAAGAGGTAGAAGATGCAGTGGTAGAAACATGCGATGACGCACTCAAGGTGTTGTGGCATTGGAACAATGAAGATCTTTGGTGCGACAATGATTCGCTGTACCTCAATGAGTTGCGGCGAGGTCAAACTGTTCAAAATGGGGACATGTTAACGACATCATCCGAAGGGTGGAACTCGGAAGACATCAGTATCTTAAGGGACATTTGTACTTTGGGTGGTTTGACTGCGCGACTACTTTAGGATATGATGTTCCTGTGACCGAATTACTGAGTCTAAATCTTGCTGCTGGTCTGAATCTTACCAAAAATGAGAACTATAACAAATACATCACCAATGATAACGATGCCTGGAGATACTTGGTTGCAGAAGGCATTGTTGATGAAGAAACTACCATTGGAGGTCTCAAAAACTCTTCAACTGAGGATAGTTTCAACAATACTCCTGTTTTTCTGAGAATTGGCTTAGGCCTGAATCTTTAATACTTGACTAGATGCGTGATTTTGAAAGAACTCTAACTTGGACTATGTCTGCGCTCACAACCCCTTTTCAGTTTGAGAGGAACAAAATTGCCGCTTTGACCCGAGTATTGTTGGTTTCAATGACTTTGATTATGTGCTCAATGGGACCCACTATGTGCCAAGTTTTTAATTTGGATGATGCATCCCAACAAGTCACCAATCGATATGGGGAAATTAATATGGGCTTGGCTGACACGCCTTTTGGATGGTGGGATGTAAGCCCGGGTTTATCTGTTTTGATCGTGCATCGAAGGCAGAAGGCGGATTCCAAACTTTTCCTCGAATACGGTTACGGCGTGGCTTTGCCCACCCTGGTTACAGGAAAAGTTGGAGTTGGGTTATCCGGAGAATCCAACGCCAACCTTTCAGTTGGGTTTCGTGTTTTTCCTACCCATGGATATTTAAGATTCGGCATTCCACTGAAAACGAAACAAGGCATGGCGGAGTTAGGCTTTAGCCTTGAGAAGTCAGGTAGAGAATTCAACCCGACGTTTAGACAACTTTCATTTGGCTCCGACCAGATGCTTACAGTTGGGCTGTGTATGGATATTCACTAAGGCTTAATTAACCAAATCTGGGTTGAGCGGGTTCGGCTCCTTCAGAAAGAAGGATAAACTCGAATTGGCGCGTCAGCCCGATTTGCCATTCTTGCATTCACCGAGCAGGGTTCAGCCACCAAGGATCAGAAGAAGTGGAAGCAGGACCTGGAAGCCAGGGGATACCAGGCAGTGATTACCAAGGGCAGGGAAGCATGCCTGGAGATCATCCGGGAATACTTCAAGGAAGACAATCTTGAACCATGAAAAAAATTGTGCGCATCTTTCTGCTCGTGGCAGCCTCTTCCACTCCAGAGTACACCCCACCTTTGAGGTCTAAACCCTTCTTTGGATTTGTCTTGCAGAATACATACACAATCCATTGGCTAACGTTCCTGAAACTCCAGTAATATCATTACCTGTCTTTTTCTTTCTGAATTTCTTCCTTTGTTTTTGGTCGATTCTTCAATTACTCTTCGCGATCAAGTCGCATTTGTTCCATCTGTGCCAACCATTCGCCACCGGTTCCTTTCGGTTCGTCCGTTATCTCTTCAATTTTAAACTCACCACGGTTAGTACTCACTACACCGATATTATACACATCCCAATCTAATTGGGGTATGTACCGATATGGTTCGTGGTATACATTCTCGTAACTCATTAAAAGACACCTTTCGTCCGTTTCAAAAGTATTAATCTCAAAGAAGTAATCTCCGAGATGGGTATCAGCGACACATGAGAAGTGTTCAGTTTCTGAATCCCATGGACTGATAACATCGATAATATCGAACTCACCGTAAAACTTATACTCTCCGTTGATGATGTCAATTACTGTGACAGTCATATCATTAAAATCAAAAGTAAAAATAATTCGACCTTCACCTACATCGTAACCTTGAGTATACTTATCTAAAATCAATTCATCGTTTTTCCATTGTTCAATTAGTGACTCTGATTCTACGTAAGCAAATCCGAGTTGTTCTTGAAAACTAACTTTTATGACTTGAGATATTGCCAAATTTTCAAACGAAAAAAACAAAATAAATAAAGACAATGCCATCATCAACACTTTAGATTTCAGATTTTGCCTGAACATATGTGGCCTGAGGATGCAGATCAACACCGATGAACTGCGCATTCCTTTGGCATGTTTATTTTTCTCTTTAAAATATTTCATCACGTGGGCATTTAAGATTAACACGCAAAAAACCACTTGAAATTGCCTTCATCCATAATGACCATGACAATTTTATATCCGATTGGCAAACCCTAAACCCATCATCAAACTCATCAAAATCTTCACCTTAGGGCTCATTAAACAACCACGAGAGGGGGCGAGAATTGCGCCCAGGGAAGGATTCACGGGGCTGGCCATTGAGCTCAAGAGGCCATATCGGATATGTATAAATCCACCTCAAATTTTTCGGGCTTCCGGCCCCGCTTCTCCTCCTGATTGATGTGCAAAACTTCGCTCACTTCCGCCGGCTATACTCAGTGTGAATTCTTTGGACGATTGGAACTCGCAAGAGAGCTCTTGAAATTAGGCTACGGAGCGGGTCAGATTATTTAATGACCGCCTCCTTTTGAAGACCCAATATGCCGGTGACGCACGTTTGAAGCAGTCTGATTCAAAAACGTGAGAGAGTTCTGAACCGACGAGTGCCAGCTATTTGACATCAAACAAGGAGCACGGCAACACAAATCTTTTGATCTTGCATTGACTGGAATTTGCAAACATGGACAAACGCATGGACGAGGCTTGGTAGTCCCTGTAGAATTAAGCAAATTAGGGCTTTGAGAAAGGGGTTCAAAAAGCCCCCGGCTCCACTTTTTCTTTCTAAGAATAATTTCTTATTATTAGAAATATTTTTTTTGAGTATTTTAGACTCATAAAAACAAATATATAATGGCCCAAATTAAAGGAATAAAAGAAATAATGATTTGCACTCATGATCTGGAAAAAGAAGATCTAGACAATTTGACATCAATAAAATTAAAAGAATTAATTAATAATAAATTGCAAGAAAGTGCTCAGTTACTTTATGTATATGATGAATATGGTTTCGAAGCTGATTCTGCCCTTAGTATTGAGGTTTGTTATGAAGAGATTGATTCTACCCCAGTCGTACAAGAAGGAATGGTGAGATTAGTCTTTTGGCAAGAATTAGAACAGTGCAATGTAAATGCTGATCTAAATGAATTAAGTGGAAATGTAACATTGAATCTCAAGGGGAATACATATGGTTGTATGTCCGATTGGGGCTATCAGTCATTTGAATTTATAACTTCTAATGATGGTACAGAATTGTTTTTGGAATCCGAGTCTTATGGAGATGAAAATAAAACTATCTATTTCTTAAATTCAAAAAAGGAATGTGCATATTCAATAAACGATATTGATAATAACATAACATTCGATGAGGAATTTGAAGAAATGAAAAAGGATTATTGCAATTGATTCAATGAGATTGGCTGTCCCACCGGAGGCCAGTCTCGATCTATAGAGCGATGCCTTTAGGGGCGCACACCTGTCTTTAAACAAATGTGACTAATTGCCAAAGCAATCAAGAAGACGACAACCCTAAAAGTAAATGACTTACTAAAAAACCATTTGGTGAATTTTAGATACAACAAACCACCTAAAATCAGACTTAACCATTTGTTTCTCTGAAATCTTTGCCCATGGCGTCTGTACTAGGCGGCGCGGAGAATAGAGCCGAAACTGACAGCTCCTCTGTCTCGTTCACGTTCGATGATTTGGAGTTTCGAGAAATAGAACCACAAACACGGCACTTGTTCTTTGGTCAATGGCACGTTCTATCTGATTTTCTCGGACAGCATACTCAGTAGACTTTTAACTGCAGTTTCATAAGCCACTGGGTCATTTTCTTTAAGGTATGGGCTGATACAAGGCAGACTAGAAAACCACTCTTCTCTCGCATCTTGAAATGGGAAGAAATGAGGCTGATTGTTCGTTGCTAACCAGGCAACCGGAATTCCGTCTTTGTATAAAAGATGCGAAGAGTAATAAAGCCTGCCGCCAACTTCTTCTTTTTCGAAGTTTCGAACGACTTCTTCTCCATCAATAAAAACAGAATGTAGAATGTCAAAATCACCAAAATCTGAGCCAAACCAAATCGTGTCAATACCAGTATGCACGTAAAATCGAGGATCATCAGAGTATTCTGTATTAATACTTTTATTAGCAATAGCAAAATCTCCTTCAGCATAGAAATACAAGTCCTCTGACCTCACGCTAACTACAGAAAGACCTTCTTTTGGTATTTTAAGAGTGCTTCGTGTTGGAGTAGAATCCTCCAATGTCGTGACCCATTCCCCGGTAGCGTCATCTAATTTTTGAACCTCTTGCTTCAAACCCCGATCCTCCCCATCAAAAACTACCCAAGAGGAAGCCTTTTTATTGCAACCGCCATCAAAACTCCAGTTATCAGTTGACAATCCTTTAATATCCTCAGACAGTTCGCTTTCATACGTAATCATGCCATGTTTGTGGTAAAATTGATTGACATCCATTAGTTCAGTCAAGAAAGCTGAGCCGTAAAAAGTATTCCCACTGTACATGCTATCTTCAAACAGACCTTCATTTTGAAGTAATGATTTCAATTGGTCTGATTTATCGCTTGTTAAACGGCCTATGGAGACTTCAACACCGTGATGCACGATACCCTCACCATGGTGCGAGCTGCTATCATAGTTTCTTGCAACGGTTATTTTTTCTTTTTCCATTTTAGTAGAGTTCTTGAATTATCGGCAATTGCTAACATACAAAAAGCTCCTGGTTGCCCCTGAGCAGCTTCACATGCTTTGCCCTGTCATCCCAATGCTTGACATCAATCCACATGGGCTGCATCAAGATTCCTGAATAGCACCTGTTGGTCAGTCGAAGTTGACTTGTTTTTCGACCGAACCATCTGAATAGATGTACAGCCGCACTTCGCCTTGTTTTGGGCCCGCTTTCCGACCGAGCAAATCCAGTATTTCGACTAACTGACGGTCATGAGTAGCTTCAAGCTGTTCAATATCTGTTGAAGAATCGCAGATTTCCTGAAAAAACAACCACGCTTCCCGACTGGAATCGATGTCCATGTTACCATATGCCCCAGGCCAGTCGTGACCTCCTCCATTCACTGTATAGAGCCACACTTGGGTGCAACTTCCAGGAGCACCGTATTTATCTGCGGTTACAGTACTACCATCTCCTGTATTGATATTCTCAAAATCAAAAGAATCTTCGAGTTGGAGGCCAAATAAGTCTGTGAAGAAACTCATGGTAGCTGGTATACTGGGATAAGCTCCCCAATTGTCTTGGTTGTTTGGATCTCCATCGAAGTAGGTGACATTGTCCTGTGTTCCATGAATCTCGAGTATGGACACCTCTTCAGGCGGGTTGCAAGCATCCATGATATCTTGCATAATCATACCTGCAACAGGTGCTACAGCTCGAAAATAATTGGAAGCCTCACAAGCCAAGAGATAGCTGAAGTCACCCCCGTTTGACATACCTGTGCAAAACAGGAGTTCTGGGTCGATTGAATGTGAAGCCGCCAAGTGTTCCGACAGATGAATCACATAGGCTACATCATCTACTGTCTCGTTATTTTGAAAGTCGTATCCCACATTCCAAAAAGTATTGCCCCACGAATCCTGAATTCCTTGCGGGTAACACACTGCAAAACCGTATTCGTCGGCGAGTGCGTTGAATTCCGAATAATCCATAATTCCCTGAGCACTTCCTGAATACCCGTGGCAAACAAACACCAAAGGACAGTTTTCAGGCGCATCACCTGGGTGGTAATAGATGTATTCCCGATTCATTCCGCCATCGAGGAGTGTGCCATATTCAAGAGCTGAGATTGAATGAACGAGCGTGTTGTTTGATGCCACATCATCTTCAACCCCGTTGACATTGGAGACCGTTACGGTGAGCTGAGCGCTTCCAGATTCGGTCATGCTGAAGACATCTTCATGGGAAAAAGGCATGGACATACCCGACAATAAGGACAAGTCGGAAAATGCCTGAACATGGTCCTCATTCCCATCTGTCCATGTAATATCAAAGGAAACAATGGGAACAGCTCCGAGGTTGCTGACAATTCCTTCCACAGCTATATCGGCAGGAACATCTGTGTTCAATGGGATCGTAAGCGATGTCATGGCTGCATCCAATCCCGTCGGCTCATACACGGATACGTCATCAATTGCCCAGCCAAACATCCAACCAAAGTCATCGTTGTAGCGAAAAGCGATTAAAACACTTGAATTTCCAATCAATGTTCCTAAACCAATGGAGTGCGCACTCCACGCTCCATCTTCTGTCCCTTCGATTGTTTCGTGAACCGTCCAGTTTACTCCACCATCCAATGAATATTCTATGGTTGCAACTTCAGTGTCCCCCTCAAAAGTTGCCCCGTCATAATAGGCTTGGAATTCTAAAATGGCATTTTCAACTGCAGTGAAGTCCAGCTCCGGGAGGATTAAATAATCTTCACTCTTATCGCAATCACAAGCATCGTCGTTTGTTGCGATGATATTGCCATGAGGAGCGATACTCCACCACTCACTTTCGAGGCTCATTGCGGTACCCAAGACCCATCCTCCGTCAGAGGCGGCAGTCTGTTGTGTCCAATTTTCGGGAAACGCATCGGACTCAAAATCTTCTGAAAGCAACACGTTTTGAGCGGATAACTCCACGGAAAAGAGGAAGATGAGCGGTAAATAAATTTTCATTACTGTTTCTGTTGATGGACCAAGAAAAGGCTTCTGTCTTAAATTATGAAGAGACGTGTTTCAATGAGTCATGATATTGCAAATCCTTCACTGAAACGCCTTAATCGCATGCTTAAGAAGCGAGAAATTCATGCTTTGTCGCATTCGATCAGCTTGTAAAATTCGAACGTCGAGAAAAAAAGGGAATCAGCAGCTGGCTGATTCCCTTTTAATTAAAATTAGGTCCTCCTTTGGATTATTCCGAGATCATGACTGAAGGCATGATTAGGGAACGTTTTGTATGACTTGTTCAAATTCCAATGATTGTCGAGGCATCTGCCTTCAAAGGAATGACAGTTTGCACGGCGTTCGCAGACGAATGTTGAGCTTATCTTAGCCTCCATGTTGAACATCCTTACCAAGGTTGCGGCGGTATTTCTTCTTCTTCTTCACGGAGGGGGGCTGTCCTCGGTCGAGGCGCAGGAAGTACCTGAACCGAGCGGTTTTCTGAGAAACTACATCGGCAAAGTTCTTGGTAAGAGTGCGGATCCGGTTGACGCTAAATTTATCAGTTATCCAACCCTGGCCTACACGCCTGAAACCAGTTTGGAGCTCGGGATATCCAGTTTGTACGTGTATTCTGCGAAGCGAGACCTGTCCAATCGGTTGAGTGAAATGAAGTCCTTCACCTTCTACACCCTCGAAAATCAGTACGGATTTTGGTTGTATCATGCGATTTACACGGATCAGAATGAATGGTTCTTGTATGGTCGAGCCCGGTACCAAAGGTTCCCTTTGTTTTATTACGGCATAGGTCGGGAGAGTCCTTCGGAAGTACAGAGCGTCATCGACGGGCAGTACATTTTACTCAGAGAACGCGTGCTGAGGGAGACGTTGCCGTCGTTGTACGTCGGATTGGAATTGGACTACCAGCGATTGAATCGAGTCGAATATGTGAATGCAACGGACGATTTTATACCGCCCGTCATTGGCACGGACGGATCGAATAATCTCGGAGTTGGACTGGGCGTACTCTACGACAACATCCATAACGCGATGAATCCAAGGAAGGGGTTATACAGCGAGTGGGCCTTCCTCCGCTATGGCATCGGCGACGGGAGTGACTTCACCACTTACATCGTCGATAATCGAATTTATAGATCCGTTCGGGAAAACACCGTCCTGGCTGCACAGCTTTATGGGCAATTTACCGAGGGTTCTGCGCCGTTTAACATGCTCTCCCTCATGGGCGGTGAAAGTCTGATGCGCGGTTACTACCTCGGAAGATACAGAGACCGAAATTTGCTCTCCGGTCAAGTGGAATACCGCATCTTGCCATTCTCTTTCTCCAAGCGGATCGGTGCGAGCTTGTTCCTGTCCGCCGGCCAAGTCTTTGGTGACGACCATGGCTTTGCTTGGGAGCATTTCTTGCCTGCGGG
>JGI20158J14315_10003701_pt1 | contig 10081 bp, 7 predicted proteins | sample COG_08_FD_14315 | JGI IMG/M metagenome (IMG submission 14315)
TGGGTTGTTACTTCTTTTTTAATAGCAGAAGTAATTATGCTTCCTTTATCTGGTTGGTTAACTAGAGCTATGTCCACTAAAAGATTCTTTTTTATGTGTTCTATAGGTTTTACTATAGCTTCCATACTTTGTGGGCTTTCTTGGTCCATTGAATCAATGATATTTTTTAGAGTACTTCAAGGCTTTTTTGGAGGAGGCATGATGCCTGCAATGTTTTCAACATTATTTACAATATTTCCCAAAAAAGAGCAGCAATTTGTTGCAATAATGACAGGAGTAATTGCAACTTCTGCATCTGCATTGGGACCTCATATGGGAGGCTGGATAAGTGATGAGATTGGATGGAGGTTTGTATTTTTAGTCAATGCACCTTTTTCGCTTATCATAGGTGTTCTTGTATTAAAACTCGCTGATTTTGATAAAAAAGAATATTTGTGGAATAAGATAGATTTCATAGGAATCATATTAGCTGCTTTATTCTTAGGGACAGGTTTAGCTGTTCTAGAAGAAGGTAGAAGAGAATATTGGTTTGAATCTAACTTAATTTGTACTTTATCTTTAATATGCTTATGTAGTTTCTTTCTTTTTATTTTAAGAGAATTAAAAACCAAAAATCCTATAGTTGATCTAAGAATATTTGCTAATAGAAATTTTTTAATTTGTACTATCTTAGTATTTATTTGGGGCATTATTATATTTGCTACTCAATACATTCTGCCTGTTTTTATAGCAAGAACTCGCGGCCTAGACGGGACAACAATAGCTTCTATGGTATACATAATGGGAGCAGCACAAGTAGCATCTGGTTTTCTTGCCTTATTTCTTTTTAAGGTAGTTAATAGAAGAACAGTTGCTTTTATAGGCTTCATTATGCTGGCTACAGGCACATGGCTTCAAGGTTTTATGATTTCAGAAATAGGTTTAAATGAAATCATATGGCCACAAATTATAAGAGGTTTATCAGCACAGCTATGCTTTCTTCCGTTAGTCCTTTTATCAATTGGCTATTTACCTTCTGATAAAATAAAGGATGGAAGTGGTCTCTATTCACTAATGAATAGATTAGGCGCAGCTATTGGCATAGCAGCTTCTAATACTCTTTTTGAACTCAAAATAACTGAAAACTATTTGGAAATTAGCAATATAACTTCAAAGGTACTTTATCAATCTCAATTATTTTTAACAAAATTAAACAATCTAATTCCTAAATATTTAAGTAATTCACCAGAAAAAATAAAAATAGCTTCAGAAATACTTTATAAAATAGGTATAGAAGAGGCAAGCGCCATGGCATTTAATCAAATTATGCTAATAATGGGAATTATGGCCCTTGTAATTTCTCCTCTTATATTTTTTGTTAAGGGCCTAAAAAAAGAATAAAAAAAAACCGGTTTAAAAAAACCGGTTTCTTAGAATACATTTAATCTAAAATTTAGATTTCTGCACAAGCATAACAATTAATTTCTAGACCAACTGCTACTTCAAGAACTACTGGTGATTTCCACATTGTATTTATCCCTTAATTAATTAAATATGAAATTATAATACCTAAAATTTTTAATTTTAAAACCTATAGTGTAAATTGGTATATCCTATAGCCAAATTTAAACACTTAAAGATTCAAGTATTGGTGGAACTTTATGGATTTTTGGCAACTTCATCTTTTTACCCGTTTCTGTCAAAGCCTTAATAAAAGATTTATATGGTTCTACTCTCACATACTGCGAAGGAATTAAAGATATGATTTTTCTTACTGGTAAGTTAGTTCTATACAAATTTACATCAAAATCTAAATTTTTTCCTCCCAGTCTTGCTGCCAATGCTGGAACTACTGCGACTCCTCTACCTGATTGCACCATAGACAGAGCAACCTCATAAGTTCTTGTTTTTGCAAAAACTTTCGAATTTGGTAATACACTTGTAAACCATTCTTCTATTCTTTTTTTATGCTGATTACCAAACTCAAACTGAATAATATTACTTAATGCTTTACTCACAGGAGATTTTTTTAATTCATCTAAGTTTTTTATATTTTCCAAGGAAACCGATTTTGGAACAGCTAATACATAAGGGTCTTCGAATAAATTAGTTTTGCTAAATGATAGTATACTTTTAGCAATAGAATCTTCAGCTAAAACCGCTACGGATAATTGTCTACCATACAATAGGTCTATTGCTTCTACAGGAGATATTTCTAATATATCTAATTCTATATCAGGAAATTTTACTGCTAATTTTTCTGAAGCTGCAGGCAGTAAGTTTCTCGCAACAGATGATAATAATCCTATAGATATTAGTCCTTTTTGCCCACTTCCAAATTGTCTTAATCCTACCATAGTCTCTTCTATACTAGACAGCATAATTTCTGATCTTCTTTGCAAAAATACTCCTGCCTCTGTTAAACTCATTTGTGACCGCCCTCTTTTAAATAATAGTGAACCTACTTCATCTTCTAATTTAGATATTTGTTGAGACAATGAAGGTTGCGCTAGACCAAGTATTTTGCTTGCCTTAGTAAAGGATGAAGCCTGCGCTACTGTCCAAAATATTTTTAGCTGGTGAAGCGTTATTCCTATGGGTTCTTTTTTCATTTCAAATACCTTATTATAAAAAAAATGATGACTTAGTCTTAAAATAATAATAACTATAACTGAAAAATTATAATTTTAGAAATTATACCACTAAATATTAAAAAAGGATCATATAAGTGAAAAAAAATAAACTAGGCAAAACAGATATTATGGTTTCTGAAATATGTCTTGGGACTATGACATGGGGGCAGCAAAATAGTGAAAAAGAAGCTCATGACCAATTAAGCTATGCAATAGAAAAAGGAATAAATTTTATAGATACTGCTGAAATGTATGCTGTTCCTCCTAAAAAAGAGACTGCAGGACTGACTGAAACATATATTGGTTCTTGGTTAAAAAATCAGGATCGCTCTAAAGTAATTTTAGCGACAAAAATATCTGGGAGAACATCTAATGCTTCTTCTGGACCCCCTGGATTAAACTGGATTAGAAATGGTCCAAGACTAAATAAAGAACATATATTTGAAGCAATAAATGATAGTCTGAGCCGATTAAACACTGACTATATTGACTTATATCAACTACATTGGCCAGAAAGAAATGTTAATAATTTTGGTCAACTTGGTTATAAACATTCTCCTAGAGAAGATGATATTAAAATTGAAACCACTTTAGAAACGCTTTCTGAGGCTGTAAATAAAGGTTTAATTAAGTATGTAGGTTTATCAAATGAAACCCCTTGGGGAGTAATGAAGTTTTTAGCTGCTGCAGAAAAATATAACTTACCTAGAATTGTAACGATTCAAAACCCATATAGTCTTCTTAATAGGTCTTATGAGGTAGGTTTATCAGAAATTTCTATAAATGAAGAGGTCGGTTTAATACCGTATTCTCCTCTGGCTGGTGGTGTTTTAAGTGGTAAATATTTAAATGGCAATAAACCTGAAAATGCAAGAATGACATTATTTGAGAGAATGCGTTCAAGATATTCAAGCCAGCATGCTGAAAATGCAGTTTTAGAATACCAAAAAATAGCTAAAAAATATGATTTGAACTTAACACAAATGGCAATAAATTTTGTTACGCAACAAAATTTTGTAACATCTAATATAATTGGTGCTACTTCACTTAAGCAATTAGAAGAAAACATTGATTCAGTTAGCTGCCATTTGAACGAAGAAGTTATAAAAGAAATAAATGAAGTGCATAAAATATACACTTATCCATGCCCTTAAATAAATAACTTATTTTTTCTTGTATATCTCAGATAGATGAGAAACTTTATCTCTCTCATCTATTGCCTCATCTCTAACACCTTTAAACTCTGCAAGTTTGCCTCTTCTATTTACTCCCCATTTATATTGCTCTGGCCACATTTCAAATTCAGGATCGGCTTCCAGGGCTTGTGCCGCATGTAAAGCCCANAAAGGATTATACATTAGCTCTCTACCTATAGCAATTAAATCAGCTTTATCTTCTTGTAATACTTGCTCCGCTTGATGAGGGTCAACTATAACTCCTACAGCCATAGTTTTCATGCCAGATTCTTTTTTTACTTGATCTGCAAATGGTACTTGAAAACCTGGGCCTCTATCCATGTTTGTTTTCATCGGTTTTCCAGATTTATTTACACGAAATAAAGGTGCTCCAGAAATACCTCCTCCAGAACAATCAATTACATCTACACCATGATCTCCTAATTTCTCAGCTAAAATTACAGAATCTTCTATTTCCCAACCATTTTCTATTCCATCAACTGCTGATATTCTGCAAAATAATGGCATATCTTCTGGAATTACAGAGCGAACTGCATCAACAACTTCAAGTAAAAGACGCATACGACCATGAATATCACCTCCATAACTATCGTTTCTCTTATTAGCTAAAGGAGATAAAAAACTATGCATTAGATAACCGTGTGCAGAATGAATTTCAATTACTTTAAAGCCTACTTTAACCGCTCTTTTTGCAGCATCAGAAAATGCTTTGACAATCTCTTTAATATCTTTTTCATCCATAGCTTTTGGAACAACCCAGCCTTCAGCTACTGGAATATCAGAGGGAGCTATTATATCCCATGGAGAATTTCCAGCTTTAATATCTTCTTCATCAAGAGGAGTTCCTCCATTCCAAGGAGTTTTAGTTCCCGCTTTTCTTCCTGCATGAGCTAATTGCATTCCAGGAACGCATCCCATTTTTTCTATAAAAGATGTAACAGGAATTAAAGCTTCTGCTTGTTCATCAGTCCATATACCTAGACATCCTGGGGTAATTCTTCCTCTTGCTTCTACGGCCGTAGCCTCAGCAAAAATTAAACCTGTTTTACCTCTAGCGAATGTACTTAAATGAGCAAATTGCCATTCTGTGGCTACACCATCATTAGCTGAATACATGCATAATGGTGATAAAACAATTCTATTAGGAATTGTTACACTTCGAATCTTGAGTGGACTAAAAAGTTTTGTATTTGCTTTCATAATATTCTCCTAAAAGTAAAAATATAATGTATCGTATTTATTAAAATTTTTAAACAAAATATTTAGATTAAATTTAATGCGCTTCATCCCAATTATTTCCTATTCCAGCCTCCACCTCTAAAGGTACTATCATTTTAAATGAAGGATTAGGGGCGTTCACCATTATAGACTTTATTATAGGAATCAGTCTATCTGCTTCTATTTCTGCACATTCAAATATTAATTCATCATGTACTTGCAAAATTAACTTAGCATCAATTTTATGATCATTTAATATTTCAGGTATATTTTTCATAGACCTTTTAATTATGTCAGCTGCTGCTCCTTGTAATGGGGCATTAATAGCTTGCCGTTCTGCTCCTGCTCGTCTCATAGGATTTTTATCATTTATACTTGGGACATAACACCTTCTGCCAAAGACCGTTTCCACATATCCATTTCTTCTAGCAAAATCTTGGGTATTTTCCATATATTTTTTTATTCCTGGGTACTGAAAAAAATAAGAATCTATATATTCTTTAGCTTCTGTTCTAGAAATATTTAATTGCTTTGCTAAACCAAATGCACTCTGTCCATATATTATTCCAAAATTGATGGCTTTTGCGTTTCTTCTCATTTCGCCTGTTACATCTTCTGGTTTAATTCCAAAAACTTGTGAAGCAGTCAATTTATGAATATCAATACCATTTTTAAAAGCTTCTATTAAAGGATCAATCTTAGCTACTTCAGCTAATAATCTTAACTCTATCTGAGAGTAATCAAAAGCAATTAACTTTTTACCTTTTTGAGCTATAAAAGCTTTTCTTATTGCACGTCCGTCTTCAGATTTTATTGGTATATTTTGCAAATTAGGATTGCTCGAAGAAAACCTTCCTGTCATAGCTCCAGTCATCTGAAAGTGAGTATGCACTCTATTAGTAGAAGGATTTATCTGCTCTACTAAAGCATCTGAGTAAGTGCTTTTTAATTTTTGCAATCCTCTCCAACTTATTACTAATTTACATATTTCATTTCCATCTTGGCCTAGTTTTTCTAAAACCTCAGCTGAAGTAGAATACAAACCAGACTTACCTTTTTTTCCACCTTTTAAACCAAGCTTATTATATAAAATTTCTCCTAATTGTTTAGGAGAAGCTATATTAAAATCTTCTTCAGCTAAAACAAATATTTTTTCCTGAATGGGAATCATTTTTTTAAAAAAAGCGGCACTTAAACCTTTAAGGTATGATGGATCAATACCTACGCCATTCCTTTCCATATTAGAAATTACAGATGGAAGAGGTCGCTCTATAGATTCATAAAGAGTAACCATTTTTTCTTTAATTAACCTTNTATTAAAGTTTAAATATAAACGTAAAGTAATATCAGCATCTTGGGCGGCATATACTAGNGCTTTATCTAAGGNAACATAGTCAAAAGTTACTTGNTCTTTGCCTTTTCCAGTAATCTCTGAATAACTTATTGTGGAAATATTTAAATGAGCTTTAGCAAGTGCATCCATACCATGTCCAATGTGCTTGCCAGCGTCTAAAACAAAAGACATTAACATTGTGTCATGAATAGGATAAATATTAATATTTCCTGCATTTTTTAATATGGTCATATCATATTTAATATTTTGTCCAATTTTTATAATACTAGGGTCCTCTAGAACAGGTTTTAAGATAGATAGTGCTTTCATCTATTTGTTTAATCTCTTCAGCAATTATTGCTCCCTCTTTAGATTTATGTGCAAGAGGAATATAAATAGCATTTCCAGGTTCAAAAGATAAAGAAACACCTACTAAATCAGCTGAAACAGAATCTATAGAAGTTGTTTCGGTGTCCACTGCAACAATGCCTTTTAAATAAACACCTCTAACCCAATTTATTAAATCTTTTTCTTCTGTAATAAGCTTATAATTAATATCTATATCTAATTTAGATTGTTTTTCTTCTTTATCTTGTGGCAATGCTACGTAAGCACTTTTACTTTCAATAAAGCCATCTTCATTAGGTAACCTTCCTATAAGACTATTAAAGCCTTGTTCTAATAAAAATGTTTTTAGCTTATTTAGGTCAATATCCTGTCGCTTAAATTTTTTAAAATTTTCTATTTCTTTAACATCATCAGATAACGTAACTAACTTCATGCTAATTCTTGCTAAATCAGCAAAATTAACTAAATTTTCTTTTCTTTTAGGCTGTTTAATTTCATGTGCTCGCGTTAGTAATGATTCTAAATCACCATAATGATTAATTAATTCAGCTGCTGTCTTGATACCTATGCCTGGAACTCCCGGTATATTATCTGTACTATCTCCTGCTAAAGCTTGCACATCTATTACCCTATCAGGGTACACACCAAATTTTTTAAATACTTGTTCTTTATCGATAGTAATCATCTTCATTGGGTCTATCATTTTGACGTTATCGTTAACTAACTGCATCAGGTCTTTATCAGATGAAATTATATCAACTTTCCATCCTTCACTGCTTGCCTGACTTGCGTATGTTGCTATAATATCGTCTGCTTCATATCCCGCTAATTCTATATATGGAATATTAAAAGCTTTAGTAGCTTCTCTTATTAAAGAAAATTGTGGAACCAAATCTTCAGGTGCTTCAGATCTATTAGCCTTATATTCCTTATATATTTCATTTCTAAATGTTTTAGAGGCTGTATCAAATATCACAGCTAAAGAGTCTGTTTTTGTTTCTGCAATTAAACGCCAAATCATATTGCAATATCCCATAACGGCGTTTATAGGAGTTCCATCTTTTCTAGTAAGAGGCGGCAATGCATAGTAAGCTCTAAAAATAAAGCCTGATCCATCAACTAATGTCAGCGATCTTTTTTTATCATTTTTTTTTTCGTTAACATCCATAAAGTATTATCCTATTATATTTTAATATCACCAAATTATATAATATTCTATACTTCTTTATTAAAATTAACTTGCTAAACAAAACTAAATATTGTTAACAGCAAAGAATGTTATTTAATAATAAAATTTCATCAAAATTTTCTCTAGTATATTTTTCTATATTCGTAGTGATTGGAATTAATGCTCCTTTTTTTCCTCTTTGGCTATCATCAAAAGGTTTTGAAGAGCGCTATATTGCATTTATATTATCTTCTGCTGTTTTAACTAAACTTGTTGCTAACCCTTTTTTTGCTGGTTTAGGAGATAAATATGGCAATAGAAAAATACCTATGCTTTATCTATCATTTTTGGCCTTTTTAATATTATTATCCTTAAACTTTTTTAATTCTATCTATTATATAGCAATTATTTCTATCTTTAGCTGGGCATTGTTTGCCCCTTTAATGCCCTTAACGGAAAGTATAACAACTACTGCACTTAAAAAGTATAAATTTGATTATGGCAAAACTAGATTATGGGGATCTGTTGCTTTTATTGTAGCAGCTTTTTTTGGAGGATTAATTATTGAAGCGAATGGATTGAAGTATGTCCCTATATTATTATCTTTTGGCGCATTATTGGTTTTTATTGCCATATGCTTTATGCCAACTATTAAATCGTTACCAGCAAGACATAAAATGACTGCATATGCATTATTAAGTAATAGAAACTTTTTTCCCTTTTTATTGGCTTGTGGAGCAATACAAAGTAGTCACGGATTATATTACGGTTTTTCAACAATCTATTGGAAAAGTATTGGCTTATCTGAAACTATAATAGGCTCATTATGGGCTGAAGCTGTTGTATTTGAAATTATTCTTTTAGCTTATTTTTATAAGTTTAAAAATTATACCTCATCAAAAAACTTCCTAATTTTGGCAGGAATTATAGCTAGTATTAGATGGGCTTTAATGGTGTATGCAGACAATGTTTTTTTTCTTGCAATAATACAAATTCTTCATGCTTTTACATTTGGACTTACTCATCTAGCTGCAATATATTTTATATCTGAAGTTATGCCTGCTAGATCCCAAGCTAAGAGCCAAGCATTATATTCTGCGATATCTATGGGAGCTTGTTTAGCAATATCCATTGCTGTTTCTGGTGATATTTATAACTTATATTATGAGAAGTCTTTTTTCTTCTCTTCTTTAATTGCTNTAATAGGAGTGATAATATCTTTATTTTTTATAAAGACTAAGAAGATTTAGTAAATATATTTCCGCAATAAGGGCAACTAATTGATTTTTCTTTTTCACCTATGCTTAAGTATACTTTAGGATGACCATCCCCATCTTCACCTCCTGCACAAAATACTTTTTCAATCTTAACCAATTTCTCTTTATTCTTTTTTGTATTTGGGTACATAATAAAAAAAACCTTCTACTTATTATATATTGAATTTAACTTATGAAAATGCTACCGACACTTATGTCAATTCATTATAAACTATTAAAGAATAAAATACATGACAAATATTAATCAAAATTTTGCTATTGAAATATCTGGTTTAAAAAAAATTTACAATCATAAAAAACCAAATGCATTCGAAGCTCTTAAAGGTATTAATTTAAATATTCCTAAAAAATCTATATTTGGTTTATTAGGAGCTAATGGTGCTGGCAAATCTACCTTAATAAATATTATAGCTGGACTCGTTTTAAAAACTGAAGGTAATGTTAAAGTTTGGGACAATGATATAGATATAAATGAGAGAAATGCTAAATTATCTATAGGTGTTGTTCCTCAAGAACTTATTTTAGATCCTTTTTTTACTCCTAGAGAAACTTTAGAATACCAAAGTGGCTATTATGGCGTACCTAAGAATGAGAACTGTGTAGAAGAAATATTAGAAACAGTTGGACTGTCAGATAAAGCAGATGCATATGCAAGAAGTCTTTCTGGAGGCATGCGAAGAAGGCTAATGATAGGAAAAGCTATGGTTCACAGGCCACCTATTTTAATTTTAGATGAACCTACTGCAGGCGTTGATGTTGCTCTTAGACAATCTTTATGGAAAGAAGTAAGAAAATTAAATGAAGCTGGTGTCACTATTATTTTAACCACACATTATCTTGAAGAAGCTGAAGCAATGTGTGACAGCTTAGCGATAGTAAATAAAGGTCAAATTGTTGCTGAAGGACAAACATCAGCGATGTTAAATAAA
>JGI20158J14315_10003706_pt1 | contig 10072 bp, 5 predicted proteins | sample COG_08_FD_14315 | JGI IMG/M metagenome (IMG submission 14315)
AATCTCATACTTTGATTTGTCTCGCATGAGTTCTTTCGTAATGACAGGCTGCATTGGCTTGGGAACCAAGCTGTCGTCCAGGGTACCGTCGCCGAGCTGGGCAGTGTCATTCCTACCGCACACGTAAGCGTGCCCCAAAGAGGTCAGCAAGACACTGTGATCATCTCCAGCTGCAATCTGCACACATGCGAGGTTCACCATGGTCTGAACCAGTGTTGGATTGTGAAGAGACTTTTGATTTCCCAGACCAAGCTGACCCCGATTTGATTGTCCACAGACGTACACCCGACCAAGCTGTGTTAAAATCACAGTGTGTGCTCGTCCACCGCATGCTTGAATTACTCTGGAGGTGTTTGGCTTGGAAGCGGCAATGCCTAACTTTAGCCTAATTTCTTCATCTGTCTGCTGCTGCTGAATTCCAAGTTTTGCCTCTCGTGCTTTGACCGCAGCTTGTAGCTGTTGTTCTGTGGGCTGAGCAAAAGGCCTCTCAATCTCCAAGTTGGACAGGAACTGGCCTTTGACACCAGGAAGCGGTCCAAGGATACGTTCCTGTAGCTCAAGCGTCCGCCGCTCAGGCTCCTCCTCGTGGCTGTATACTGCGTCTCCGATGAAATCGGTGTGATGCATTCGCACCGGTAACATCCTGTCGTCGCAATCTCCACTTCCGAGTTGACCATGGGAGTTCGCCCCGCAGCCGTACAGCAGTCCTGAATCCGTTATGAACAGCGAGTGATTATGTCCCGCGGAGATCGAAGAGATCTTGAGTCCCATGAGCGATTCTACGCGCCGTGGCGTAGAGAATGAACGTGTGTTTCCATGGCCAAGCTTCCCATGCGCACCATCGCCGGTGGTGAACACGTGCCAGCTTGCAGACAGCAGCAAAGTATGACTTTCTCCTGAGGCACACGCAAGAATACGGGTCGTATCGGTGGAAATCCAATACATCCAGCGCGGCAGCCTGTGAATTTTGCTCAGACCATTTTGACCCTGCCCCGTGCAGCCGTTGGTATCTGTCCCAAAGGCAGCAACCTCCCCATCTTCCGAGACTGCCAACGAATATTTTGCTCCCGCCGCAACGTCGACAGCACGGCGCACTTTCGAACTGTGGCCACCGATCCTATCGCCTCCCATGCGTACCCGGAGGCCACCCCCACTCCAGCCAGTGTGTTCTCCCAAAGTTGCGAGTACCACAGGAATTGTTTGCGGCCTCTGATCTCCAAGGCCTAATTGTCCATGCTCTCCGGACCCCATCATCAACACGCGCCCTTGATTTTCTTTATGGTGAGGTAAGATGCGTTCGAGATGATTGCTTGTTTTTAAGAGCACCATGGCGTGCTCTCTTCCTCCAGATATTTTGACCACCTGAGAGCCTTCTGGAAGCTCAAGGAGCTGAGGAATGATAAACCGTCGGAGGTGGGCAGGGATAGTGTCGAGCTTCATTTGTGCCGCAACAGCCTCGGCGCTTTGCTTTCCAGCCGCAGCGATGGATGCAGCTGTCACGCGGTCTTGCCCGAGTACCATGTTCAGATAGTTGCCGGTGGAAGCACTGAGGTGTTGTCTCGCGTCTGATGCATTGTCGCCCATCGTATGACCCGGAATATCTCTACCTGCTACCGCCTCTGTTGTCGTATTGCTCTCGCTATTCAGTTCTGTCGAGGCAACCGGATCGAGGTCCGCCTTGTCAATATCCAGCACTAGCTCGTCGATCTCATCTGGGTTACCAAAAAAGTGTGCTGCATTTCTCTTGCGAAATTGTGTGCGATGCACTCTCTCATACATTCTCTGTTTCCTCCTGTCTGCTTCAGTGGGCTGTAGAGGTGGGACACCCCAGGCGGAGAGAACACGTCCGGTGCCTTCAGCTTGAGTACGTTTAAGTGCATCTTCGGGGTCCACCCACTCGAATCTGCCGACGGGGGGAAGCATATCGTCATCGTTGCTGTTGTGCTCAGTCAAAATGGCACGGGCTTCCTCAAGAACCCTCCGAGGGGCAACGGTACGATCGTCGTCGCCGACCTGGGCCTCAAAGGCTTGCCCTCGCGATGTTAGCGTCCCCTGGCGCTTTGGCTGTGGAAACGCGCCTTCATTCTCCTCCCTACCTTCAACCGGCACATCGCCCCAGCTGAACATGCTCTCCGTCGTCGTCACTTAATGCGTACCCATCATCCAGTACTCGGATATTATGCCCACACCTCTCCACGCTCCTGCCGGGTGTGACGCCAAAACCAAAATTCCAACGAACAGAACTGAACTGCGAGGTGGCCTGGCTGAAGAGTCGCCTGCTAAATTTGACGACATCACTGGTCCCTGCCACGCTCACGAGACGAAATCGTTAAGCGTGACCGTCCCGGCTGTCACGGACTCAATCAGAAGAGATCTGCCGAGTAGATATCGCCTTTCGCGCACTCGTGGGATGAGCCATGTCTTCCTCTGAGCAGGTTGAGTTGGAGCTCGGGCAAAAAGCGTTGGTGCTGGGCGGCGGCATCCGGAGCGACGACGGAACGAACCCCGCTCACAAGCGCCATGGCATATACGAGCCCCTGACGCGTCGTCAGATATGGTTTCGCGTCGCCATCATAGTCATTGCTGCGTGCTCTTGCCTCGCTGTCGGCATCGGCATCGGCGTCTCCGTCTCCGTCGGGGAGAGCGGTGGAGGGGCGGGCGCGGCGGAGGTTTCTGGAGTATACGCAGACGCCGCGAGTGACCCTGAAGACTATCTCTCGTTTTTGGTGGTCGGCGATTGGGGGCGTCGAGGCGAGCACAATCAAACTGCCGTAGCCGAAGCAATGGGAAGGTGTGCCGCGGTTTCAAAGCCTGCATTCGTCGTCTCGGTCGGAGACAACTTTTACGAAGGCGGTCTCAATTCGCTTGATGACCCGGAGTTTAAGCAGTCGTTCACGGATGTTTACAATCACCAAAGTTTGCAAGTGCCCTGGCACGCGGTGCTGGGCAATCACGATTACGGTGATTGTGGGTACGACGAAGAGCAAGAGGGTCGACCACCTAAGGAGTGCCCAGCTGCGGCAGATAGTAGCCGGTCACCGAGCTTCCAGCTGGACCCGTCGCTGCGCCGTCGCGACTGGAGGTGGTACGCTGGGCGGAACTTCGAGCACCGACCTGTGGCTGACGTCCACATGTATTTCGTGGACACGAACCCGCATGTGAGCTACTATTATTCACAAAACCGTCCTGATCTGATAAATATACCGGGCGGTCTGGGGCAGCAGGACGCTGACGCTGGAAAAGATAAACTCAAGTCGACACTCCAAGATTCAGACGCACGGTGGAAGCTGGTTTTTGGACATCACCCAATGCAAAGCAACGGATTCTGGGGAGACGTCGAGGATGTCCGCACCGCATTAGAAGACATAATCATGCAGGGTGGCGCCGCTGCGTACTTTAACGGGCATGATCATGACTTGCAGCACACGCCTGTTGATAAAACCGTGCCTGTCAACTGCAGCGGAGTGACCACCTCCGTGGAGCGAAGACTGCACCATTTCACGTCCGGTGCGGGATCCAAGACTGGTCGTGGCTTTGGGACGTCGTCTACCCGGTTTGAGCATGACGGCGCTGGGTTCGCTTCCGTACGAGTTTCGCACGACCGCATCAAGGTGCAGTTCTGGGGCCCAGCTCTCCAGGGAGCCGAAGGTTTGCTGTACTCTTATGATATTGCGCCTCTAGGTTGCTAAAGCTAAATTCAATCGTAGTTCGCTGCGACGTCGTCAGAATTCGCGTGTGTACTATAAGAGTGGACAGATATCCCCCCCTCCATTTCTTGCCAGCCAACCCGGCGGAACGCGCTCTCCCCACTGTCAGACATGCTCTCGTCGCCGAGCNGCTCGAGGTCAACATCATCCTCGCCCCCGACCAAAAGCGCCACGCACAGCAGGTAAAGCGTCATGAACAGCGCGCCATCCCTCACCACCGCAAGTGCTACCCGTTGCCAGGCGATGCCCGAACCCACCGCGAATCTCGCCACCGCGGTTGGCAGCGCTGAGAGCACTGCACTATCCTCCACCAAGAAAGCGGTCGTCTTGTCTTCACGGTATGCCTGAGCAATCGTGCCGGGCAGAAGGATGAAAAACGCGGCGCACAGGGTGGCGGTCTCGACGAGGATAAAAACCGTCAATGGGGATAAAATCAATGCGGTCGGCTGCGATGGAAAGAAAGAAGGGCGTCAGCTGGAGGCTCGCACGAGAAAGGTCGAAGGTGTGAGAACGAAAACGCACCAGCAACTCCGAGTCTGACTCATGCAGGTGGTATGAAACGCCTGCGAGAAGGCTGGACGATGCGACCATGATGCCCGGTCGAATTCTACGGCTCTTTTCGATTGCTATCGCGAAGCACAAGGGCCACACCCTGACGTTTTCGATGTCCGTCGTGCTCCCCGACCGAAGCCGCGAGAGCCCCTTTGTGTTGTCAAGCGTCTCCTGGTCCGCATCTGCGCTCTCCGTCGCTGACACGGGTTCAGGCGAGACTTTAGTCTTTCGAGTGGCTACCATTATACACCACGCCTTGACTTGCTTCCCGTTCGCTCGTGTAGACGTGTCGACCGGAAAGTCAGTGCCAAGGCGGCAGTCTCGGTGTGGCCCGTCGCTTTGCGGGAAATCTTTTCGTCAGCTCCGCTCTGTCNGTCAGTCAGTCAAGCTCGAGTAATTCTTCTGAGGAGCACGCATAACGCGAGGCGGCCCGGGACGGGGGCTGAAGGGCCGACATTTCATTGTTGACCCAGATAGAGAGAATAGGGAGGCGCGGGTGATATTTTGAGCCAAGATGGGAGGCGGTCTCGGTGAGTACGACACAGGGTTGCGGGATCTTCTCGCGCCGATCTTCCTCATTTTTAGGGTTGGTCGTCGCCTTCCGTTGACAAACCGCGAACTGACACGTTCTAATTCGTCTTCCTATATCCTTACCCTCGCAGCTTTTTTGAACAAGAAATCATGGCATACCGGTGGCATCCCGATGCAGGCAGAGGTGTGGAAGCGCGAGCAGGAGAAGGCTCACGAGGAGCGGCGGATGGAAGAAATGCGGAAGGAAATCGCCGAGGAGCGGAAGCTGCAGGAACTGCAGATGCAAGCGGCGGAGGCCGGTCACATAGACAAAGTTGAGAGGCTCGAGTTCATGTACAAGGGTGGGCCCCTGATGAATGCGGCGGAGAAGTCTCGCGAGGANGAGGCTTATTTGCTCGGGGAGAAGAAGTATGTGCCTCCGAAGGAGGAGGACCAGTTGAAGAAAGCTGCCTCCGCAGGCGGTGCCTTGCTCGCAGATGGACCGGCGGCGCGCAATGAGACATGGAATAAGCTCAACGCGGACCCGTTGCTTATGATGCGGATGCAAGAACAGGATGCTCGCAAGCATGTGACGGAGAACCCGGTAAAGATGGCCCAGATACGGAGAGAAGTCGAGGAGCACCGACGAAAGAAGAAGGATAAAAAACGAGCAAAGAAGGAGGCCAAGAAGGAGGCCAAGAAGGCCAAGAAGGAGGCCATCCGGGACGAAATCAGAAGAAAGGTTTTGGGTGAGCAGGGATACGCGGCGGCCAAACAAAATGAGGGGAAAAGATCGAGGCGCTCAAAGAGCGATGATGACTCCTCGTCGTCTTCGTCTGGAAGCCCTGTCCGCAACAGTAGAGGACGCAGCCGGTCGAGGTCGAGGTCGAGGGAACGCAGAATCCGTGATGATGACAGGGATGGACGCGGCTATCGCGATGACCGAGGTTACTCTCATAAGCGCGGTCGCAGTCGAAGCCGCAGCGGGGGCAGAGATCGTGACAGAGATCACAGAGCGAGGGGGGTCAGAGACGATGCGAGCGCCCAGGATGGCTCGAAAGGATATGGTCTCACCTACGCCAACCAGCGTGCAGAACAAGCCGCCGCCGTCCGTCGTGAACGCCGAAGTGAATGGCGCGAATCCACTAAAGACGAGCGAGCAGCTGCAGAAGAATCGGCGCGCAAGGCAAAGGAGGAAGCGTGGGCAAAGACTGGCGGGAAGAACTCTGTCGGGCACCGCACAGGAAAACTCACAGAGGAGGAGAAGGCGGCGCGACTCCGTGCGATGATGGACGATGCCGAAGTACACGACGAGGCGAGATGGAAACGACTCAAGAAGAGCTCGGCAGATGGAGAAAAGAGCCTCGGAGAGCTGGCGGCCGGTGCCCCAGGTCAACACCACTCAAAGCCTGCCGCGTTTCTCGAGGACGCGCAGCGAAGTGCTTTTGCGGGAGGCGCAATGGAGGATAGGATCCAAGCGACGAAGCACTTCACGCAACGTGGGGGCGACGGAAAATCATTCGGGCGGTAGTGCGATGCGTGGACGTGAATTTATTCCTTGATGGATTTTGTCAAAAACATTTCGGGAAGAGAACTCCCCTTTCGAAATCTGTTGTCACATTTTGTTTGCGAGCTCGCATGACCTCGCTGCTGCATACCCCCCCTGTTGCGCGCGCTATTCGTAAAACCCCAGCCCCTGATATCCTGCAGTATTTACATGACGGGTACGACACCGAAGTCGTTCCCGACGGCGGGAATGTCGTCGAAGAAGTTGTCGAGGAAGTCCGCCATGTTGCCATCCTTGCCCTCCTTGGTGTTCCCCAGGAAGTCCTGCACAAAAGAGTTGAACTCCTCCTCGCTCGCCATGGGGTCGGCAGCCGCCTCGGCACCGCCCATGCTGGGAACAAGACCGTCTTCAGAGCTCGCAGACGGTGCCTGGAACTGATGCTCCATCTTGCGCTTGATGCCTTTCGCCTTCTTCGCCGTGGGGGCCTGAGCGACCACGGGAGTCTCCGCAACCTCACCCTCCTTCGCGGCGGCGCCGACAGCCTCCAGCTCCAGGGAGACGCCAGTCATCAGGAAACGCTGGTGCTTGGCGACGTGAGCGTTGGCGGAGTGAATGGAGATGTCGCAGGAGCGGCACAGGAACGCGCGGTCCTCGTGGCAGACGACGTACACGGGGTTCACCTGCAATGTTGAAGAGAGGGCGAGTGAGGTCAATTTTCTGCTCGCTGAGTAGAGCGAGTGTTTTGCCGTTTGGTGNACGCCGACGGAGTCCCGGCGAATTCGAGCGACGCGCGGGTCGAGACACGCGAGGTCTGGGCGGTCCGCGCGTCCAGAGCTGCGTGTAATTCCGTCGTCCAGTCGCGCTCGTTGGATATCTGAATTTCGGGGTACGCACCTGGCAGATGTCGCAGTTGGGCTTGGCCGCGGTGGACTTGAAGGCAACGCGCTCGTGCTTCTGAACGACGGGGTTGGCGGAGTGAATGCTGCGAAGGGAGAGGGAGGAGATGGGAAAGATGCGTCAGTTTCGGGTGGATCATAACGTCGGGGAGACTGTTGGACGTTTTGGCGCGCCGGATACGGCGCCGAAACGTCGTCGCGACCCGACGGCGCCGTATCCGGTAGCACGGCACCCCCTCATTTTTCCGAACGACGGTTTGTTTAGGGCTGGTTGTTTTTTTCGCGCGCTCACCTCTCGTCGCAGGAGCCGCACATCACCGCGTCGTCCGCGCAGCACACGAGTGCGGCGGGGTTAGTGGTGCACACTTCACAGAAAGTCTTCATGTTCGAGGGTTTAGAAGGGGTGAAGGTGGTCGCTGGTCGCTGCCGGCGGAAGTTGTGGCGACCATTGGCGAGGCACTCCCGTATTCCTTCAAACGTTGTTGAAAAAAAAAGACCACCGGTGGCTCTCAATCGCCCGATGCCAGCGTGGCGGTTTCTATTGCTTTTTGATAGGCTGTTGAAATAGACTCCCCCGATCCCAAGTGCCGAACCCAATCTGATCCTGCTTTAAGCGTGGCCGGAATATCATTGGTAGATGACCCAATCTGACGAATCATGGGAATTATTTGGCTCGACTTCACCGTATTTGTTCTCCAGAAAAGGGCAAGGGACAGCGTTACGATTCTTTGATGCCCCCAACTTTGCAGGATGGAACACTTTTAATCTTACTCGTACCTTTATTACGAAACGAAGGTAACACTGACTCACGACAATTTTGTGACTACAGGTGTTGGAATTGCACCAGGCACTCACGCCGTCGCCGCGGTGACGCCATCCGCCTCGCGCTTGTCGTCGCCGGCGCGCTCCTCCACTGCGACGAGCTCCGGAAATAGAGCCTCAAGAGCCGCCTCGATGACCAGCAGACCAACCTGACGCATCATGAGGTCGGAGCGAGCTGCGGCGAGCACGTCCAGCGCTGCGCGAGTGTAGTTTCGCGTTCCCAGCAGCCCGGGTAAGGGTCCCCGAGATCCAGCGGCGAGGATGGCGTCGCGAACCTTCAGACGCACAGACTCGTCCCTCTCCCTCTCCGCCGCAGCCACCGCCGCGGCGAGGTCCTCTCCTTCCTCGTTTACGGAGCCGGTCGCATCGGATTGTGCCGCGCGCAGATACCAAGAACCATCAGGCCACAGGATTCGGTCGATGAAGTCTATGGCCTTCGTCATCGTCGACGGAGAACGAAGCGTTCGCATTCGAGAGGTGACGAAATCCTCCACGGCGGATCCCACGAAGAATTCGAGAGTCTGGCGCGCGACCGTGACGATCGTGCGGCGCAGAAATCCCTTCGCCTGGAGATGAAATATTGCCTCGAAAAGACTCAACAGTGGACCGTTCATAAGAGCCTGTGTGGACCCTGGGCTACCATCCCGGTGATTGGACTCATCGTCGGTAGCATCAGTCGCCTCGTCTGTGGCGCGAGGACCTGACGCGACGCTTGCACGGTCCCTCGGCATCGCGCCGGCGGATGCGACCCTGTGGTGACCGGGGCGTGTACCAAGAGGATACAGAGGATTCGCTTTACGCCGGCCTGGCGTTCGAGCTTTGAGTTCATCACCGGTTTCCTTTCCAAGTGCGCGAGACACAGTGGACGCGGCGTCTTCCACCGATTTGTTCATCGTCTTAGTAAGAGATCGAGCCAACACCGTGACCGTCTCCGCGACACCTTCGCTCCCCTCTTGCGTTGAAGGAGAGGATGAAGTTTCGTCAACACTGTTTCGACGAATGAGAGTACGGCTTCGATTATCCCCTCCCCAGCTCGCCCCCATAGAGCCGACTTTCCAAGCACTCTTCTTTGAGGGGTCGTAAGCTCCTTTTCTGGCGTCGAGGAAATCGCTAACATCGCGGGAGTCGCAAAGCCGCATATCTTTCAATAGGGCACAAAGATAGTTGTCCAACAGTCTCCGCCTCGCCTCGACGAAAGCCCCCTCCAGCGATTGCAGGAGATAACGTTTCTTCGGAAGCTCAGGAAGTGACTTCGCGCTCCATCCAGCATCAACAAGGCGTCGGTGCAGCGTTTCAAAGTTTCTAAAGCGTCGAGCGACAACCCATTCGTGCTCGATTTCTCCAGAAGGATCACTGAGCTCGGTAACGCTGTCTGTTGCCTTTGATGTGGAGCTCTTCACGCGAACTGTGTACACAGCGTAAGCCGCAGTACCTTTCCCGACGATGTTGACCTCTGTGACACTCGCCGTGAGCCGGGTTAGCCTGTCGGATACGTCTGCTTCACCGATGCTGGTGGATGTAGTCGCCCGATCATAATCGCACAGCACTATCCTGTCGTCTTCAGTGGCATCCTCGTCTCCGATCATCCTCGCCAAGTCGTAGTCGTCCTCGTCCTCGATCCCCTCATCCTCTGACGAGGCAGAGCCCGAGGGAGGCAGCGAGTTAAACGTAGACGCAGAGCTCTTCGTCATATCCAGCGATAAGGATCGACGATGTGGAGACATTTTCTCTGCGGCACTAGAAGGTGTGTCCTCCGCTGCGTCCGAGGCTGGAGATGTGACAACATCCTCTGAAGCAACGAGGCACGCCAGCCCGCGATGAACCCAAGAAGGACTTGCAAACCCCAACAGTGGTCGCAGCACGCTACAAGCGAGAAGCTCTCTCATCAGCGCTAAGAGGACTGGATTAGACGCATGTTCTGTGGGAAGGAGGGCGGCAGCCGCCACGTCACAGTGTCGAGACAGTACTCGCGACGCGGGGTCCCGTGGTGTCCCAATAAGCTCTGCCGAGTGTTCGATTCCACACCAGTCGACTCCGCTGTGTAGCTGACCGCGCTGGCGGAGCTCAGAAGCCATAGC
>JGI20158J14315_10003711_pt1 | contig 10069 bp, 9 predicted proteins | sample COG_08_FD_14315 | JGI IMG/M metagenome (IMG submission 14315)
CATGCAAATATAACAAATAATATTGCATCAACCCATATTATTGATACGACTTCAAATCATTTAAATGGATTTATTGTAAATTTACCAGTTAGAGGAATGACAGGATATAATTGGACGGCTGATGAAATGGTTTTTCATCATAAACCAGAAGAATATGGGGCCATACATTTTCATGATGACGATATTGATGACGCTAGATGGGAAGTTGATTTTACTTTTGATGTTCCTGATATTATTAAAAGTGGAATTTATGCAGCGAGACTTAGAATTAATGGAGAAGATACACCTGAAACAGAGGATTTTATCCCTTTTGTAATTAAACCACCAAAAGGTAAAACAACTTCAAAAGTTTTATTTGTGCTTCCATCAAATAGTTACATTGCATATTCAAACGACAATTTAGCGACTAATTCTGTAGTTGCCGAACTACTAGCAGGTAAAGTTCCGGTTATGTCAGCAGCAGACTTATATTTAAATGAACATAGGGAGTATGGTTTATCAACTTACTCTTTGCATTCTGATGGAAGTGGAGTTTGTTATTCTTCTAGACTTCGCCCAATACTTAATATGAGACCTAAATATAGACATTGGTTATCTCCTTCTTTATGGCAATTAAATGCAGATCTTCATTTAACAGATTGGCTTGAAGAAAAAAATATTGATTTTGATGTAATGACAGATGAAGACTTACATGTTGAAGGTGTTGATTTATTAAATCGTTATCAAGTTGTTTTAACTGGATCACATCCTGAGTATAGTTCAGAAAAAATGTTAGCAGCTTATGAATCGTATCAATTAAATGGAGGTAGATGGATTTATTTAGGAGCTGATGGTTTTTATTGGATTAGTGAGTACCATCCGGACAATCTAAACATAATTGAAGTAAGAAAAGGAGAAGCTGGCACAAGAGCATGGACTGCAAATCCTGGAGAATATAATAATGCATTTGATGGAAAATTTGGAGGAATGTGGCGTGCAAGAGGGAGGATACCAAGTAAAGTTTGTGGATTAACTTTTACTGCTTATGGTTTTGATGTTTCTTCATACTACAAAAGAGAACCAGATAGTAAAAAACCAGAATGTTCATGGATTTTTGAAGGTGTTGGAGAAAATGAGGTTATTGGTGATTTTGGTTTGGTTGGTGGAGGAGCCGCTGGAGTAGAACTGGATAGATATGATCTAGAATTTGGTACACCGCATAATGCTTTCTTACTTGCAAGATCTGAAAATCATACCAACCTAATGTTACAAGTAAATGAAGAAATTCATTTTTCTGTAAGAGGATATCACGGTGGCGGAACAGAAAATCCAATGGTTAGAGCTGATATGATTTACTATAAAACACCTAAAGATGGGGCATTGTTTGCTCCAGGATCTCTTTCGTGGTGTGGAAGCTTATCTTACAATGGTTATAACAATAATGTTTCTAAAATCTTAGAAAATGCCATTCTAGGATTTTTAAAAGAAGGCCCATTACCATAATGAAAGACCAATTAATCAATAGACCAAAAGGAACAGACGGTAAAGCTATTCTGGGTTCAGATAATACCACAGCTTTAAATCAATTAGAAAAAGTAGCATTGAATGATTTAGATAAAGATAAGATAGGTGATTTAGCAGAATGTCTTTTTGTTCTTAATAATAAAAAATATGGACCTATTCCAGGGGCATATATGGTGATGTGCACAAAACCNGGAAAAGAGTGGTGTGTAGCACAATTAAACGCTGATAGAGCTAAACCATTTATTTTATATGAAGATAAAGTTTTTACTTCAATTGTGGAAGCACAACAAGCTGCAGAAAAAATAAAAAAAGAAAGAGGTGAGACAGCACCAAGACGTTGCACCTAAATAATTTAAAAGAATTCAAGATATGGCTCAATCAAAAGTCCTTATAGAAAATGATAAAACTATAGTGACTGAGTGGTCATTTAAAGTAGGTGATAGTACAGGTCATCATACTCATAAATACGATTATATAGTAGTTCCCATGCTTGATGGAGAATTAAAAATAATAGATAATAAAAATAATGAAACAATTTCAAAACTCACTAAAGGTGGCGCTTATTACAGAGAAAAAGGAGTAGAGCATAATGTATTTAATAATAATAACTTTCCTTATTCCTTTATCGAGGTTGAATTAAAAAAATAAAATTATGTCAGAAAAATCTGTTTGGTTGTTTATTTTTATATTACTTTATGCAGCCTATTGTTTTTTTTGGGGTGTGAGAGGATCGAGAAATAATTCTGAAAATGCAGAAAATTATTATTTAGCAAATAGGAGTATCTCTTCATGGGTATTTTTTTTTGCAGCAACAGCAGCAACATTTGCAGGTTTAACTGTAATCTCTCAAACTAGTCTTATCTTTCATGATGGTTTTCAATATGTTGGAACAGCATTTATTGCTATAACTGTTCCCTTAGGAAGTATATTTTTTTTTAAACGACAATGGATGTTAAGTAGAAAGTTTGGATACATAACTCCTGGAGAAATGTATTATGATTATTACAAGAGTGATACAATTCGTATTGTTTCAGTTTTAGTAACTTTTTTTTTCGCAATACCCTTACTTGCTGTTTTATTTGGCGCTACAGGCTATCTTATAAATACATTAACAGAAGAATATGTCTCTAGAGAATTAGGCATGTGGGTAATTTCTACCATTGTTTTATTTTATGTAACAAGGGGAGGTTTTAAATCTATCTTTAGTGTAGGAGTAGTACAATCTTGGCTTTATTTTTTAACAATAATAATATTAGGGTTAATTACCTATTCTTTTATAGGAGACATCGAAATTTTTGGAAAATCTTTAGCAAAAGTAGCAAGTACAAAAATTAGTTTTTGGGGAAACACCAATGGATATGGAGGAGGTGATTATAATGGTTATTTTGCGTTACCTGGAGTTATCCAATGGGTAGCAGGATTAGGTAAAAATGAAGCAGTAGGAGGTCCTTGGACAGCGATGATGATTTTTACTTTTACAATTACTTTTATGGGGATAGTTCTTTCACCATCATTTTCAATGTTAAGTTATTCAGCCAAACATTCAAAAGTTTTTTCTTATTATCAAGTATGGGGATCAGCAGTTATTGTTGGTTTATTGTTGTTTATATTTGCAACTTTCCAAGGAATTGGAGCTAATTTATTAGGAGCAAATGCTGAAATTAATAGCAACGGTCTTTTTATAAATAAATTGTTGCCAGAAATTTCTAACAAAGATCACTCATTAATTATTTATCACATTATAAGCTTAATGGATAAGCACGCCGTTTGGTTAACTGGTCTATTAGCTGTAGGATTGGTTGCAGCTCTTCAGTCTACAGCAGCCGTTCTCCTAATGACATCAGGAAGTATTGTTACAAGAGATTTATATAAAGCTTACGTTGGCAAAAATATTAGCTGGGAAAAAGAACTTAGTGCAGCCCGTATAATAATGTTGTTAATATTTCTAGCATCACTTTATTTAGCTACGTTTGCAAAGCCAGCAATGATTATCTTTAGTGGAATTTCGATTGCTATAGCATTTCAGTTTTTAATAGTTTTACTTGGTCTTGTCTGGTTTCCTTGGATAACAAGAGGTGCCGCAATATCAGGAGTAATAATTGGAATAATAATAGTTATTTTGACTGAAACTATTGGTCAGCAAATATCAGGTAATAGATTGCCTTGGGGAAGGTGGCCTTTTACTATACACTCTGGTGTGTGGGGCTTGTTATTCAACGTATTTATTTGTTTTTCAGTTTCTGCTTTTTCATCGTTAACAAAAATTGATTCAGATAGAGAATATCGACAAAAATTTCATGATTTTTTAAATGAGCATATGGGGCTTCACCCAAGTAGAACCAAATTAAGATCATTTGCATATGTTATATCTTTAATATGGCTATTCTTTGGTGTAGGCCCTGGTCAAGTACTTGGAAATAATTTTTTTGGAGCTCCAGACGCAGGATATGAATTTTGGATTTTAAAAATACCTTCTTTATGGGGCTATCAATTAATATGGTGGTTCTTTGGAATAGGTTTAATTTGGTTTTTAGCAAGTAAAATGGATTTATCAACTTTACCAAACAAGCCTATAAAATCTGGTGATCTTCATAAACATCCAGATGAAGTTTCAGGAGAGAAAAATTATTTAGATAATTTAGGAACAGGCTATGGTTGGATTTTAATATTAATAGGTATGGCTATATTTTCAATAATATTTTATGTATATTATGTTTAGATTTTATGAGTAAAGATAATTTTATATTTAATACAACTTCAGGAATTAGGTTTGGTAGTGGAATGTCAAAGCTATGTGCTGAAGAAGTTTCTAAAAAATTAGGACCAAATATTTTATTTATTACTGATAAAGATTTAATGTTATTAAAATTAACAGAGCCTACTCTAAATGAATTAAGAAAATTTTCATCTTTAGTCGAAATATTTCAAGATGTTGAGGCTGATCCATCTATTAAAACACTTTTGAATGCTATTGAAGTTGGAAAAAAGATAAATGCTACTGGTGTTATAGGATTTGGTGGAGGCTCTTCAATGGATGTTGCTAAATTAGCCTCTTTAATTTTAGGTTCAAATGAGAATATTGAAGACGCCTGGGGTGTTTCCAACGCTAAAGGCCCAAGATTACCATTAGTTTTAGTGCCAACTACTGCTGGAACAGGTTCTGAAGTAACTCCTATTTCTATTATTACAGTCGGGGAAGAAGAAAAAAAAGGTGTTTCTTCAGCAATAATTTTACCTGATATTGCAATTTTAGACCCAGATTTAACAATTGGACTGCCAGCACACACAACTGCAGCAACAGGCATAGATGCAATGGTTCATGCGATAGAGGCTTATACCTCAGCAAGCAAAAATAATAACCCAATCTCAAAAATGTTAGCCATAGAGGCGCTAAAACTTTTGGCTGGCTCAATTGAAAAAGTAGTATTTGATGGATCTGATATTGAAGCAAGAGGTAATATGTTAATTGGAGCAATGTTAGCTGGTAAAGCCTTTGCAAATTCACCTGTGGCAGCTGTGCATGCTCTTGCTTATCCTATTGGAGGGACTTTTCATGTATCACATGGGTTATCAAATTCACTAGTTCTTCCCTACGTATTAAGATTTAATAGTGCTGATAGCAAAACAACTAAAAACTATGCAGAATTAGCACCGTTTATTTTTCCAGATATTAATACCGATCAAGGTAACCAAGCAGTATGTAAAGAATTTATCGATCAATTAGAACTTTTATCAAAAAAAATTGGACTGCCTCAGAAATTAAGAGAGGTAAATATCCCAAAAGATGCATGTAAAAAAATGGCTTCTGATGCGATGAAACAATCTCGTTTATTGGTTAACAACCCAAGAGAAGTAACAGAAAATGACGCACTAAATATTTATGAGGCTGCCTGGTAGTAATCTTATGGAACAAAAAAATAAAGATATATTTGAACATACAACAAAGTTTAATACCGGTATTCGGTTATACATGTTTCAGACAGGATCTATTAAAACTAAAGTAAAATTTATTAAGATGAATCAAGGAGAAGAACCTTATGAAATTCCTGTTCCATGGTTTTTAATCAAACATCCTCAAGGAGATGTTATTATTGATGGTGGAATGCCAATTGAAGCAGCTCTTGATAAACATAAGCACTGGGGCTCAGTGGCTGATGTTTACGACCCAGTTATGAAAGTGTCAGAATGGTGTAGAGATCAAGTAAAAACTGTTAACACAAACCCAGAAGATGTAAGAAATGTTATCCAAACTCATTTACATTTAGATCATTCAGGTGCAATAGGACACTTTCCAAATGCAACACATATAACTCAGAGAATAGAATATGATTATGCGTTTAATCCTGATTGGTTTTCACAACCGGCTTATGTAAGAGAAGATTTTGATAAACCTAATATTAGATGGAAATTTTTACAGGGAAAAAAAACAGATTATTTTGATTTGTATGGTGATGGAGTTATAAAAATAATATTTACACCAGGACATACACCAGGTCACCAATCTGTATTGCTTAATTTGCCAAAAACAGGTCATATGTTGTTAACGGGAGACGCCTGTTACACGGGTGATCATTGGTGTGATCGATGTTTACCAGGGCTTGTTGCCTCAGCTTCCGATGCTGCAGATTCTGTTGCTAAATTAAGAAAGATTGCAAAAGAAACTAATGCGAAAGTTGTTTGGGGTCATGATCCAGTCACATGGTTGGATTGGAATAAGGCGCCAATGTTCTACTACGACTAATTGAAAATTATTTTGCCTCAACAGGAATTGTTGATCTCATGAAATCTTTTGTTCTAAAATTGTTTAACCAATTCACTAGATTGGGAGAATATTTTTCCCATTGATTGTTAAGTCTAAAGTTAGTGTATTCTAATGCGCAGGCAATAGTTATTTGATCCATAGTTAAATAGTCTTCATTGTAGTTTTTCCAATTATCTTCAAGCCACTTAATAGTTCTTCTAATTCTTATTTCTTGTTTGTTAATAAAATTTTTACTTTTTTCATTATCTGGTCTAATTATTTCCATTCGTCTTTCCAAAACAGACTCCATTAAACCGTTAGCAACTGAAACTATTGAGATAATTTTAAAATAGTCATCTTTAGGAAAAAGAGTTTTTTTATTTGAAATTGAATCCAAATAAAAACAGATATTATCACTATCTATAATTGTTAAATCATCAACAAGAAGAGTTGGTATTTTCCTCAAAGGATTATGTTTATCTAAAAAATCAGCTTCTTGAATCTTGATTATTTTTTCTTCTAAATAAATTTCTTGAACTAAAGATGTAATTTTTGTTTTTCGTCCAAAAGGGGAATTTGGGCCATTAAATAATATTATCTTATTTACCATAAATCTACAATTTACAAATAAGAGAAAACATATTGATTACTAAAAAAGTTAATATTTCTTCTTTAAAGTCTTCATAATTTATTTTTTTAATATCAACTGACGACAAAGCATCATCAACTAAACTTTTGGTATCTTCAGTGGATATGCCAATTTCTTCAGAAAGATCTTGTATGATTTCTGAGTAAGATTTTATATTTTTCATAAATTGATAATTTTATTCAATAATAATAGCTACCGTTCCTGGGTCTACTGCTTCTTGATCATTTACAATGTTGATCTCGATAACTTTTCCATCAACAGGTGAATTATGATGTACTTCTGTTTTCATTACTTCCATAATAAATAAATCATCATTTTTTTTAACAAGATCTCCCACTTTAACTAAAACTTTCCAAATATTACCTGGCACTGTTGTTTTTACTTCGGTTGTCATATTTTTATATTCCTTCCATTTTAATTTTAGTCAAAAAAACGAACTTTCATATTTTTAATACCTTTTTTTTCCATCATTTTTTGTCTAACTTTTTCTTCTAGTTTATTTTTTTCAAAATCAATTATTTTGATTGAACCAATTTTTTTTGTTATTTTATTATTATCCACTGATTTATTATCTTCATGGGAAACGAGACTCTCCTCGCTACAGATAATTGATTGCTCAGCTCTTAATAATTGTGCTTTTTCAACAGAAATTTCAACAAATTTAAAAGTATCTCCAGGTTTAGCTTGTCCTAATTTCCAAAATGCTGACGATGGAACGGTATATGGATTAATAAACCCACCCATGCTAGGACCATCGTTAACAAGTATAATTGGAGTTTGTCCAGCAAGATTAATTGCTCCAGCAGGATAACCTTGATCAATGAATTTGATGGTTCTGATCCATGCTCAAGACTTTTATTTGTTGCTTTGTCTGAAAAAGTTAATTTTGGTCCATCTAATCTATAGCCTGTTCTGTCGCTTTTTGCTTGTAGCTTCCATTTAGAATTAAGGAAAATCTCATGTCCTTTTTCATCAACCCAATCATCGTTTGGACCTCGAACAACTTCAATAGACCAATTTTTATCATTAGAAATTATTGGTATTGAATCTTTTTTTATTTTTCTAAGTTGGATTTTTTTGTTTTTCCCTAATGGTATAATTTGATTATCTTGTATAGCTCTACCTTCAATTCCACCCACACCTGCTTTATGAAATGTTGATCTTGAACCAAGCCACGGCTCGCTATTAATACCACCTGAGAAAGCAATATATGATCTAGCTCCTACAGTAGCAAATGCCATTTCTAAAGTTTGATTTGCTTTAATTTCAATACTTTCCCACATTGGTATAAGTTCACCATCTATTTTTGGAGACATGTTTGCCCCTGTGATTGCTATTACTCTGTCACTTTTAAATTTAAGTGTTGGTCCCATAAACTGACATTCTAATGCTGCTTCACCAGGTTCGTTTCCAACTAAAATATTTGCAAGTCTGAAAGACCAACTATCCATAGGTCCTGAAGCTGGAAACCCTTGATTTAAAGTTCCAATTCTTCCTGGATAATCTTGGATAGATGTTTCTAGACCTTTTTTAATTACCTGAGCCATAAAAATTAAAATCTTTTTGTTTTATCAATTGTTGTTAGCCATTTTTTATAATTTTTGACCGAAAATTTTTGATATTCAATAATGTTGTAATCATAAGATTTATCTTTTATTTTATTTGCGACATGATCAAATTCTTCATAGCTAGTTGGTACAAATTTTACTCTGTCACCTGGTTTGAACAAACATATGCTTTCCTCAAATACAGAAAAGCTTTTTTGAGTATCCCAAATAGGCACTGGTATAATTCCAAATATTTGATAACCACCTGGTAATCTATCTGGATAAATTGCAGTAGAAGTTCCACCCATACCCACAGCACCTTTTGGTGTCCATGTTCTCGGTGGATTATATTTTGGTGCAGTTAGTTTACATCTAGGATCAAGAGGCATCATAAATGGGAGTCCTGGCCAAAAACCTAGTGCCGAAACCCAGTATTCAGTTCCAGAATGTACTCTTACAAATTGTTCAGTATTTTCTAAATTATTTAATTCTACGATAAATTCTGGATCAGGTGTTTTTTGAGCAATTTTACTAGAATAATCATCAATACATTCTTTTGTCCATTTATCGAGATAAACAGTGGGAAATGAAAAAATTCGACTATTAATCTCAATATCATCAGTTGGACCTAAGGATTTAATAAGTGATTTCATTTCATTTTTTAAATCATTAAATTTTATTTCATCAGGATTGTAATGAATAAGCATTGAGGCAAAACATGGTGCAGTTTCATATATGCCCTTAATTTTATTATCATGAATAGCTTTAGCTAGGTTTTGTGCAGTAAAATTAATCTCAAGATCCATCAGGTTACCAAATTCAATAAACATATATTTATCTCCACCTGGTTTGAAAATTGGTTCATCGTAAACTTTTCCAATAATATTCTTAATTGATGTTTTCTTGTCAGCTTCATTATTTTTACTTAAAATATTTTTAAATGCTTTGAAGTCTTTTTCTGTATACAGTTTAGAAGAGCGATCTTTTGGTGATTGAGAAGCTATTTTTTGAAAAGCCTTAACATCTTTTTCAGTATATTTTTGAACAATCTTTTTTTGGGTTTTAGAGTCATCTTCAATTTTTTCGATAGTTTCCATCTTTTCTGTAAATAATGATAAATTATTTTCTATAAATTTTGTATTATATAGTGAATTTTCAAAAGATTTATTTTTTAAAACTGAAATTAAAAAAGATTTGTTCGTATTTATTCCCTTAATTTCCAATTCGTTTAAATATGATATCATATTTCTTATACATTCTGTTCTGCTCATACCTTTTGAAATAATTTTTGCAATCATGGGATCATAATAGAAAGAAATTTCATCTCCTTCATCAACACCAATATCCAGTCTGATATTTGGAAATTTATTACGTGGAATATCTAATTTAGTTATTTTTCCAGGCGAAGGAAGAAAGTTTTTTGATGGGTCCTCAGCATATAACCTACATTCAATTGCGTGACCTGATTTATTAATACTATTTTGATCTATTAGATTGCCATCTAAGTTTAAAGCAAAATTAATTTGCATTGCAACTAAATCAAAATTAGTAACAGTCTCTGTTACTGGATGTTCTACCTGAATTCTTGTATTCATTTCTAAGAAATAAAATTTTTTATTATCTATGTCG
>JGI20158J14315_10003715_pt1 | contig 10066 bp, 7 predicted proteins | sample COG_08_FD_14315 | JGI IMG/M metagenome (IMG submission 14315)
TAGCTCTTATCGTTTCCTGAATCCACATAGAATACCAGCCCATCCGTCACTATGCTTGGTCCATATTTGTAACTCATATGAATCTGTTTTTAAGGGCATTGTAGTTTTGGGTGATTTCTGTGGAGGAGAGGGCGCGGTTGTAGGCTTGTACTATAGCTATATTTCCATCAACATAGTCTAATCTATTATTAGAGCTATCTATACGACTCCCTATAGACCAACTTTGAGAAGAAGCTGGTTCACCAGAGGTGTCACTTGTAGCTACTGAACCAAAAGAGACTCCATCGATCCAACACTCATAGCTAACTCCTTGGTTAAAATTAACAACTATATTATGCCATGTGCTTGAAGTGATGACAGGGGTTGTAGAGAAATCTCCGAGTGAATTGTCTCCTTGTGTTTGAATAAACAGTTCGCCTGTAGTGTCATAAATAGCTATCCCATTAAATTGGTCCCAAAAAAATAATCCTTGAGAGATACCTGAAACGTCAAGGACATCAACCTTAAACCAAATGTTATATGATTGTGCCGTGCTAGACCCCCCTCCATTGGATATTCCTGTGCCTCCAACATAATCATCAGTCCCATCAAATACAATACTACCCCCATTTCCAGAGTCAAATGTAGGGCCATTAGTCAATGTTCCATCATTGCTACCCGCTAAATCTGTCCAAGTAGTCCCACTACCAGGATATGAGTTACTGTTCCCTGCGTCTACATAGAATACTAGCCCATCGGTTACGATAGGTGCGTTATTTGCAAAACCACCCATTTAGATAAGCTCTGCGTTAGGATCAGTCCACTCGTCCCCAGCTAAGAAAGCCAATATCTCTTCGTGAGAATACTCCTGACTGCGTGTAGCGAGAGCCACAACAGAAGGGGGTTGGTCCCCTTCGTACTTTACGAAACTCTGCGTGTTAGCTAAGTTATTTCTCAGTGTATCTGCCGATGTCTCCATGACTTCAGAGAAGTCGATTGTATCTACCTCTGATAGGTCGAAGACTACGTAATGTCTGTTTTCAAAATGCATTTTATTATGGTTTAATTCCGTATTCGCCTGGCTCTAAAGTGTAAGTAACCTCACCTCCGTTTATCATATCAAGATAAGTATATGTTTTTGGTGACGCTACCTCCATAGAACTATATGTTGCCCTCCATGTGTTTTCGTCTATTTGAACGCATTCTTCAATGGTTTGCTGATCGAAAGCGAAGCCAAAGTTTGGGCAAGAGGAATCTAACCAGTGCTCTTTAAGCTCTTCCTGAGAGCTAATATTTATTGTGTATTGTGCCATAAGTGTTAAGTTGAGTAGAAAAAAACGAACGTAGTCGGTGCTCCATTTTGATTATCAGACAAACCCCAAACATCATTAGACGCTATTGCTCCAGAAGAGACAAGGGTCGGCGATGTGACATAATACCCAGTAGTCCCTCCAATCCTGCCGTAAAGCTCATAACCGACATAAAACAAATTGCCTCCTTTTTTTATAACAGAGCTGGTCATAAAGTTGTAATCCCTCAATACGGACAAACCTTCCCAGTCGGAGTCCGTGCCTGACCTTACATGGTCGCCACTCTTTTGGTCTGTGGTGTTGCCCGTCATGGCGACGTAATAATTACCGTCTCCAGCAAAATAAAGATGCCCGCTTGTGTTTATGAGTAAACTAAAGTTATCGTTAATCGCAATGTCGGACCAGTCGGTCTGAAGAGTCCCGCCAACCGTACCTATTTGAACAGGTATTGTTTGAGTTGTCGTAATGTTACCACCCATAGGTTCATTACTAGCGCATTTCCCCCAAGCAAAAGCTCTTCCGTTCTGTAGAGCTCCGACGTTGTTTTGACTTCCTCTTAATAGAGTAAAACCAGAATTCGTTCCGCCGACTAAATTCGTGCTATCTACGGCGGTCCAGGTGGTTTGGTTGCCAGAAGTGGCTCCGTTTCCATTCATCCCGTTCGTATTACTTCCGCAAGCGTAAAGAACGTTGTTGCTTGTTTTTATAGCGTAAGAGTTATATCGAGCAGTAAAAACACTAACCCAGTCAGAGTCGGTACCTATCTGAACGAAGAAATTATTGGAATAAGCGGCAGTGGTATCTCCCCTACCCAACGATCCGTAGCCATTTGAACCGCCAGCGTAAAGCTTTCCGCTATTTATGCCAAGCCAAGCGTTCTCGTTCGTTACATCTATATCTGTCCATGCAGTGTCTGAATCACCCACGCCCGTCACTTGGTTCCAAACCCTCCGATCTACATTAGAGCCGCCGCTTGTTGAGTTCCCTCCATAATTTGCGCTCGTTGCAATTCTCCAAAGTTTCCCCGCATTATCAATTATCCACGATGAATACTTAGCATAAACAATTTTAGAGGGTGTCCCCATCCCAACGGGTAAAACGTCTTTTACTATCTGTAGAAGACCGTCAACATCCGAAGCTGTATTAACCACCTGATCAGTGCCTAAAACAAACCCAGGACTATTATCGGAATAAGACCCTCGACTTCCGTCTATTGAATTAACGTTATGCCCCCCTCTTTTTATAAGCCCAGTTGTAGGTACGGTTTCTGTATACGTTCCAGCCCCCGTTAACGGGTTGTAAGCCCCTCCAGAGGCGATGTCCTGACCGTTTATCGAAGCTATATTTGCCATGTCTATTCCGTTATATGATGTGATATCTGGCATTACGCAAGTACAATGAAGTCATTAGACGGGTTAAAGTAAACAATATTAGTAGCGACTTTATACCCAGCGATTCTTACGACATCACCTGTGGTATAACCACTAACGTCATTAGTTAACTTCCCCGTAGTTGTATGCAAATATACAGGATCCCCTACACTACCGCCAGAATCTGTAGCTAAATAAACGAACCCTTTAATAACCATCCCGTTTACGTCAGAGTCTGTCCCTGCGGCAACGGCTAACATACCCTTAGAAGTAGCGACAGCATCCGCGTCTGTAGCTGCCCAGTTCCCTGAGCTATCTAAGTAATAAACATCTCCAGCTGTAGGCGTTGAGGTCCCTTGATACCAGACCTCACTTCCTTTACCGTAACTACCAGCAGACGACAGCCCTCCGTCTTCTACTTTAATGCTAGGCATAATAACACCCTGATCTTCGTCTACCTCTAGAAGAGGAAGTCCAGACACATCGTTAACACTAAACAGCGTGCCCGTAGTTGTAGTATCTACTTGGAATAAGTCGTGCGTACCGTCGTGTATTGTAAAAGTATCCGCAGTGCCTGTTGGGTCGAGTTCTATATCGAGGTTAAAGCCGTTTGTGTCAATGGTTCTGTCTGCGTCAAGCGTTTGATCAGCAGTACCTATTCCTCCACCTGCTGCTGCAAAAGCAAGGTCTCCACTAGCGTCTACAGAGAGTATCTGACCTGTAGTTCCTGTAGACGCTGGCAAGGCGTATCCTGTACCTGCTGGATCACCTACCTGTAGCGTACCGTTTACTCTAAGGATGTCATTATCAAACTCCCCGTATATAAGCGGGGTGGTGGAGGCGCTGTTCTCTATGTAGAGTTTGTTAGAGCCCGTTTCAGCACTACCAGCAGAGTACCCTACAAAAACATTGGCGCTTCCCGTAATTACAGCCTTTCCAGCATTATAACCAATAGCGGTATTGTTAGATGCCGTAGAGTTTTCTAGAGCGCTAGCCCCTATTGCAACAGACTTTGAAAATGATCCGTTACCGTACCCAGCTTTATTTCCTAAAAGAGTATTGCCTGTGCCTGTCGTATTTCGTTGACCAGCCCGCCCCCCTATAGACACACCATTTGTTGTCCTTGCTGGGTGACCAATTGCAACACCCAGACTTGATGTAGCGTTTGAACCTGAGCCTACAGCCACGCTATACGACGCGCAACTACTGTTTCCAATTCCAATTCCAGCCGAATCAGCTGCACCATTGATTTTAATTGGGCCTGACCCGCCATACCCTATATCTACTGTTCCTGAAACCGATGCGGTTTTATTGTACCCTATAAGTACAGTACTGGTAGCGCTAGAGGTTAGCGACTTCCCAATCATAACCCCTCCCCCACCGCTATTGGTCAATGCTCTGCCTATCATGGTGGCAGCATTGGAAGTTCCCAAAATACTTTGAGAGTTTCCTATCATAGTATTTTCAGTACCCGTTGTGGGTCTTCCAATATTTATGCCGATGAGCGTATTGTAATTAGCAGTAAGAGCTGTAGTTTGATTGGTAATGGCAATGGAGTTACCACTAGCGGTACTCGTAACTATTTGCCCGTCATTTTTGATGTTTCCAACAACGTCCAACGCCTCTCCAGGAGTAGCGGTTCCGATACCTACGTTACCTGTGTTGTAGTAGATGTCGCTACCTGTAGCTGTCCAAGGGGAGGAACCGCCTCCTGATACAGTNCCTGGCTCCCATTGAGATCCATCCCAGACTAGAGCCTGACCCGTTGTAGGGNCCGCTGTTGTAGTATCTACGTCCGATAAAGCGTCGATACTAGCAGCTCCGATTCTAGAGTCTACAGCAGCGTCNGTGTAAGAGACTTTAGCAGTGTTCGCAGCGACATCAGCGCCTACATCAATCCCGTCTACAGTCCCCGATAGATTGATATTTCCGCTAACAGTTAACTCTCCGTCAAATCGTGACTTTCCATCAACCTCAAAAACGGTATCCGTCCTTGTAGCTGCTGTTCTGCCTATAAGCACTATAGGCGCATCCGCTGAATAACCCGTCGCCCCCGCAGTCCTATGAGTAGCCCTTAAAGCGACGATAGATGCTGGCGTAACACTCCCGTCCGTTCCGTCATTATACACTTCTAAGTCAACGATACCTGGAGAAGCTTGTTGTAAGCTTACGGAAGTTTGATTCGAGGATGTTGCTGACCATTGCAGACCAGTCGAAGTTTTTGTTGAATTATCCTTTAAAGCCTGTAAAAAGGGGTCTCTTTTAAATTCTCCTGACTGATAGGATAACACATCGCCTGAAGCGGGTGTTCCAATTATATTTACATCGGATAATCCATCAAGGCTAGTAATAAAGCTTATTGCTCCAGGAACCCATTTAGTGCCGTTCCATAAAAGCGCTTCGCTCGGACTTGGAGAGGAAGTGCTTGTGTCTACATCAGACAAATCATTAATGCTAGCTACTACGCTTGCATCTCCAAACTCTAAGGCGTCGCCAGCAGCGTTAACCTTAAGGACTTGAGTAGAATTTCCTACAGTNGACGGAAAGGAATAAGAGTCGTTTATTTTAAGAACACCTGTTTCGCTAACAGATAACTTATCGACTCCTACGTTGTTTTGAACAATAAAACTAGGGTTAGCGGGGTCGTCGTCATCGTCATAATCCAGCTTTACGATTACATTACCATTAGAACGTATTTCAAGGTCGTCAGGATCACTCGCTGGGATACCTGTATTCGTTGTGCCTATTATAGAGGTGCCACCGCTTTTAAAAGTCAAAGATTTCGCTTGAACGTTTTCAAAATCAGCCTGAAATCCGTTACTCTGCGAAATGTCTCCGTCAATATCGACATTTTTAAGAGCACTATTCCCCACCAAAACGTTAAGTCCTCCTCCAAAAATATTAACCCCCCCAGTAAACGCTTTTGTATCTGCTATAACTTGACTTCCAGAAGTTCTAACAACCGTAGAGTCTACCGCCACAGAAACGTCTCCCGTACCGCCTCCAGAAAGGCCGTCTCCCGCTGTTATTGCCTGATCAGCAGTTGCTCCCGCCTCAATACCTGAAAGTTTAGCTCTCTCATCAGAAGTGATGTCATTATGAGACACAACGATCTGATTCTTTACTACAGGGCTAGTCAGCACTAAAGTATTGCTACTCGAAGGTGCTGATATCGTAATCTGTATTGTATCTTCTGTAACTGACATATTAGTAGATGCTGTAGTAAGTGTTGATGTTAGACTGAATAGCAGCCCGCTCAGAAGACTTGTCACCGTCAAGAATAATAATCTCCTGTACGTTACCACCAAATGAGTACTGTTGATTATTCCAGGTATTAAGAATTCTATCCCCTCTAAAATCTCCAGATCTATTGTAACTAAATGTAGAAGCAATACTATTCTTTTGTGCTGTAGTAATATTGCTAGAGTCTCTCCTCACGTTAAATACCATTTGCCCCATTTGATACCATCGAAGAGTGTTACTTCCATCGTCATTAAAGTTGCGGAAGTTGTCCGTTTCGCCGTTGTTTAACTCAAAATTCATTTGATAATCTCTAATCCAAATCCTGTTGTCGTTACCTGTTTGAGTTCCAAAAATTATTCCGTGGTTTCCGTTGTTTACGGTTTTTTGACACACCATGAAAACATCAAACTCACCAGAAGCACTAAACTCAGATTCCATCAACATACCAGCGTCAATTGTTTCTACGCAGGGTTTTCCGTTGTCTGTAATGACAGACCCAGCAGACACAATCTGTGGCTTTCTGCTTGAGTACGAGGTGCTGCTTTCCCACGTGGCGTCATTGCCATCACCAGTGGAGCCGCCTTGGGCCTGATCATACCACTTCACAAGGTACCCATCGCCGCTACCGCAGTGGGTCAAGAGGGCTGTAGTGTCTAACTCAAGGCTAGAACTAAAGCCTATGTCAGCTTCTACGTTGCTATCGTTGACAACTCTTATTGCGGCTCCTCCATAAAGATTATTTAAAAGCCTTAGACTATAAGCGACAGAGGTTCCGCCAAACCCGTTTGCGTCGCCTACAACAAGACCTGAAGCTCCGAGTTGACCAGCGATAACGATCTTAGTTGAAAGGGGAGGCGTACCAGTAGACTGAGCATTTAAAAAGGTGTCAGTAGACTGAGATATAGATGAGGCCAGAGTGGTAGATGTATAGGTTGTTCCCTGTGTCCAATCAGCTGCTGTGTCTGGGTCCGCGAAAGCCTTGTCAGAATAGTAGCTGGTTCTAGTCAAGGTCTGACCAGAAGCTGGAAACGCACCAAGTTGTCTTTGGAAACTTCCCTGCCCGTCAGCTCTAGCTGTGTAGTAGTATTCAATATCCTCTGTAGCACCAGTAACCTTTGACTCAGCGTCAGAATTAAATTTATTGTAATAAAGATTCGGCGTTGTATCTAGGAGTACGTTACCAGAAAGTGCTGGCAAAATGATGTTGTTGGCCGAAGAGTTGCCTGTCACCATAATAAAGGTGCCAGGGTTGGTGTTGTTTATGTTATGGCTTGTTGGACCAGAAAGCCCCGCTGGACTCGTTGAATCCGAAAAGTGAATGGTCTTCAGGGAGCTGCCAAGGATAAACGAATCACCCTTGGTTACCGCTGGCCCAGAATTGAAGCCATTCCAGTTCATGGACCCACTGAAATATGCGTTACCGCCCGTCCTGAAGTGATTTGATTCAAGCGTCCCTATAACCTCTACCTCACCGTAAGACCTAAGCCCCTGCTGAAAAACAGCCTTGTTAGATACTCTCGACTCTAGGTCTAACTCGTAATGCTTCTTGTCTAAACGAATTATCTGATCGTTAGTATTAAAGAGCACATAGAAATAATCTGGCGTAGAGAAAAGACCAGAAGGCCATGCAAAGCCTTCCTGATTCCAAGAGGGGTATTGTGTGCCAAAAGCTTGCTCTATATAGCTCTGTTCAAGATGAACTGGGGTTTGATCATCTGTATATGTAGATAGGTCAAATGCGGTAGAAAGAGTAAGAGTATGCAGGTCGTGATGCTGCCTTCCAGAGACATAAGCTTTGGTTCCGTTTTCATTAAATGTCAACCCGATGACGTAACCTTCGTTATTTCCATACGAAGCCTCTGTTACAGAGAGTGTAACAGACTTAGAGGCGTTGTAAACCGCCGTAGATAAATCCCAAGATGTAGAAAGGTCAAAATGAGAAAAGGTGTTAGGGTTTCCAGCCCTTCCGACGTACATTACGCTCCCGTCAGGGTTGAATGTAACTGAGTACACGCTATTTCCGTGTGAGGTTGATTCTATATCTAGATATGCTGTTGGGGTGGCAGACATAGTGGATAAGTCCCAAGCCGTAGTGCAGGTATACTCCTGAACCTCATCCCGTTGGTCGCCAGAAATAAAGAACTTTTTTCCATATGTTGCTGTATCGCTAGGATCATTGGCAACGTGCATATTGTACAAGCTGCCTTCACGACCTTCACCCCCGATAGATGAAGATCCAAGAAGATCAACCGAGGTAACTGTAGCGGTTGAGGATATAGAGCTCAAATCCCAAGCTGTAGGTAAGTCTACAGATTGTATGTCGTCGCGACCACTTCCAACAATAAACAACCTTGTTCCGTCAGGCTTAAAAAATAAATCTCTTGGGTGTCCTTCACCAAACGGAACCTCAACGCCGCTTGTGTTATAAGACCCCACACCAATAATCTGCTCGCTTCTTACCAGCCAATTCCTTGGGTCTTCGGTGTCTACATAAGAAGATGAAATACCATCAATCCCTACACTTCCTGGCTCCCACTCGCTATTCGTGTTGTTCCACACTAAAGCCTGGCCGTCTGCTGGGGCTGCCGTAGTGGTGTCTACATCGTTTAAATCATCAATGCTTGAAGTTGAGATATCGCCAGCAGGACCAGTTGAACCTGTATTTCCCGTAATCCCCTGTATCCCCTGAGCTCCTGTCGGACCTGTAGGTCCTTGAGGCCCTGTAGGTCCAATAGCACCCGTAGCGCCTGTATTTCCCGTAATCCCCTGTATACCTTGAGGGCCAGCGACTGTAGAGTCAGCCCCAGCCGACCCTTGAGGTCCTGTAGGTCCAGTAGCCCCTTGAGGTACCGTAAAGTTTAATAAAAGACCTGTCCCCGCATCCCCGTCAACTACAGAAGCGTTGCTTCCTGCCGCACCAGTCGTCGTTGTACCTACCGATACAGAAGGCGCTGGGGCTGGAGATGAGGCTGGACCTTGAACACCTTGCTCTCCTGTTGGACCTTGTGGTCCTTGAGGTCCAGTAGCTCCTTGAGCACCCGTATCCCCTTTGCCTCCTTTAGGGCCTTTAGATAAAGTAACGTTTATCTTAGCCATTATGTTGTGATGCTTATATCCTCGTTTACTTTGAAGGTACCATAAAGAATAGTTTCTTCCACTTCAGCAGTTCCTGACGCACCATTGTGTTGAGAGATATCGTAGACATAGAGACCAGAAGCGATGGCTTGCATGGCAGTGGCGGTTACCGAGAACTTAACGAGGCCAGAAGCTCCATTTGTAGACGCATCTGCCGTCGGAACCAAGATTGCCGCTGGAAGGTCATCAGTAGCAGGGTTATCGTCTTCAGAGGTTCTTACTTGCATTAAAAAAGTGTGGCCTGAGACATCAATAGCCACCCCAGCGTCATCTTTTAACTCTAAGTTCAAGGTAAACGTATCACCTTTCCTACAGACGATGTCTACTCGCTGAGACCTGTCTAAGTTTAATTGTTGTGCCATATTATAGTCCTCCTAATAGTTGTGAATCCATGCCGCTAGGATCAGAATCGTCTGGCAGCTCACCTCTCTTTTCTTGTCTCTGAGAAAGTAGCTTGCTCTGCTCAACCGCCTGCTTTTTTACTCGATCGTCTTTTCGGTCCTCTTTTAACACCTCAAGCTTCTGCTTAAAGTTCTCATCATCCTCTTTAAATCCAAGAGTAGCCTGAGCTTTAATCATCTCAATCTCTTTTCTAAATTCATGCTTAACGCTCTCTAGCTGCGCCTCTAACTGAGCCTTGAGCTGCATTTCCTGAGTAGCAATCTGAGCCTCCATTTGCATCTCCTGCATCTTACCTTGAGACGCAGCCTGAGCAGAAGCTTGCTGGATCTGAGCTTGTTGCTGAGAGTTCTGCATAGCGATCTGCTGGTTCATAGCGATACGCTTCTTTCGGCGAACCACTAACAGCCTCTCCGCTTGGTTAACATCTTTAAGCTGTCTCACAGCCATAGCGTCTTCTAAATCAAGCTCTTTTTGAGATAGAGAAATCTGGATGTTTTGCTCCAAATACTGCTTCTCAGTCTCCTCCATTTCCTTCACTACGTTAACTCCGAAGTTGTACATAGACAGATTTCGGAAAGAAGAAAGAACTCGCATGTTCTCTTTACCGATAGCGTTCTCGTAAACGCG
>JGI20158J14315_10003716_pt1 | contig 10065 bp, 4 predicted proteins | sample COG_08_FD_14315 | JGI IMG/M metagenome (IMG submission 14315)
TTAGCGACGCAAGCCGAGTTTCTCGACTAACTCTTTGTAGCCTTTTAGGTCGTTCTTTTTAAGGTAATCCAAAAGTTTTCTCCGGCGGGCTGCCATCATTAGCAATCCTCTACGGGAGTGGAAATCCTTGCGGTGGGTTTTCAAATGTTCCGTGAGGTGATTGATACGGGCGGTAAGCAGGGCAACTTGTACCTCACTGGATCCGGTATCCTTCTCGTGGGAACGATTATCTTCGATGATTGATTGTTTATTTACTTGATTTGACATTGGTCTTATTGGATTGCTTGACTCGAAGAATGGACGGATGCCCATTCGCGTTACAGGTTTAGCCGAAACGCCGTTTTCGTCATTCCTTCCATCCCTGTTGGGTTGGTTGGTTTGATACAGTCGAGGGGACAACTCCGAAGAGTGGTTCCTAACGATGGGCACAAATACTGCCTATTTTTGCCTCCTTTACAAGCACGAAAGCAGTTCCACACTTGCCAGTTTCATGATCCGTCCCAACATCATGTTGATTCCATTTTAATTCTCAGACAATGCCTACCATGTACTTTGCCTACGGTTCAAATATGAACCTTGATCAAATGGCGATGCGCTGCCCAGGGGCCGTGCTCGGCCAAATCGCCCGTCTTGCGGATTGGCAATATTTTATCAATGGCAATGGCTATGCCGGTATTGAGAAAAAAGAGGGCTCAAGTGTTCTTGGCTGTCTTTGGACTTTAAAGGAAAAACATTGGCGTGCCCTTGATCACTACGAGGGAGTAGCTGGGGGGTATTATGAACGAGTGGAAATGGAGGTGGAATTGCTTGGTCAAAATACCTTTGCGAAAGTGTGGGTCTATTTATCCTGTGATTATCAATATGGAATTCCCCAACCTCGCTACCAAAAGGCAGTGGTTCAAGGAGCCCGCCAAGTTAAATTACCTGAGGATTATCTGCCTATTCTTGAGTCCTGGGCAAACGGTTGTCCAAATTGATGAATTCAAAGAGTTCCAGTTGGTCCTTTTTTATTGATACTGGGGGTACCTTTACGGATTGCCTGGCCCATGATCCAGATGGCAACCTTCATCGGGCAAAGGTACTTTCCCGAGGAAGTTTGTCTGCTCAAGTTTTGGAAATTGAGCCCGGGGGTAGTTTGCTTCTGACCGGTTCACCTGATTGGCCGGAATCCTTTCCTCTGGGGTTTTGTTTGCAATCAGGAAAAGATCAATCCCCCATTTATGTAATGGGTTGGGAACCCTCCAAGGCTAGGCTGATTTTGGATGCTCAGGTACCAGACCAAATTGTTCCGGGATCAGCCATCGAACTGTTGTCTGGAGAAGAGGCCCCAGTGCTTGGGCAAAGATTAATTCTTTCCCGTGCTGGAATATCTCCAGATGAGGTGACTTCCGTAATGCGTTTGGCAACCACCCGTTGTACCAATGCACTGCTAGAAGGAAAGGGCAATCCCCCCGTTCTTTTTCTGACCAGTGGATTTCCCGATTTATTGGATATTGGGGATCAGAGGCGTACCGGACTCTTTGATCTTGTTCCTCAAAAACGTCCAGTCCTGCACGGCCCGGTGGTCGAGGTTGCGGAAAGAATGGACCAAGATGGTAAACCTGTACAAGTGCCTGATCTTTCCCTGATTGAACCCCTTGCTCGCGAAGTTCTGGCTCAGGGCGAACGGGTGGCGGTTGTCTCCTTTCTTCACTCGTATATCAATGACGCTCACGAAAAGTTTGTCGCCCAAGCTCTTTTGGACTGGGGATTTAAACGAGTGGTTTGTTCGGCCGAAATCCGGCGTTTTCGAAAGTGGTTGCCCCGTTGTGAATCTTCGGTGGTGGAAGCTTATTTGTCTGAAGTTTTAAACAGTTATTTAGACGCAGTGGAGAACGGATTGGGGCAGGGGAGCGAGATTCTGGTGTGTTCGAGCTCAGGAGGTTTGTCCCATCGGTCGGATTACCGGGCAATCGATAGCCTGCTTAGTGGTCCGGCAGGCGGTGTGGTCGGTGCGTCCGCAGTCGCCCGATCGGCCGGGTTGGAAAATTTTATCAATTTAGATATGGGGGGAACGAGTTCCGACGTTTCCAGGTACTCTGGTTCTTTTGCTTATCAATCAAGACACCAGGTTGGTGATGCCCGGGTGGACAATGTGGCCATGCGTATCGAAACGGTTGCTGCCGGAGGCGGTTCNATTTGCCGGGTCGTTGATGGCTTGTTAAAAGTCGGTCCAGAGAGTGCTGGGGCTTATCCGGGACCCGCCTGTTATGGCTTTGGAGGCCCTTTGTGTCTGACCGATGTAAATTTATTGCTCGGCCGTCTGGATCCCTCTCGGTTTTCTACACCTGTTTTGGAATCAGCTTCCCAGCAATGCCTTAACCAATGGGTGGAGCAAAGTGGCCGCTCAGCGGATGATCTTCTGCATGGGTTTCTCTCCTTGGCAGACGATGCCATGGCCAATGCCATTCGCAAGGTATCTGTGGCAGAGGGGTACGACCCGATTGATCATAGTATGGTATGCTTTGGTGGAGCCGGTGGGCAGCATGCATGTGGAGTGGCGGAGCGTTTGGGGATGTCGCAAATTTTATCCCCGGGAGATTCTGGACTGTTGAGTGCTTATGGCCTGTCCTGTGCCTGCCTGGAAAGGGTGGGGGAAAGATCAATTCTTCTTCCCTTGGATGATGAATCAATCAGGGAGATCGAGGGCCAACTTGTTGCCCAAACCTTAAATGCCTTGCCAGTCAAGGAGGGTAAGTTGGATCAGAAGACCGCCTTTGTTCGCTTGGTCGGGCAGGATGCACCCTTGGAAGTTCCTTACTCCAAACTCAGGGAAATTTCCCGTTTGTATCGCGATAAATTTCTTAAAATTTTTGGCTATTTCCCTAGGGATCGTGCCCTCGAACTATATTCCCTGCGAGTCAGAGTGGTCGGTCCTTCGCCCAGGCTGGAGCAGGAGTCTTTTTCTGTAAGAACCGCAAGCTTGCCACCAGGGGATGAGCGAAAGATTTACAATCGTACTGAAGTTCAGGTGGGTGCTGAACTTATGGGTCCCTGCTTAGTGGCAGATAATTTTGGCAGCCTTTGGATCGCAAAAGGCTGGCGGGCAAACAAGGGAAGCCGGGGAAGTTTTATGCTCAATCGGGAAAAGCAAAAAAAGAAAAAAGGTCCCGTATCTCTTGGCTTTGCCAGGCGCGAACTTTTTACCAACCGTTTTTTCTGCCTTGCCGAGGAAATGGGAGCCCAGTTGGAACGCACAGCCTTGTCGGTAAATGTCCGTGAACGCCTCGATTTCTCCTGTGCCTTACTTGATCAAGATGGATACCTCGTTGCCAATGCACCGCATGTTCCAGTGCACCTTGGAGCTTTGGGGATATGTGCCCGAACTCTATTAAACTTTTTACCCAAACTATGTCCTGGTGATATCGTGGTGAGCAATCATCCCGCCTTCGGGGGTTCTCACCTTCCAGATGTTACTGTGCTCGCCCCGGTTTTTGCCGAGGGTGAAAATCGACCGGTTGCATATTTGGCCAACCGTGCACACCATGCTGAGATTGGAGGTAAAAGCCCCGGTTCTATGCCCGCATCCACAAACTCTCTAGCCGAAGAAGGGGTAGTTATTTCTCCTCGGTTACTTTTTGAGGCAGGGAAATCCCGCATGGATGAGATCGAAAAATTATTACAAAGCGGGAAATATCCATCCCGCCAACCTGCAGAAAATTTGGCTGATCTTTCCGCACAGGTAGCCTCTTTACGCCTGGGGCTTGATACCGTGCAAGAAATGATCCAATCCTATGGATACGAAGAAATTACAGATCAAATAAGGGCCATGTCGAAGGTTTCGAGTGTCAGTTGCGAGGAATTCTTTCGAAAGTTTGGAGATGTCACGACACAGGCCGAACAATTTTTGGATGATGGTGACCGATTATCTTTGCAATTAGATATAAAAAATGGCCGGGCAAAATTTAATTTCTTAGGAACCTCTCCTGTACGCAATGATGGGCTAAATGCGACCTTGGCCATCGTCACGAGTGCAGTATGTTACNGCATGCGGGTATTGATCGCCAAGGAACTTCCGCTCAATGAGGGCTTGCTCGAACCGGTAGATATCCTTGTCCCTGAAGGATGTTTGCTCAACCCTACTTTTCCGGGAAAATTGTCGGATTGTCCGGGGGTGGCAGGTGGAAATGTTGAGATTAGCCAACGTTTGGTCGACCTTATTCTTTGTGCTTTTGGAGAAGTTGCCTGTTCTCAGGGTACGATGAACAATATAACCTTTGGGAACGATCGCTTTAGTCATTATGAAACCATTGGTGGTGGGGCGGGTGCCAAGGTCGGACAGGATGGAACATCTGCCGTGCAGGTACATATGACCAACACTGCCATTACCGACCCCGAAGTTCTCGAGGCACGCTTTCCAGTCCGTCTGTTATCTTTTAAAAAACGAGCCGGCTCAGGTGGGGCAGGCAGTTGGCCGGGTGGAGATGGGATCGAACGTACCTATTTATTTGAGGAAGAGGTCACGATTTCAATGCTCACTCAGCGAAGAGCCAGCGGGCCGGGAGGTATTTGCCATGGTCTGGCTGGCTCACCCGGTGAACAGTTCCTCATTCGTAAAGGTGGGGAAAAAATTATTCTTGGTTCAATTGATTCTANCATTGCCCGGTCTGGTGACCGTTTAATTTTGCGCACCCCCGGAGGTGGTGGGGCTGGGAATCCTGAATTGTTGGCAAAGTAAATACTTCTAATTTTCCTTTGTGTATCGTTTTTTATTCAACTACGCTCTTTAAATAAACTTCGCTAAGAATATGAAAGAAAATCTTAAACTAACTTGTTTTCTAACCATTTTTATTCCCGCTTTTTTGTTTGCTGATCGAGCACCCCAGGACACTTGGTATCTGGATCGTGAGTTAAAATTACCTGAGATGCCGGGTTTTAAAAATCCCCGTGGTATAACCTTCGGAGCATCTGGTCATTCCTATGTCGCTGACATGGGTAACCATGCCATTACGATTTGGGATCAAGATGGTTCCATGATTAAGAGGTTTGGGACTCATGGTAGTGGCGATGGCCAATTTTCACACCCCGTAGATATTGCCGTTACCAACGACGAAATTTATGTTGTAGAGAAAGATAATCACAGGGTGCAAGTCTTTGATATCAACGGTTCTTTTCTACGCAAATGGGGCAGTCATGGTTCTGGTGATACCCAATTTAATCAACCTTTCAGTATTTCTCTAGATATGAACGGCACCATGGTTAATGAGGTGTTTATAGCCGACAGATACAATTACAAAGCTAAGGTATTTGATGCCAATGGTACTTTTAAAAGAACTATTGGTTCAGGTATGATTTCCGAGTCCACTGGTATATCCTTTGGTCCAGATGGGTTGCTATACCTCTCTTCTTGTCGGGCAAATAAAATTGAGGTCTTTGAGACAAATGGCACCCATGTTCGAACATTCAGCACCACTATGAATCCATACCACATTGATTTTTATGGAGATAAACTTGCGGTATCTGCTTACGACAATCATAAGCTCGAGGTTTTTGACAAAAACGGTACGGCACTTTCTGTAATCGGTTCATATGGTAATGATCTTGGTCTTTTCAACCACGCACTTGGCGTAGCTTTTGATTCACTAGGGAACTTACATGTTGCAGATACTAACAATCACAGAATTCAGGTATTGGACTCCAATTACAGTCACCTGAGGAGTTATGGAGTTTGGGGAAGCGGTGTTTTATATCCATATGATTTTCACATAACCCCGGAAAATACCTTTTTAATAACAGATTATAATCATCACCGTGTTTTTGAGGTTGATAACAACGGAACCTATTTACGAACGATTGCTTCTTATGGTAGTGGAGATGGACAAATAAATGCCCCGCGCGGCGTACATCTTGGTACTGATAACCGGATCTATGTAGCAGACACTGGTTCACACAGGGTCCAAATTTTTGACCGTAATGGTACTTTTATTAGAAAGTTTGGAAGTTCTGGAAGTGGGGACGGTCAATTTAATCAACCCTATGGAGTGGTAACCTCAAATACTGGCGAAATTTTTGTTGTCGATCGATACAATCACCGTGTTCAAGCCTTTGATTCGAATGGTACTTTTCTAAGGAAATTTGGAAGCATTGGATCTTTGGAAGGACAAATGAACCAACCTCACGACATCACAATTTCTGACCAGGGGAATTTAATGGTCGCAGACTTTTATAATCGCAGAATTGTTCATTTTACAACGGCTGGAGAATTTTTAAAACACCCCACCGTGAGTGACCACCCCGAGCACATTGCGAACTTAAGTAACGGTCTTCTTGGTACTTCACGGGACAACCGGGTTGAACTTTATGACGAAAATAGCGATCGTTTAAAAATATGGTATAAACCGGGTGGTGGTACTTCTGCTATTGGAAGCATGCCCAACGGGACCATTGTTTGTTTAAACCGCAACAACGATAGCATTCTTTTTTACAAACCGACTTACCGAACGGTTCGCAGGAATGATTCGCTGGAAATTCCTCTGCCGGAAGTACTCTCAGTCGTACAGCCGGATAATAGCAATAACCTGCAAGTTACCTATCGAATTAATGATGCTGATAGCACTCATGTAAGTGCCAGAATACTTGGATTTGTAGATGGAGGGAACGACCTTTCAAAAGTCATTATCCCCACCTCATTTATTGGATCTACTGTTGGTAAGCTCGATGATAATGTCACCACCAACCAGGAACATAATATTACTTGGAATGTGGGTGCAGATTGGAGTGTTGGATTTGGCGAATTGGAGGTTGCGATCATGGCGAAAGATGATCGAAATTTATTAAACCTTCATTTTCTCACGTTGCCAGGTATCGATGGTAATTCAACTGAGCTAAAAATTAACCGTGCCCCCATTACCGATACGGACCTGCTTGATTTGTGGTATTGGTTATTAGCCACCGGAGACTCGGGTATTCAACTAAATGGTACGAGTATAACCCCAGTGTTGACTGGTTCAGCACCTAGTTTTACACCAAGTCAAATCAACGATGCTGTGCTCTGGTTGGATGCCAATAATGTGGATGGTCAGTCCAATAATATTGCCAGTGGTTCAGCGATCCAATCCTGGACAAATCTAGTCGATTCAGATCACAATTTCACACAGACAAATGAATCCAAACAGCCCAGCCTGTTTAACAATGTATTGAATGGTAAGCCGGGTGTTTTCTTTGACGACGAACTGGACGGCATGTCTTCAACAGTTCAGATAAATTCCACGCCTTACACCGTGATTGCTCTTTTTAATTGTTTAGATTCATCCTCAAGAAGTCGACGGGCAGTTCAAGGTTCTCACAATTGGCTGATTGGACCGCATAGTGGGAGGGTTGGTTTTCATACCTCTCATGGTTGGGTTTCCCATATCGAGAGTTTGATTGCCAATAAATTCTACCTTTGTATTGCAAGTGCAGATTCCTCTTCGAGTTCCTTTACAGTCAATGGGAAAGATGTTACCCAAAACAGTAATTCTCGTTACCAACCAAACTATCTACATTTGGGTGGAAGTGGTGGTCATTCTTCGGAAGATTTGAATGGGTATATTTGCGAAGTCATGGCGTACAGTCGAAAATTAGATTCCTCCGAGATTCTTCAATTTGAAACCTACTTCAAATATAAATGGAACATTGTACCTTCTTTTGTTGATGGAACATCTACCTCTTCGTCAGGACGGGCTTACCTGTTTGATAAAATGAACCTTAGGGAAGCTACCCAAGAGGAAATTACCCGGGCTAAAAATGGTGCAATTTCCGGAAATATTAATCAATTTACTCCTGCCTTGAAGGTTGGACCAGACGAACGCCCAAACAAGGTTAATGAGTATGGTTTTGATACCGGTTCCACGACTGGTGTCTGGGTAACTCCAAGGTAATTACTCCTGTTATTAAATCATTCAAGGCTTTGTACAATAGGGAAAAATGAGAATCTCTCCCTTATTTATTGCTCCTTATTTTGCTAAGAAAATAAGCAGGGTGATACCTGTTTTGTTGATGGCTGTACCTGGCTTGTTATTTGGGCAGTTTTCTTTTCAGCAAATGTCCGAACCCGGCGGTTTGTTTTCAACCACTTCTCAAAACTACGACCAGAACACCTCCATCGAAACCCGTTCGATTTCCACTCAATATAACGATTACATTTTTACCCACTGGACAATCAATGATATCCGGCAGGTTGATGCCCATGGCCAGGCTTTACACAAGATAAAGTTTCCTATCACCAGTAACATTGTTGCTGTCGCCCATTACCTTGATAAGGACCTGGATACCGATTCGGATAATATTTCAGACTGGATCGAAATTAAGTATTCCGGAAATTTAAGTGCAAATGCTCAGACTGATTCTGACGGGGATGGTATAGTTCTGCGAGATGAAGTAAACCTTGGGCTTACCCCCTCCATCGATGACAATATTAGCGATGGCGGTATTTCTGTGCGCCGTTCCAAACTTGTGGCGGTCAATCTTGGGGGAGCAAAAAAACTTACTCTAAGTAGTGATCCTGTTGGTTTAATTGCATCTACTTCCAGTCTCCTGGAAAATAATTCCTCTTTTGAAACAGTTCCTTTAAACGGTTTAAACAATGGGTATTATTTTTCTCACTGGGAAGTAAATGGCGTTCGTGTCTCCGACCACAAAGGTGTGGGCTTGGCACAGGTATCTCAATCCATGAACGAGGATAAAGTAGTTGTGGCCAAATATTTCCCTGAAGATATGGATTCCGATAACGATAATATTCCCGACTGGTATGAGTCGCACTATCTTGGCGGTTTAGGTCAAAACCAGGACTCTGACTCAGATGGGGACGGCTTTACCCTTGGGGAAGAATTAAAACTTGGGCTCAGTTCGGTCATTGACGACAACATTTCAGAAGGTGGTATATCGGTTCGTCGCTCCGCCAAAGTCATTGTCAATCTTGGTGGTGCAAGCAAAGTCACTGTCAAAAGCAATCCTCCGGGTCTCATTAGTTCAAGCCTGTTGTATCCCGAAGTTAATTCAACTTACACCACGCCTGTCCTGAGTGGATTGAATAATGGATTTTATTTCTCGCACTGGGAAGTAAACGGAGTGCGCCAGGCAGATCCTACGGGCCTTGGCCTTAGCCAGGTCACTAAAACCTTGAATAATGATAAGAAGTTTATCGCAAAATATTTTGCAGAAAATGAAGATCTTGATGATGATGGTCTGCCAGATTGGTTCGAGTGGCATGAGCAAGGAAGTCTCGACAAAAATGGCTCATCAGATCCAGATGGAGACGGATTTTCACTGGCCGAAGAAAAAAAGCTTGGACTTAGCTCGATCATTGTGGACCAAGTTGCAGATGGGGGAGTTTCTCAACGTCGTTCGGCAAATTTTTCCTACCTTCGTGATGCAAATGATCCTACCGATACAGATGGGGATGGCCTTACCGATTCGGAGGAGATTTCCATAGGTACTAATCCACGTCTTGTAGATACAGATGGGGACGGGTTTTCTGATTCAGACGAAATATCCGATGGTACAAACCCCTTACTTGCATCGTCCTTTCGAAATGTGGCACCCACAGAAGTTTTTTCGTATGCCAGTCTGTCTATTTTGGAAAACCAACCAGTTGGCACAGTAGTTGGTCAATTAGGTGCTGTGGATCCAAATGGTGTTTCTTCAAGTGACTCCTACCTGTTTTCATTGGTCGATGGTAATGGGTCTTCAGGGAACTCCTTTTTTCAACTAGATGCAAATGGTACCCTGCGAAGTTCCCAAATTTTTGACTATGAGAAATTACTCGATGGTAATGGTACAAATCTCTCTATNCGTGTACGGGTGACCGATCCGGGCGATCTTTTTACCGAAGGGAATTTAACTGTCTCAGTAATTAATGTTCTTGAAGATTTTGATAACGATGGAATTGAGGATTCTTCTGATCCGGACGATGATAATGATGGNTTTTCCGATCAAGCCGAGATTACCTACGGATCTGATCCATACGATGCCAATTCGGTAGCCAATCAATCGCCCGATTTTATCGATCTCAATGGTTCGCATGTGGAGGAAAACCAATTGGTCGGG
>JGI20158J14315_10003721_pt1 | contig 10053 bp, 7 predicted proteins | sample COG_08_FD_14315 | JGI IMG/M metagenome (IMG submission 14315)
AGTAAAACGCTGCTCGCACACATCACATTCGTACGGTTTCTCGTTTGTGTGAATACGCACGTGGATTTGCAAATTACATGATGTACGAAAACGCTTCTCGCACACATCGCATTTATACGGTCTCTCGTTCGTGTGAATACGCATATGTCTCGCCAACTTGGATGGTGTTACAAACAACTTCTCGCAAACATCGCACTCGTGTTGCCCTCTCTTTCTCTTCCCTCCTTTCGTCGTCGTCGTCTTTTCTTTTCGTATCTCATTGCGCTGCGCATCATCAGGTATTCGCAAACACAACAACACCGGTCCTCGTGCTCCTCCCTCTCTCTCTCCCACTCTCTCCTCCTCCGCAGCACTCGCAACCACCACCGTCTTCGCGTTTTCCGCTCGTTTCGGATGTTTATTCTTTCGTCTCGACGACATTATTCTTTGCGTGATGTGAGGGAAACAAAAGTACGTCTTTTCCCCGCTTTTTTGTGTTGAAATTCGTCATTAAATATGAATTATTGCATTCGATGTTGCCCCTCCTTTAGCGCCTCCTCCGTCCTCGCAACTCTCGAAACGCGTCGTCCACCTTCTGTTTTTCCCACCGAGTGTGGTTCTTCTTCTTTATCTTCTTCTGGGAGGAAAAGAAGCGGTGATTTAAGGAAGCGTTTTACTAGGGGAAAATTAGTCAAAAGAAGAGCGATGATGATGATGCTTCCAATGGAGGAATACGCGTTGTCTTCCACGATTCCTGCGAACGAAATTGCCGGATTTGTGATTGGGTTTTGCATGTTGTACGTCGTCTCGCAAGCGTCGAAGTTAGACGCGATCATCGCGTCCGCGCAGGCGAGAAGTTTAGCGAGAGATGATGATGATGACCAGAATAATGGGTTTGGGGTGATGGACGAGAAGGACGAAAGCGTCGAACGCGTGAAGAGAGGGAAAGGGAACGTGTTTATATTGCCACCATCTGAATCGTCGTCCAAGAAGAGAGGGGAGTAGTAAATGTAGTTTTAAATAGAGTAAAAGGTATAGTATTAACTTATATTAGAGAACGCGCATCAACTCGACGTCGAAGACTAAAGGAGAGTTCTTCGGGATGGTCCCGGGGACTCCTTTTTTACCGTACCCCATGGACGCCGGGACGTATAAAGTTCTCTTGTCGCCTTCGCGCATGCCGTTGACGCCGACGTCCCAACCTTTGATGACTTCGCCGACGCCTAATCGGAAGGTGAATCCGGCGTTGCCTTTCGTTTGGTCAAAGATTTTTCCGGACGGAAGTTTACCGACGTATTTCATTTGACACCGAGACCCTGGCGTCGCTTTTTTACTGTTCGGTTTCGAGGTTTGGTGCGTGTTGACTATTTCCATGCCGTTTCGGTGCTCTTTCGTCGGCTTTTGCGTGTTGACGTTGTCTTTGTTGGCGTTAGCGTTTTGTTTGGTTTCAGTCTTTTGCTTCTTACTCGCTTTTGGTGCTACCGCTTGTTGTTGTTGTTGTCGTTTTTTCGGTTCTTCTTTAGCTTCTTCTTCTTCTTCTTCTTCTTCCGATTCCGAAGCCTCCTCGTCTTCGTCGTCCGAAGAAAGCTCTTTAATGACCACCCCTCCTTTTTGCGTAACTTTTTTCTTCCCTCCACTGGCGCCCGCCTCTCGCAACGCCTCTTCCTCCTCTTCGCTATCGTCCTCCTCGCTCAAATCGTCTTCATCTTCCGACGACGTAAAGTCCTCCTCGACGTCCTCGTCATCAAACCCCATAAAATCCTCATCCTCATCCTCATCCTCATCGTCGTCCTCGTCGTACATCTCCTCCCCGTCCTCTCCGCCGCCTCCGTACATCCGCATCGCCGCCTCTTCATCCTCGTCGTATTCCGGCACGTAATACCCAGTCACGTGCGCTTCCACTTCATTCCCAGAATCCGTCGTCTCCACCGTAAATTCGCAGTAATCTCTCAAGACTAAATTCACACTCGTCGATTCCACCGCGTTCCCTATAAACGCGCACAAGACGAACTCTTCCTTGGTATCTGTTTCGTCGTCATCATTTCCCATCATCGGATCGATCCCAGCGAGCGCGGCTTCGTCGGTTTCCGTTCGGATTTTCACGTACACGCGTTGGTTCGGTTTCAGTGGTTTCGTGAGTGCGATCTGTTCGTTTCAAGTTCAGTGAGAGAGAGCGTTATTACGCGCGTTAAAAGGGATTAATGTTACACACATCTCCGCTGGCGGCGGCCGCCGGGAAACGAGACATTCGAGAAAGAAGACGAAGAAGAAGAACACAAAGAAGAAGAAAAACGTACCTGCGAGATGTGGCAGCTGAAGTTATCCTCCGGCGGTGGAACGTACGGGATCCATTTCTGTGTCGTTTTCGACGACGATTGGAGTTTTAAGCCGAAAAACATAGTAGCAGTAGTAGTAGTAGTGTTTCTTGTTGTGAGGGAAAAAACAACACGCATGCAGTTCCTACAAAAAAAAGGTTGACTCGTCGAAGTATTCTTCCTCCTCAGTTGCAACTCGCGAGCGACGACCTCACAGAGTGGGCACCTTTAACCAGTCGTCTCTTCTTCGGTGCAGATTCGCCCCTCGCTCTGGATCTCGAGCGCTCCGAAGCAAAACTTTTCAAAGAAGACTTTCTTTCAGTTGGAAACGACACCATCAGTTGGAAACGCCAATTTTTGAGATCTGCGGGAAAAAAAAAAGAAATGCGCTGATGGGCGGTGGTGAAAAGAAGAAGAAACAACTCTCCGGCGCGCAGAAAAGGAAGAAGAAGAAGGAGAAGGAAGAGGCGATGAAAGAGGCTCTGGCGGAAATGGAGCGTTTAAAGCTCGGGCCGAGCGAGTTGTGGACGGGATTGGTGTTGCATCACAAGGATGTATTTGTATCGCTTGTCTTGTCAAAATTGAATACGACAGATCGATATTTCTTTGGAATGGTGAATAGTGAGAGTCGGGGTGTGCTTGAGTATGCTGAGGTGAACGTATCGGAATTAGGTTGGTCTACTATTGAATGCTCATCCATTTCGACGTTGGAATGGATGTGGAATCACTTTTCCTGGGGAAAGAAAGATATAGAGGGAGATGTGGCAGATCAAGCCTGGTTTTGCGTTCAAGTTGCTGGAACGAACAAACTCGAGTTGCTCGAGTGGGCGAGAGAAGTGAAACATTGCGAGTGGAATGCAATGACGATTGCTGCGGCAGCACTTAAAGGTAATCTCGAGATGCTAAAGTACTGCTTCTCTAATGGTTGCCCGTGTGATGAAAAAGAGGCGTGTGGACAAGCTACTCTTGGAGGACACCTCGACTGTCTTCGATTTCTTTTCGACAAAGTGAAACCTTTGCGAAAGACGGAAAAAGAAGCGGCAATACAAGCGGCATGCGGTGGTCACTTAGACATCTTGAAATATTTCGTCGAAGAAAGAAAAATATCTGATGCAGTAAAGCTCGACTGTGTGTTATCCACTGCAAACTATGGCCAACTCGATTGCATCAAATACTTAGTCGAAGAGGCGAAATCGCCTCTTGACAACTGGCTCTGCGTCGCTCTCGCTCGTTACAACGAGCATACCGACTGTCTAAACTACTTGCTCGAAAAAGGGTGCCCGGAACCAACGGACGAAGAATACGCTAAAGTCGTCGAGCAAAAAAAACGAGAAGAACTGGGCATCCAAGCGTGAGAGAGAAAGAAAGAAAGAAAGAAAGAAAGAGAGAGACTTCATCATAGAGTACGCGCAGCAGCGCGTAAAATTTTCAAGGGCCTCTTAGTACGAGTGACTCGTAGTACTCCTCGTTTGAGAAAGAGAGACCACTTCATACGTTTAAATTTTTTTTTGATGAGAGAAACAGTCGTGGTCATTTCCAAGGGCCTCTTAAAACATCAAATCAACCACATACGGATGAATACACACATCCATACGCCTCTCGCACGTGTGCTTTGAAGCGTGACATTTTTTGAATTTTTGAACAGACCGCACACATCTCGCGCGTACACTCCTCCTCATAAAACCATCACTCTAGGAGACATAAACACGGGGAGCGCTTCATCGAAGATGGACCATCCTCCTCCTCCAGAGTCAAAAGTCGTCGACCCGATGATGCGAGACTTATTCGGCAAAAACCACCACGAAGTCTCCAACGATTGCGCGATAAAGATACAGAAATTGGAAGCGAGATTAACGAGCGGGAAACCAAGACGCGTTTTGAGTCCCGGGGATTCAAAAATGATGTTAAACGCGACGACGACGACGGGAGGAGGAGGAACGCCCATCGACGGCGCAAATGCGAAGGCTGATGATGTAGACGACGATGACGACGCCGCAAAACTCGAGAACGAGAAAGAAAAGGCCATCGAACGAGAAGTTCTCGAAGATTCCGACGAGGATGATTATTCTTCCTCTCAGTCTGATGCTTTGAAAGAAGACCAAGAGAACTCGAGAGAGTCGCAGAGAGAAAATCGAGCGCCGAAGACATCGACGACTTCCTCAAGAAAGAAGACGAAGAAGAATAAAAAGCAAGAGGACGAAAACAACAACAAGAACGACGAGGACGCGGTAGGAGTCGTTTTATCGTCGTCTGTTTCCGCGGGGAAGAAGAGGAAGAAAGGATCATCCGGGTTCGCCACGGTGGCGGCGGCGAGGAATACTACTAATGGATTGAGTCACGACGGCGGGATGATTGCGCAGTTGGAAAGCGCGACGGGTGTTTCTGGGAGAGTAGTAGGGGGTCATCATCGCGTGGTTGGTGGGAGCGGCGGTGTCGTCGCGGCAGCTGCGACGTCGCCTGGATTCGATCATCATCAACATCAAGGAGGAGGAGTAAATAATAGAATTTTCGTCGGATCCGGCGACGGCGGTAAAAGCAGAGACGGATCGGACGTACCGAAAGAAGTGTTCCAACCGCCGTTGCAGCGCGAGTTATTCGGTAGCGTTGGCGTTTCTCCCTCCTCCTCCTCCGCAATGCAACGCCAACTCCAACAGCAACAACAACAACTCCAACAACAACAACAAGAAAAAATCAAACTTTTTGAAGAAAAAATACTCGCGTTGCAACAACAAGTCGAAGAAGTCACTCGCGAACGAGAAGACGCGGAAAGACAAGCGGAAGCGATCGCGACAAAGTTACACTCGGATGAAAAGCAAGTAGAAATTCGTCGTCGGAGAGCGCGAAACGCGTTCGCGCAGCTCGGAAAACTCGAACGCGCCGAGGCGAGGCGCAAATTGAGAGATCGAAGTCAACGCCTCGGATCCGTGGCGGTGAGAAGAGTTGGGACGCAACTGAACGAAGTGTGGGAAGACGGCGAAGCGTTCGCGCAGTTGGAAGAGAGGATGAAGAAAATCGCAGAACAAAAGAAAGACGCGGAAGAGCGAAGGCGAGCGATTAAACGAAAATTGCCGCCTCCGGGAGCGTCGGCAGAGACGGGTAGCAACAACAACAACAACAACACGAAAGATACAACAGCAGATAGAAATAGCATGAACAACAACAACAACAACAACAACACCAAACAAATCTCAGACGTCCACCGTGAGTTCGCGCTGAGCGAAGAGGTGCACAAAACCAGAGTCAACCAGCTTCGAAGAGAAGAGGAGGCGATTTCGAGAGAACGCGAGGTTCTGGAACGCGAAAAGTTAGCCTTGGCGAGAGAAATTAAACGAACGAGAGACGAAGACGACTCAAGATTTAACGATTTCCCAATGCTAGGCGGCCAGGAACCCGGGTGCGAACGGTACGTGCTCACTAATCTGTTAGGCCGAGGAGGCTTCTCGGAAGTCTATCGAGCCTGGGATTGTCACGAGATGAAGGAAGTCGCGTGTAAGTTGCATTCGTTAAATCCGCGATGGTCGGAAGAGCGGAAACGAGCGTACGTCCGCCACGCCGCTCGAGAGTGTTCCATTCACAAATCGTTAAAACACGACCACGTGGTGAAATTGTTAGACGTCTTCGAGGTGGATTCGGATACGTTTTGTACCGTCTTAGAGTTGTGTGAAGGCGACGATTTAGACGCTCGATTGAAAAACACCGGGAGCATGTCCGAACGCGAAGCGAGAGCAATCGTCGCGCAAATTTTCGCCGGGTTAGCGTATTGCCACGGCGATACGAAGCGCGTCATCCACTACGACTTGAAACCTGGGAACATCTTATTCGACAACTCCGGTCGCGTGAAAATAACCGATTTTGGTTTATCCAAAGTCATGGAAAGCAGAGAGAATATCGGGTCGAACAACGATTTCACTTCCGTGGAACTCACCAGCCAAGGCGCTGGGACGTACTGGTACTTACCTCCGGAGTGCTTCGAAACCGGCCCGGCACCTCCGAAAATCTCCAGCAAAGTCGACGTCTGGTCCGTCGGTGTTATTTTCTACCAAATGGTATACGGCAAACGTCCTTTTGGTCACGAGCAAACGCAGGAACAAATTTTGCAAGCCGGAACGATTCGAGACGCGAAGAAAGTCGAGTTCCCGCAGAAACCGGCGTTGAGTAACGAAGCTAAGGAGTTCATCTGTAAGTGTCTGAGTTACAGACAATCGGAGCGACCGGACGTGTTGCAAGCCGCGCTGGATCCGTACGTGCAGTTTGGCGGAGCAACAAACAACGGAGGAGGAAAGTAGAGACGAAAAGACAGACTTACAAATTTATTTACGCTCGCGACAGTTTTTATATTTCAAAAGACGCCTCCTACTAATAATGATAAAATTGTTTTTACTACATCACGCCGCAAAAGTTCGCTTTTTCGGCCAATTCTGGGTTACTTTGTCCCGGGTACTTTTTCTTTTTGTTATGACTCGGCGGCGGTCTCGCCGGCGAGTGCGCGTATTTGGACACGTCCACGCCGTACTTCAACTTCATCCGTTCCGACCAACTCTCATCCTCGTCATCCTCGTCACCAGTATTCCCGTTCGCACTTTCTACGTCTCTAAAATTCGCGCTATTCCTATTATTCTTTCCAAAAAACAAACTCTCCGCCTCGCCTTCGTCTTCGTCGTCGCTTTCCTCGAACGCGCTCGACGAGTACTCGCTCGCCGCCCTTCTCAACGCCGCCGTCAACACTAAACTCGCCGTTTGCACAAACACCAAAACCAAGCTCATAATCTGTACCACGAACAAGTTCTCGCTCACGGTGTCGTACATTTTCTTCGTCGTCCCGGTGATATCTTTGATCGAACTTTGTTCGTGTTCCTTCCCGACAAAGTCCCTCGCGGTTTCCGAAAACGCTATAGCGCACGCGCATATCGAACACGCCCACATGAAGAGTAAGTTGTGCGCGTAAAACGGTAAACAACATCTGTTTCTTGGGGATTCGACGCCCCATAAACCTGTCCAAGAGACTAAAGTCACGTACACACCAATCGCGAGGAATGCGTAGAGAAACACCGGTTGTTTCGAAGCGACGTCTGAAAACGTTTGATTTTTTTCTTCCTTTGTCTCTTCGACCACCAAATTCGAGGACGAATTCGTTTCCTCTTCCTCGGCAATCCATTCGAAGTAAAACTCGCACGAAATGATCACGATGGCTAAGCCGTAGAATAAGAGGAGGTAGTTTGTGAATCGGAGGAGTTTACGGAGGTAGACTATCAGCGCTGAGGCCATTTTATTCGTACTTGCTCCTGTTGTTCTTCTTCTTCTTCTCGAACGATTCGATTCCACAAAAGTCGTCCGCGGGAAAGGATTCTGAAAAATCCAATTCCAATTAGAAGAAGAAGAGTTCTCTCTCTTTTAAGAGAACGCAACAACAACAACACGAAAAAACACAGACAACAACAAACAGACAGATATCTCTCGTCTCGCAAAGATATTTCGCGGAGAGAGAGAGAGAATGTGAGAGAATGCGAGACGCAAAGTTTTATCTGTAGTATTTGCAAACAGAGCGCAAAAGAGAAGAATTTCTTCCGAGGGAGACACGAGGAACCCACATATTTAGGGTGTTTAAAACCCTAAACAATTTTTTCCGTCTCGTTTTTTTTTTCTGTCTTTCTTTTGTCTCGTTCGTTGGGAAAAATGTCTTCTTCAGTGTGATAAAGCTCTCTCATCGTTGCGCTTTGTCGTTCTCTCTCTCTTTCGAGAGAGAGAAAAGAAGAGCGCGCTCAGTAAAAAGCGGCAGTTTTTATTTGTTGTTATCGTTGTTCTTTTTATTCGCTCTCGATTCTTTTTCGTCAGTCAATACAGAGAGAGAGAGCATATGAAGGCATCATCGTCAAAATCCCAAGAGACGGATTTTGCGTCGCCGCTCTCGGAACGACAGAAGCAACGAACTTTGGGAGAGTTACGGTTTCAGTTCCGCGCCTCCGCGTTGAAGCAAAGTCCGAGCTCGGACGCTTTACTTCACGATGGGGAGGAGGAGGAGGACTTTTTGGAAGATCAGTTGGCGAGATACGTGGAGCCTCCGGAACTCCCCACGTTAGCGATGCATAAAGTTTTCGGTACGTTTTTACTCGAAGCGTTTTCTTACATGCGAAATGTGTGATCGACGCGTTTTTTCATCGAGAGAGATGATGATGATCAATCATCTGTATCATCATCGAACGGCAGCTTTTTGGAGAATACGATATAATACGCTGACAACGAAACACTATTTTCTATTACCACAACTTTTATTACATGTATATACACGCGTGTTATTATCGTCGTCAAAAATCAGGCGCTTTGTTTTGGGCGATGACGTTTTACTGCTGGTACAAAGTGATCGGGTACTTTTTCGTACCTCTGGGGATATATTTCACGTCCTTGGTATCGCCGGCGTTCGTTCGAAGATCGGAGAAAAATGGCGCGAGGGAGACGGTGATTGAAGAGTCGTCGGGGTCGACTCATTTATCTGCGTTCGCGAAAAGAGAAGAGACCGCGGCGAAAAGTGTAAACGAAGACGTGTACAGGAGAGAGCACGCGGAGCAAGTCGGGATCGTGGTCGCCATGTACGCGTTCCTTATAAGCGCGATATTCATTTTCCCGCCGTTTTTTCTTTTCTTCGCGCCGTTCGAGTGGATCAAGTATCTGTTTTTGTTTTACGTGGCGTGGTATTTCGTTTTAGATCGAGACGCGTGCGAAAAAGGGACGAGATTTTTAGGTTGGACGAGACGGTTGCCGTTTTGGAGATTGGCGGCGGGATATTTTCCCGTGCGGTTGCACAAATCCGCGGATTTGGATCCTTCCAAGAATTATATTTTCGGGTATCACCCGCACGGCGTCATTTCCGTCGGCGCTTTGTTGACGTTTGCGAGCGAGGCCACGGGTTTCGCGAACGCGTTTCCGGGAATTGACGTCAGGTTGTTGACGTTATCCGTCAATTTTTTCTTCCCGTTTACGAGAGAAGTGTTGATGGCGTTGGGGATAAACTCGGTGACTCGAAGCAGCGTGGAGAAAAACTTGTTGCGAGTAAAATCATCCGCGGCGAAGAAACCGAGAGGAAACGCGGTGGTTATCGTCGTCGGCGGCGCGAACGAAGCCATGGACGCGCACCCCGGGACGGCGATATTGACGTTAGCAAAGAGGAAAGGATTCGTAAGATTAGCGTTAAAAACCGGCGCAACGTTGGTACCTGTATTCGCGTTTGGCGAGAACGATATATTCGACCAAGTCGAAAACCCGGAGGGTGGCGTTTTGCGAGCGTTTCAAAAGCGCGTGAAAAGTTTAATCGGCATCACTCCGCCTGCGTTTTACGGTCGCTCGTTGAGTCGAGGCGTTTTGAGACGATTTTTCGGCAAACGAGGCGTCTTGCCGAAGCGCCAATCGATAGAAGTCGTTTTCGGTAAACCGCTGGAGATTAAAGAGAAACCGTACGGGAACGACCAGATTCCCGAGGATATCGTGGACAAGTATCACAAGGAATACGTCCACGCGCTGAGAAACTTGTACGAGTTGCACCGCAAATCGTTCCACCGAATGAAACGAACGGACTCGTTCGAAGATTTCGCGTCTCGGCAAAAGAAGATGCAGCCGATACGGTTCAAATAGAAGATTTAACAAATAGACGAAGGAAAGAAAGAAAGAGAGAGAGAGAGAGAACAATGTACGCATAGTAACACAACACGTAGAAATTAGTTTTGGCTTAAATAATAAAAGACACATTCATTTGCACACTCACGCACTC
>JGI20158J14315_10003723_pt1 | contig 10049 bp, 7 predicted proteins | sample COG_08_FD_14315 | JGI IMG/M metagenome (IMG submission 14315)
CTGCATTGACTGCTAGACGATATTTATAAGTCCCCAGTTTAATGTGAAAATACCCATCAATCACGATATGTTCTTTGTCTTCTAGTTTGCCTACTTGTTAGAACAAATCTTTCTTCTTCCTTAAGACGCATATTCTCTTCTTTTCTAGCTCTTAGATACTCACCATAAAACCAATTAGAATCTCTAGCTTCTTGTCCTGGTTGCACTACTTGACGTTGATCTCTTGTGTCGTTAGTACTAGAAGGCACAGTAGAGCCCATAAGTTTATAAACTGCACCGATAACAACGAGTTCGACTTGCCTATCATCTAAATCTGCAGTAGCTCCTATTTTCTTTTTAAAGGTGTAGTAAAAGGTNTCNCCGTGAGATAGCTCTCCATAATCCCACATAGTTATACCAATNCCGTTTGCAAAACCAGATGTGTGCATGTGCTTTGTCATTTTCCAAGTATTTAAAACCCATGGCTCGTCACTACCAAGTGATCCTGACCTTGGGTAATAAACTGATAAAACTTCTTTTAAACCAGTATCTGCAGTTGTGTAGAAATAACTGTTTTTATTTGCAGTCGCACTACCAGTACCAAAGACATAAACTTCTGGATACAATTCTTTTATTATTGAATCAATTGCATTATTTATTTTAGATAAAGTAAACTTAGGATTTTTTTCAATTGCGGTTAGGTCTGTTACAGTTGCTGCGGTAGTTCCGTTCCAAGCTCTAGCAACAGTAAATCTACTGTTGTCTACATCAATGCTTTTTATATAAGCTTGTTCTCCAGTAATAAACTCAACAACATCTCCTGCTGCCCAACTATTTATATTAGTAACAGTAATAACTGTGTCTGTGCTAGATACATTTCCACTTTGATTTAAAAAATCTGTAAAAGGTCTTTTGAGATAGTCAGATCCATAAAGGTAATCTTTTATACGTTGTTGAACAACGGCTGCAGTTGCCATTACCCACTCTTCTTACTAGAGTCCACTATGTTAGCTCTTCGCTTTACCATCTCTACTATCCAATCGTATACCTCTTGTGCTGATGCCGTCCACATTCTTGGACCGAGCTTTTCTTGACCACAAAAATCCACACATCCAATTTCACTCTTAATAGGGCATGCACAACCTGGTATACCGTCTCTAAGTGGATTCGGTCTAGTCATATTGCTCGCATTCTTAACATAGTCTTGAAACAGTCGAGTTGCAAGTATATGAATTACTTTTCCTCTATCTGTCCTAGGAGGTTGCTTAATTACAGGAGGTTGCTCTGCAACTTTAGAATAAACTTTCATTTGTGCCATTTCTTCTTGTTTAGTTAAAGGAGAATCAGCATCAAGTAATTGAGAAACTTCTCCAGAAGCATCTCTATGAACTCTAACTTTCTTTTGAAACATCCCATCACCTAGGTCTTCATCACCTAACTGAGAAGCCCTAGGTTTGAGATGTTTGTCTAAACCAAAAGAATCTTCCATTAATTTGGAAGCGTCCTTTAATTTAGGTTTCTTTTTCTTTTTAGACACCAGCCATTGTCCTGCTTGTTGTAGCATTAGCGCCAAACTTACCAGCTTCGCCTTGGAATGCTTTTCTTTTTTTAGCTTCGTATGCATCATATTCAGACCAGTCGTCCCAAAGAGTAGAAAAGATAGGTGTACCGTCTGTTTCAACACAGAAAATAAAACCTTTTCTCTCGTACTTTTTAAGACCTATTTGGTCATTGGGATCTCCTGCTACACCATTGTTAACAGTAGCTTCCCAAGGTAACTGAACTATATTTCCTGTAATACCGTCAGGATCTACTTGTAAAGCTTTCATAGTTTTCATATTCTTGAATGGAACTTTTCTTCCATCAGGATATTTACCTTGAGCAGTAAACTTTAAAGTTTGTTTTTTAAACTTTTTAGTGTTTACATATCCAGAATCTTTATCTTCCTGGACATAAGCTTCATTAACATCAGGAGTGCTTGGATCATCAGCTATGAATTGACCTTTGTCATCTTTAGCTCTTGTTTTCTTTTCAGTCATAAATTCTCCTTAGTCGTGTGTGTTGGTAGGAACACACGACAATAAAACTTTCTGCCTACCCAGATTTTAAACGCTTAAGCGTCTGTTGTGATTTCCACACCAGCCGAGTCAACGATTTCTCCAACGCCATACATAGATGACACAACTACAACGAAACCACGAATTGGAGCCCAACGCATGATTTCTGTTTTAGCGGGCCATTTCTGTACCATACCGAGTGCATAATCTTTAGAAAATACACCACCAGCACGGTCAGCGGCAGAGTTAGCGGTAGGAACGTTGGTGGATTGATAAAAATCAATTCCCATAAAGTTACCGAAATATCCAGTATCTTCGTTTGTTCCTATTTCGCCAGCACCTGATCTCACGCCACCACCTGTGAAGATTCCTGAAGAGGATCCTTCTACGGCAGTTCTTAAGTCAGCAATTTGAACTGGATGTAAAACACCCACATATGGTCCAGGAGCATTAGCTGCTTCTAGAGTGTAAATTGCTGAGAATAAGTTAGCAAGAGATAAGTTTGCACCAGTACTACCAACTGATGTTGCGAATCCAGCTAACAATGCACAGATATCAACGTCTATCTTTTGTGCTACTGCGTTACCCATTTGTCTCATTTGAGCACCACGAGTAGCCGCAATAGAAGATACGTCTAATACGTCTGTGATTGTTGCCATGATTCCAACTTCAGAAGCAGTAAGAGTAGCTTTAGAAGTTGAGAGAGCTGTATTTGCAAGCTCTGCACCTTCTGCAACTGCGGCAGCTGATTCAGCATCAGCTATCGGAATGTCTACTGCTTTAGACGGTTGTCCTGATAAATCGAACATAGCTAAAAGTGGAGGAGTCACAACGGCTGCTTGTAAAGCATCGAGAATATCATCGTTAATGATTGCAGCGTAAACTGTATCATCATACGTAGTTGTATTCGTATCGTTACTTGTAAAGTCGACCATTTAAGTCACTTCCCTTCTTTTATTAATTACTTATCAAAAGCTTGGTTAGCAACGTAATTGTCTTCTCTCATCTGAACGTTTCCTTTTATTAAAGCTTCGTGTGCGGCAGTTGGATCAGATACTTGTAACTTCTTATATTGCTGCTTAGTCATTTTTCCTGCTTCAGCAGTTCCAATGACGGCAGGACTTGAGTTATCAGCAACTTTTCCTATATCTGTTAAACCAGCAGATTGCTCCACAGGTGCACTTTGAGGCGTTAAATTATACGCAGTAACAAATTCTGTAACTGTATCATTATTGATTTCTGCTTCAGGATTTGCTTTTAGAAACAATTCAGCGTGAGAATCTTGGAAACCACCAGCTCTGAAAGCTTCTTTTGCTTTCATCCCTTTGAGTTCACCTGATACTTCGTTAAATTGGTCTTGCAGCGTATTTTTATCGCTAGTAGCTTTGTCTAAAGCTTCGCGTAAATTTGGGATAGATTCTTCGTTTGACAAACCAGCTCCTTCTTGTTGTTCTGACATTATTACTCCTATTATGTCTACGCACTCTTATAGGGATCGAGTGGTATTCTTTTACTTACTTAACTCAAAGCCAGTTATTTCAAACAAGAGGTTTGAGTAATCTCTTGTTATTACCAATTTTAACCAATAGATCTGATTTGTCTACCTTGTTGAAGATTATTGTTTTGTAACAAGTTAGCAGAAAGATTTTGTAAGTTTTCGTCACTTTGAATTATTCTAGACATAGCACTTGCCATTTCTATTTCAGTCATACCACCTGGCTCTTTGTATCCTAAAGATAGGTTTATAACTTGGTCAGCATCTAAGCCATAGCTTCCTAAATCAATGTATTCTCTAAATTTAAGAAGTGATTGAGCTGCTGACTGCAAAGCACTAGATACTTGTTGATTAGTTAATTGACCTGGTGTATTTTTAGCTATCTCTAAAGCTTCTTCCACAGAGAGGTTATCTAGATTTAATTTAGAAGCTTGTTCAGTAATAGAGCTTGCTTCGTATAGGTCGTATATCTGCGTAGGAGCAGTTCCTTTAAAAAAGTCTACAATACCTTGTGGACTTGTTACATCAAAATCTAAACCTTCTGCTTTCACAACACTTTGAAATGCTAACAACGCACCTGCATTTTGTTCTGCTCTTTCAAAAATATCATAGGTTTGACTTAGGTCATCTAAAGTAAAACCTTTCTTAATAGACTCAGCTGCTAACGCAATTGGGTCTGTTTCTTCTCCATACCTATTATTAAGTTCTCTAACTCTTTTTTCATATCCTTGATAGTTGACTAAAGCTTGTTCGTGATCTCCACCTGTTAAAGAAAGCATATCTTGAAAAGCAGGATATCTCTCTTTAAAAGNATTCTTTTTAGCCATTTCTCTTAAGAACTTAGTGTCNGTCCAATTTTCAGCAACTGCAATATAAAACAAATCTTTTATTTCTAAATCATTGTTTGCCCATTCTGGTAAAAGTAAATCTCCAGTAGGAGCCATTAATGTTCTTTCTACTCTAGTTGCATAATTTTCATCCGTTCCCACAACATCAGCAATACTGCCTCCAGATATTCTTCCTTGTTTAAAATCATTATAAGAAACAGTTGCTGCGATAGGTGGCTCATTACCTGCACCTATTCCTTCTAGAGCATCTAAATCTGATCTATCTGCATAATAATAAATTTTGTTTCCGCCAGGCAAAGTGTATTCAATAAAATAAGCAACTGGTAAACCAGGATATCCTGTAACTGCGTACCAAGTTCCACCTTTAGCATAATTAGTTAAAGCAACAGTAGGTACTACTGGAGGTACTACAGGTTGTGGTGTTGTAGAATTGTACACATCATCTGGTGTAGGTATTTGTCCTCCTGGAGTTCCTGGTCCAAAATAATCTGTAAAATCATCTGACCCACCACTAGGTGTGTCGTATATNGACTCTCTTCCTTCAGCAACAGATTCTTGAGATTCTTTAATAACTTTTTCTGGATCTACTCCTGGAGCAAAATCAAATGAAATACCTTGATATACTGCTTCTACTTCATCATCAGTTGAGTTTCCTACATCAGAAGAAATAACAGGATTAGAAGCAAAAGATGCATTATATGTAGGAGTTGATGTTGTTTCAGCACCTGGAGCAACAACGTCAGGTACTAATCCATCTCTAATTTTTTGAGTAACAGGACCTACTGGCAATTCAGAAAAGAACTCATTTCCTTTATCTACCAAGCTTTTACGTTCTTCTTTATTTTCAGGCTCAGGTNTTGNCTCAGGTCTTTGTTCAAATCTAGTATTAGGTGCTTCATTTGCTTGAATTTTTTGAACAACTTCTTCNACAGTAGTNCCTTTAGGCGCAGCNTCAATCTCTGCTTTAATAACTTCTTTAACTGCTTTCTCTTGAATTTCTTTTATAACTGATGCAGCACTTCTACCTGGTGCAAAGTCAAATGATATTTGTCTCCTCATTTGTTAAACATTCCTCCTATTCGTTCTCCTAAAGCCGATACCTTGTCTCTGAATGTATCTCCTAATCCTACACCAGGACTTCCAAAAGTAGCAGCAGTTTGTGTTTCTTGATTAGTTGCTCCCACAGATGCTGAACTTGTAACTGCGTTATTGTAATTAGGATCTCCTAGACCCATAACTCCACCAACGGCGCTACTGTACTGTCCTATGTATTGCTCTTCACTAAATTGTGGTGGTTTCTGTTGATATATTCTGTTATACCTTCTTGTATCTTTTATAAAAGGCATAGCAAAATCTTCTATAGAAACTTGAGTATTTGGATTCATAATTTTGTAATCTGTATACGATCTCTTTATTTGGTCTGTTAATCCAGGGTCATTAATTAAAAGCACAGAACTAACTTTGTCATTTATTCTCTGAGCTATCGCATTTTGTTCTGGTATTCTTGCATCTTTAAAAACTGGTAATCTATAAGTCCAAGATTTAGTTTCGTTGTTACTTGTGTAAGAAGCTGCAGCTTGAGAAACTTGATCTACCATTTCAGGTAAAGCAAGTCCGCTTTCTAATCCTCTTGTTACGGCTCTATTCATTATGTCAATAACAAAAGGATTTGCTAAATGACCTAAAGCTAGTGATTCAGCAACTGTTCTACTAAAACCTTGATTAATAGCAGAGTTTAAATATTTATCATAAACTGCTATTTTAACAGTATCAGCAACAGTTGGAGATCCACCTAATGCAGATATTCTAAATGGATTATAAAAACCTGTTTGTGCAGTAACTTTACCAAATGTTTCATCTACTAACTCCGAAGCAGCACCTACACTACCAAAATTATCTAAATATTCACTATAAGATAAATCGTTATCACCTTCTAAACCATTATTAAAAGTTATACTCCATTGTTTAAATCCTTCAGTATCTTCAGCACCTGGCAGCCATTTATCAGTTTCATAATCATAAAAATCTTTACCATAGAATTGTTTAATTTGTTTCCATTGTTCTTCTGGTGAAGTTGGCTCTCCTGTAAACATGTTTGAGTTAGCTGGGTCATATTGACTTAAATCATTAGGATTGCCAATTTGACCACCAGTTCCACCACCACCTGTGTCAGTTTGTTGTGCTAAACCAAATAGTTCATTTTCACTTTTATTAAGATAAATGTTGCTTGGAGGTATATGCAAATCCATATACTGGTTATAAGATCCATTAGTATAAGCAGACCAATCTTCAAATATATTCCTACCTTTAGCAGATTTCCTGTCCATTAATACTTTTGCATAAGAAAATTGAAAATCTAAATCTGCAATAATATCTACAAATTTTTTGTATTCTTCGTCTGTCATATCTATAACATCTACTGCACGAACACCTGCATCTTGAAATTGAGAAAAGTTTGCATGAATATCTTTGTGATGAGCATGCCAATTAATTTGGAACAAACCATAAGAAGTTTCGTTTCCTGCAGCTTTTACATATTTATTAAATCCAGCAGATTCATGTTGTAACACAGAAAACAAAACAGGAAGAAAATCTTCTCCACTTACTTTAGTTTTAAAATATTGATTTAAATGTTTATAAGCGTACCCAGCAATAGCATCAGCATCTATTATTGTTTCAGGATATGCTTCATATGGGTTTATTCTTGTATTACTCATTTTCAACCTCTATCTTATCAGTAAATTTCCTTAAATCCCATTTAATGTTGTCTTTGTCTGTTGAGTAATCGCCAGATATAGAAGGCTCCTCACTATTTATATTATAGTAGTTATCAGCTGGACTAAAGTGGTCTGAAAAAAATACGTATTCTCCTGTACCATCTGCTAAATCTCCATCTAATCCATTTTCTACATACAACCAACCTAAAGCTCTACCATAAGGATCTTTTCTATTATCGTTACCAAATCTAGTATCAGTAACATAATACAATCTACCTTCATAGGTATCTACAAGTTGTTGTAAGAATGCTTTTTGAGTAATAGCTATTTCACTTTCTTCTGGATATTCTGTTGGATCTAGTCCCATTTCATAAGCCATAATTCCTATAACACGAACTGCATCTACATCCATATTTGAATACATTGTATTTATTGTGTCACCGTCAGGAACATTACTGCCGTTTGCATTTATCTTTATAGCTCTAAATGGTCTCTTAGAAGTAATTGTTTGAAACTCTGCTATTTGGTCTTGGTCACTCAAAGTGACATTAAAGGTTGCGTTGCTCACAGTACCTTCAGCTGGGACAGGTTGCTTCCAATCTAGAGACAAAGCTTTAAAATTTGGCTTAACATAAAAATTCCACCATTGTTCTCCGCTTAATACGTTTGATCCGTCAAAGGAATAAATGTCTCCCATAATGTGGTTAAATATTGTAAATGTTTCAAAAACATCATCTACGATATCTTGCAAATCATCATTGTTAGCTATCTGACCATCGTTGCTTTCCCACTCTTCTTTAAGTGCAAACATTTTACTTTCGAATCTTTCTAAAAATTTTAATTGTTCAGGACCATCAGAGTCTTCATTAAAAAACATTTTGGATTTAGTTAAACCTGACAACAACGCCATACCTTTATTAAATTGTTGGTCAGCAGGGTCTTGAGAAGAAAACACATATGCAGGATTTAATTTTCCAGCTTTTTGTGCAGCATATAAACGTGGTATTAAATCATAAGATCTATAACTTCCATTTACAATTTCTAAATCAGAGTTTTGTGTTACTTCCTCTATTAAAGCAACGATGTCAGGACCTAACTCATCAAGAGAATATTTTATTTTAAGTTTTTCATTTATCTCTTCTATATTTTTTACATCATCTGAAACAAGCTCTATACCAAAACTTTCTCTTAACTCAGCATTAACTAAAATTTCGCTTAAAGAAAATTTACCTTCTGCAACAGCTTCTGCTTCTTCAAGTTCATTTACATTCACAATTTCGGCAAGACGGTCATAAATTACATTTACTGCGTTAACATTAAAACCAGCATTCTCGTGAATTATGTGTTTTACTTTTTCATCAGGTAATCTAACTGAGATTAAACCTTCTGCTAAATAATCTTTATATTGACTTGAGTTGTCTTGGCTACCAGTTCTAAAAACATCTCCTGATTGGTACAGTTTGCCTTCTCTATCTACTAGCAATCTCTCACCTAATTCAGTAACAATGTAACTAGGAATTGTTAAAGAAATTACTTCTGGATGTTGTCTTTGTAATAAAAGTTGTTTAGCTCTACCTTCAGTAGTATTTCCTAAATCAAACCACCAGGATCTAATATCATTTAACACTTGAATTTTGTTGTCTTCGTTATAAGGATTTGCTCTGTATTCTGTTAATGAAGCAGGTCTCACAACATCTTCAAACACACCAGCATCTTGACCAAAAGAAATCCAGTTATCTGCTACATCTACATATCTTGATGAAAAAGCAACATTTACAGGTACACCCATTCTTATTACTGTTTGACCAGATATAGATGCTCCAGCATTGTTTCTTGTTGCCTTAGCCGTAGTGTTAACATAATTAGTAAAATCTCCAATAGTGTCCCAATTAGTTTCCATATTTAAAATTACATTTGTATTGTCATATAAATAATTATTTTCTGTTCTAGCATATTTTAAAGATGTCGGAACATCTTCTATTGATTGAGGAGTTTCTCCCATACCTATAGCTTCTGCTACGAATTTTGTTGCTCTTAAAGAAGAATCTATAACGCCGCCTCCCATAAGAAATCTTCTTACAGTAGTTCCTGTGTTATATTTCCATTGTTCTTCAGGCGGGAAAAAAGATTGAGAAGGGAAAAGATCTTCTATAGTATCTTGTAACTCCATACCTTTGTCATCGTCAAGAGTATTCATCATAGCCCCAATTAACATAACAGGTAAGATTCCGCCGATTGGATTTATAACAAACATAGCGTTGTTTCCATTAGGTAGGAATGTTAAAGGAGAGAAATCAACATTAATGTTTTCTTCACCAAATCCAAAATTGTGTAATGGGTTGCTAACAGTTCCTTGAAGTTCAGCATTTGCTATTCTTGACATATAAGAATATCTTCTTAGATTTGGCACAAAATTTAATGTGTCATTTATTTTAGATTTAACAAAATTACTTGCAGTTTTTTCATCTGTATAAGCCCACCAATTTCCTCTTAATTGTGAACGCCTACCTAAGTCTTTAAGATATCTTCCCCAGAAATCAGCCCAAGGACCACCGAATGGTGCAATAGATCTAAAATCTTTTCCTAATGGTGTACTTAAATGAAACTTTAACATCATATCGTCTACTTCTTTTGTAGCATAATCTGCTGCTAAAGCTTCAATGTAATCATCAGTCACATAACCAGCTTTAAATAAATTTTCGTCAAAGTAAGACATACCCCAAATATCTGATTGATATCTTGGGTCTATTGCTTGAGCGTGCACAGATAAATCTTTCTTTATTTCTCGACTGTTAATAATTTTTTTTCCTTGAGATTCAAACAAAGCTATTAATTGTTCTTTTCTTGTTGCATGAGCTTTGTTAGCAATTAAGTTAGCTCTGTTCCAAGCTGGGTTACCAAACATCTGCTCCATTACACCTGTTTCTCTACCAGTAATTTTTCCAAGTCCTCT
>JGI20158J14315_10003725_pt1 | contig 10047 bp, 10 predicted proteins | sample COG_08_FD_14315 | JGI IMG/M metagenome (IMG submission 14315)
CTCTGNGGTGTTTACGATGGGATTAGTCACCTACTCAAACCAAGCCAAAANAAAAGTGTTAAANATNCCAAAAAANATAATTAAAAAAAATGGAGCTGTAAGCATGCAATGCTGTTTAGCAATGGTTAATAATCTCAGTAAAATTAGTAAATCTAAGATATGTATTTCAATAACTGGTATAGCTGGCCCGAAAGGAGGCACACAACAAAAACCGGTTGGTTTAGTTTATATTGGGATTAAAATTGGAAAAAAAGTAATTGTAAATAAGTGTAATTTTAAGAAAAAAAAGAGAATATTTATTCAAAAACAAACTGTCAAAAAATCCCTTAATTTATTATTAAAATTTATCAAATAGGATAGCTAAATCTTTTAAAATTTATGATTGCATCTAAAAGATGGGCAACAAAACTAGTAAAAATTAAAAAAATTAAAAATACATTAATATAAAGAATGAAAATAAGAGCATTTCTATGTCTTTTCTTTTTTAACAAATCTTTATCCTCAGGAAACCATTCTTTATTCTTTGATTTAAAATCATAAGAAAACATCCAATATGTCAAGTCACTTTCATTTGGATCCCCAGTCCTAATTGACTTGATGTAATAAATCAAAAATTTACAAATAATTGAAAAAAGTATTAGTAAAAATAATACACTTAACATTATTTATATAATTTAATTGCTCTTTCTTCAAAAGATTTAGCTATTTTATTTAACCCTAGTTCAAAAGATCTTTTCATGATTGAATTTAGGATAGGATTTTTTAACTCAAAATCGATAAAAAATTCTAATTGAGTTGCATTATTAACATCTTTAAATACCCATTCATTTTTAAGATGTTTCAATGGACCGTCTAGATTAGTAACAATTATTTTATCTTTTTCCTTATAATAAGCTACTTGACTAAAAAAAGTTTCATTTAAAATACTTTTACCAACTTTTAAATCACCATTAAAAGATATTAAATCTTCACTTTCATTTTTATCATGTATCTTTCCTTCAATGCACCAGGGAACAAATTCTGGATATTTTTCAATATCAAGAACCATTTCAATAAGTTGATCTTTTTTACAAGGAATAATTTTTTTTATTGATGCTGATGACATTCAAGCTGTTTATTTCTTGCGTCTTGTAATTTTCTAAAATCTTCATCCGCATGATAAGATGATCTTGTTAATGGAGAAGAAGAGACCAATAAAAAACCTTTAGTTCTAGCAATGCTATCTAATTCTTTAAACTCATCTGGATGATAATAACGACTCAAAGGATGGTGCTTGACTGAAGGTTGTAAATATTGACCTATAGTAATGAAATCTACGTCAGCGAATCTTAAATCATCCATCACTTGTATAATTTCTTCTTTGTCTTCTCCTAAACCAACCATAATTCCTGATTTAGTAAAAACTTTTTTATTAAAAATTTTGGCATTTTTCAAAAGTTCTAATGACGCAAAGTAGCGCGCTCCTGGTCTAACTTTAGTGTAAAGTCTAGGTACAGTTTCAATATTATGATTAAAAACATCTAAATCAGCTTTTAATATTTTTTTATAAGCATCACCTTTTCTTAAAAAATCTGGAGTTAAAACTTCAATTGATGTTGATGGATTTTTTTCTCTTGTTGCCTTTACAACTTTATAAAAATGCTCTGACCCACCATCTGCTAGATCATCTCTATCTACGGAGGTAATAACTACATGTTTTAAATTTAAATTTTTAACTGCTGTAGAAATTTTTGCTGGCTCAAAAACATCAAGATTATTNGGTTTTCCTGTTTTAACATCACAAAATGCNCAAGCTCTTGTNCAGGTATCACCCATAATCATAAAAGTTGCATGCTTTTTGCTCCAACATTCAGTAATATTTGGACAATTAGCCTCTTGGCATACAGTTACTAGATTATTTTTATTTACAACTTGTTTTGTTTGAAAAAAAACTTTTGAATCTATTATTTTAGATCTAATCCATTCTGGTTTCTTTTTAATTGGATTTATGGGTTTATTTATTTTTTCTGGATGTCTAACTTTTTCACTCATTGTAATTTAATAATTATTTCATCTTCAGTTACGTAGTTAAATTTTTGTCTATAAAGCATATCTAGATATTCTGGATCATTTTTATTAATTAATAAAATTTTATGATCTAAATTTGTTAATTCAAATGATAGCTCTTTATCTTTTTTTTGTAATTTTTTATGGGTATTTTTTTTATCAAAATAAGATATCAATCCCCTTTCTCCTCCAATAAGATTAATTCCAATATACAAAGTGAAAAAAATATTAAATAAAAGAAATTTTTTTTTTTTTAAATTTTCAAAAATTTTCATAAACTAGATTTTAGCCATTTTAACTTGATTTCCAAGTTCTTCTTCTATGCGTAATAATCTATTGTATTTAGCTACTCTTTCAGATCTAGCAAGAGATCCAGTTTTTATTTGTGAAGACATTGTGGCTACCGCCAAATCAGCAATAAAAGTGTCTTCTGTGTCTCCAGATCTATGAGAAATAATAGTCTTGAAGTTTGCTTTTTTTGCCATTGAAATAACTTCAAGTGTTTCAGTTAAAGTTCCTATTTGGTTTGGCTTTACAAGTATACTATTTGCTGATTTTTCTTTAATGCCTTTGTCGAGACGTTTCGGGTTTGTAACAAATAAGTCGTCACCAACTATTTGAACATTGTTTCCTACAGTGTTAGTAATTTTTTTCCATGCATTCCAATCATCTTCTGCGAAAGGATCTTCTATAGATTTGATGGGATAGTTTGAAGTAAGCTTTTTATAATAATTTATTACATCATCGACTGGTGCAAAACTTTTTGATTGAATTGAATATTCCCCATTTTCGTTAAGCAATTCATTAGCAGCAACATCGAGACATATTACAACGTCCTTGCCTGGTTTTAAATTTGATTTTTCAATAGCTTGGACGATCAATTCTAATGCTTCCTCATTTGTATTAATTGACGGCGCAAAACCACCTTCATCACCCACATTTGTAAGCATTTTTTTTGATTGAAGTAATTTCTTTAAATTTTGAATTACGATAAAACATTTTTCAATAGCGTCCATAAAATTATTTGCGGAATCTGGTCTGATCATAAATTCTTGAATATTTAAATCATTATCAGCGTGTGCGCCTCCATTAATAATATTCATTAAAGGAATGGGTAGTGAAAAAGATTTTCCTAAATTTTTAAAAAGAGATTTTTTGTTTGATAACGCTGAACATTTAGCGTTTGCTAAGGATACAGCTAACGTAGCATTTGCCCCTAAATTTGTTTTATTTTCAGTGCCGTCTAGCTTAAGCAAAATGTTATCTAAATTTGATTGATCGTCTGAATTTAAATCTTTTAATTTAGAAGAAATTTTATTGTTAATATTTTCAACTGCATTATTAACACTTTTGCCTAAAAATTTATTCTTATTTTGATCTCTCAATTCATGAGCTTCGAATGCACCTGTTGATGCACCAGATGGGGAAATTGCTGTTGCTGATATGCCGTTATCTAAGAAAACTTCAGCTTCAACAGTAGGGTTTCCTCTACTATCAAAAACCTGTCTACCTTTAACACTTTTGATTTTTGCCATTATTTTTATTTAATTAACTTATCAATTTCAGTTAATTTTTTTAACAAAGCTTTAACCTCATTTAAAGGTACCATATTTGGTCCATCTGATGGTGCGTTATCGGGATCCTCGTGCGTTTCCATAAAAATTGCACCAACGCCAACTGCTATAGCTGCTCGGGCTAAGTAAGGTACAAATTCTCTTTGTCCTCCGCTCTTTTCACCCATACCACCAGGTTGTTGAACTGAATGTGTTGCATCAAACACAATAGGAAAACCAAACTTAGNCATTATAGGTAAAGCTCTCATATCTGATACAAGGGTATTATATCCAAAACTTGCTCCTCGTTCAGTTATTAAAATATTTTTATTTCCCGACTCTTCAATCTTTTTAATTACATTTGCCATATCCCATGGTGCTAAGAATTGACCTTTTTTTACATTAATAATTTTTCCAGTCTTAGCTGCAGCGATTAATAAATCCGTTTGACGACATAAGAAAGCTGGAATTTGTAAAACATCAACATAATCTTTTACCATCGAACATTGTTCAGCTGTATGAACGTCAGTCAAAACTGGTAAACCAACTTCTTTTCTAATTTTATCAAAAATTGGTAAGGATTTTTCTAAACCCATCCCTCTTTTTCCTTTAAGGCTTGTTCTGTTAGCTTTATCAAAAGATGTTTTGTAAATTAAATTAATTCCTAATTCACTCGTGATTTTTTTTAGCTCNGTAGAAATTTTAATAGCGTGTGCTTCATTTTCAAGCTTCATTTTCAAGTTGACAAGGTCCTGCAATTAACGTGAACGGATTGTCGTTGGAAATTTCAAAATTTGCACATTTTACTTTATGATTTATCATTATTTATTTGAATTAATTTTTGCAGCTTTAATAAATGAAGAGAATAAAGGATGTGGAGCTAAAGGTCTAGATTTAAATTCAGGATGAAACTGAACTCCAATAAACCAAGGGTGGCTTTTTAGCTCAATTACTTCTGGTAATTTATTGTCTGGTGATAAACCTGAGAAAATCATTCCTTTTCTTTCAAAATCATCTTTAAAATTAATATTAACCTCGTACCTATGACGATGTCTTTCGTTTATGTTAGGAGATTTATATATTTTTCTAATAAGCGTATCCTTTGTAAGTTTTGCTTCATAACTTCCCAATCTCATTGTGCCACCTAAATCTTTATCAGTTCCTTTCATAAGTTTTCCGTCTTTTACCCATTCGCTCATTAATCCTACTACTGAAGCTTTTGAAGAACCAAATTCACTAGATGAAGCATTATTAATATTTAATTTATTTCTAGCAAATTCAATTACTGCCATTTGCATTCCAAAACAAATTCCTAAAAAAGGAATTTTATTTTTTCTAGCATATTTAATTGCTGCTATTTTTCCTTCTGTGCCTCTTTTTCCAAAGCCACCAGGAATTAGTATTCCTGAAACACTTTTTAATTTATTTTGTATTTCACTTGATTTTAGATAATCAGATTCAATTCTTATTAAATTAACTTTTAAATTATTTGCTATGCCTCCATGTGTTAAAGCTTCATCAAGTGATTTATAGGCATCCTTTAGTTCTACGTATTTACCAATAATTGCTATGTTAACTTTGTTTCTTGTGTTTAAAACTAATTTAGTAATTTTTTTCCAAGGTTTTAAATCAACTTTTTTCTTAGATTTGATCTTAAAAAATTTTAGTACCCTTTCATCTAATTTTTCCTTATTAAAACTGATCGGAGCCTCATAAATTGTTTTTACATCAACTGTTTCAATAACATCATCAATTGAAACGTTACAAAATAAAGAAATTTTCTTCCTTTGGTCCAACGGAATAGATCTTTCTGATCTGCAGATAATTATATCTGGCTGGACACCAATACTTCTAAGTTCTTTTACAGAGTGTTGAGTGGGTTTTGTTTTAATTTCATCAGAAGCCTTCATGTAAGGAACTAAAGTTAAATGAATAAATAAAGTGTTTTTCCTTCCATGTTCATTTGAAAATTGTCTTATAGCTTCTAAAAAAGGTAAACTTTCTATATCACCAACGGTTCCTCCAATTTCACAAATAACAAAATCTTCTTTAGAAACATCGTGCTTTATAAATTCTTTTATTCTATCCGTAATGTGAGGAATAACTTGTACTGTTTTACCTAAATACTTTCCTTGACGTTCTCTTTTCAACACATCGTTATAAATTCTACCAGTTGTTATATTGTCAGATTTTTTTGCAGATATACCAGAAAATCTTTCATAGTGACCTAAATCTAAATCCGTTTCTGCTCCATCATCAGTTACAAAAACCTCTCCATGCTGAAAAGGACTCATTGTTCCCGGATCAATATTTAAATATGGATCAAGTTTTCTAATCCTAACTTTGTATCCTCTTGATTGTAGGAGATAAGCTAGTGAAGCTGATGATAAACCTTTACCTAAAGATGAAACCACGCCGCCAGTTACGAATATGTATCGCGCCATGGAAGTATGTTATACTTTATATTTTGCTAATTACAAAGTCTTAATTATTTAGTCTGAGGTATCTGTGGAAGATTTGAATTTTCTTCTTCTTCTTTTTCTAAAACTGATTGAGTTTCACGAAGCTCATCTCTTGAAATTGCAACAATGGCTATACTACAAACAATAAATAAAGTAGCAATAATAGCTGTAAACTTAGTTAAGAACGTACCCATGCTTCTCGCTGTCGTGAAATTATCTTGTGAAACACCTAACCCTAATGCACCTCCCTCTGATCTCTGCAAAAGAATAGAAATGATTAAAATAACAGCAAGAATTATATTAACAAAAACTAGTAAGTTTTCCATGGTGCTTATCTATAGTAATTTTTTATTATATCAATAAATTTTTTTGAAGATTTAGAAGCACCTCCTATTAAAAAACCATCAATTTCCGTGATTTGTTTAAACATCTCTACATTTGTTCCATCAACTGAACCCCCGTATAGAACCGCAGGGCTATTTTTTTTAAATATATTTTTTAAAATTTTTTTAATATGAACAGTTGTTTTTTTCAATTCTTCTGCACTAGGTATTTTGCCTGTCCCGATAGACCATATAGGTTCATAAGCTACAATAATGTTGTTTTTATTAAATTTTTTTTCCAAAACATTAGTTAGTTGTTTTTTTAGAACAGCAAGAGTTCTATTATTTTTTTTCTCAGATTTATTTTCACCTATACAAAAAACAACCTTTAAATTATTTTTAAGAGCAAATTCAACTTTGTCTTTTAACATTGAATCTGTGTCTCCTTCACCCCTATTATCAGAGTGACCTATTAAAGTATATTTCGCCCCAACACTTCTCAGCATATACGGACTTACAGCTGCAGTATTTGATGAAAATTGATCTTTTTGGTAACAATTTTGTGATCCAATTGAAATTTTTTTATTTTTGAAATATTTTGAGAAACTTTCAATCAAAGTATAGGGAGGGGTTATTATAACCCTATATTTATTTCGATTTTTGTCTTTTGAATTAAATTTATTAATTTTATTCAATATATTTATAGACTTTGGAATACCAAACATTTTCCAATTTCCAATAAAGTATCTCATAGTTTGCCTTAGCTTAAAATTTGATTTATAGGTGTATAATTCTAAGGTATTAAATTAATATAATGGCAACATCAATAGCAAAATTATCAAAATCCTTTTTTATTAAACTCCTGGTAGGGATTATAATCCTTCCATTCGTTTTTTGGGGCATGGGAGATGTATTTAAAGGTGGTAATCAAAATATCATAGCAACAATAGAATCTGAAAAAGTTAGTACACAAGAATTTGTAAATTATATAAGACAGATTAATCTTAATGAGGAGCAAATTAAAAGCCTACCAAATACAGATTTAATTGAGCAAATATTATCACAATACATAGGTAGAAAAGTTATGGCGTTAGAAATTGAAAAAAATGGTGTAGTTATAAATGATAATGCTCTTAGAAATATTATCAAAAATGATAAACTTTTTTATAAAGATAACAAATTTTCAAGAACTGAATATGAAAAATTTCTGATTAAAAGTGGTATAACAGCACCACAATTTGAAGCTAACATTATTGAACAAGAGAAGAGAAGACAGTTCTTAAGTTCTTTGGCCGGAGGAATTATAATTCCCGAAACTTTAATTGTTCAAGAATTTAAAAAAGAAAATCAAACTAAAAAAATAAAATATATCAATCTTGAAAAGTACCATTCTAACAGCAAACCTGCAGAAGAAGATATTAAAAAACTCTACGAAAGAAATAAAAATATATTTTTTATTGAATTTAAATCGATTCAATACGCAGAAATTAAACCTAATCTTGTGAGTGGTAGTTCCAATTATGATGAAACTTTCTTTAAACAGCTAGATGTAATTGAAAACCAAGTATTAGATGGGAAATCTTTTGATGAAACAATTAAAGATAATAATTTGAAAAAAGTTAAGATTGATAAAATTAATTTAAAAAAAGAAGACCAAAATAAAAATAAAATAAATAGTATACCTGATGATTTATTTAATAAAATTTATAACATTAAATCTACTAAATCACCTGAAGTCATAAATCTCGAAGGTAAGTATTATCTGGCTGAAATTAGCAGTATCGAGAGAAAAAATAAGTTAATTGACGACCCGGAAGTTCAAGAGGCTTTAAAAGCCCAATTAAGTTTTAAAGACAAAATTGAAAAAAATTCATCAATAGCAAAAGATATAGGTTTAGGGGCATATGATGGTGATAATTTTAAAAAATTTGCTGACGATAATAATTTAGAAATAAAAAATTATAATCTTTCTAGTTTAAAACAAAATGATATTTTTGGAGAAGGTTTAGTTAAAAGAATATTTTTAACCAAAGATAAAGAAACAAACTTAATAACGAATAGCACCTTAACTAAAACTTTTTTAATATTTACAGAAAAAACAAAATATAAAAAGTTAGATAAATCTAGTAATGATTTTGAGAAGTATGAGGCCAAAGCACGGTTAAATTTGATTAATAAAATTTACAAAACTTACGATGATAGTATTAATCAAAAATATAAAGTGAAATTAAATCAAAGAACTATCGACCGTGTTAAGAATTCATTTTAATGAAAATTAATAAAAGCTTTAAAGAATATAAAATTAATCACTCTAAAAACATACATCAAATTTTATTTAGATCTAGGTCTTGTAAAAACTACTACAAAGTAGAAAACTTATTTAAGTTTCTTCTAGCAGAAAAAAATAGTTTTATTTTTGAATCCGTTGAAAAAGGAACTGTTAAAGGTCGCTATACAATAATTGGTTTAAATCCTGATAAAATATGGGATATCAATAAAGATATTATAACTCTCAACAATTCAGGAAAAAAAAGTAAAATTAAAGCTGATCCTTTAAAATATGTTAATAAATTAATTAAAAATTTTAATATTAAAATCCCCAAACAACTTCCTTCAATGGCTTCAATGTTAGTAGGATATTTTTCATATGATGTAATTCGTTATGTAGAAAAAATTCCTAACAACTGTAAAGATGATTTAAAAATTCCTGATGTGAGATTATCACGACCTAAAAATTTAATTATTTATGATAATTTAAAGAAAATAATTTATTATATAGAGAATGTTTATGCAGATACAAAAATTAAAAATTATAAAGAACATTATGATTCTATAAATAAGAAATTTGATTTATATGAAGACTTTGAAAACATAACTTTACCAGATCAATTTACTTATAAACCTAATAAAAATTCAATTAAGTCTAATACGACTAAAGTAAAATTTAAATCTTTAGTCAAAAAAGCAAAAAGCTACATTGAAAAAGGTGATATTTTTCAAGTTGTCTTAAGCCAAAGATTTGAAAGAAAATTTAACAAAAAACCCATCGAGATTTATAATTACCTTAGGAAATCAAACCCCTCTCCTTTTATGTTTTATTTTAATTATAAAGATTTTAATATTTTAGGAAGTAGTCCTGAAATTTTAGTAAGGCTTAGAAAAGGAGAAGTTACTATTAGGCCTATTGCAGGCACAAGACCAAGGGGTAAAAATAATAAAGAAGATAAAAAATATGAACTAGATCTTCTTAAAGATAAAAAAGAACTAGCTGAACATTTAATGTTGTTAGACCTTGGTAGAAATGACGTTGGAAAGGTCTCTAAAATAAACTCAGTTAAAGTTACTGAAAAATTTAAAGTTGAGCGATACTCACATGTAATGCATATCGTTTCTAATGTAATTGGTAAGTTTAATAATAAATTCTCTTTATTTGAAACACTATTATCAGGTTTTCCAGCTGGGACGGTTAGCGGCGCTCCAAAAATAAGAGCTATGGAAATTATTGATGAACTTGAAAAAAATAAAAGAAAATTATATGCAGGTGGTATAGGTTATTTTACGCCGAACGGTGAGTTTGATACCTGTATAGCTTTAAGGACAGCTTTAATTAAAAATAATAAATTTTATGTTCAGGCTGGAGCTGGGATTGTTGCAGATAGCAAG
>JGI20158J14315_10003732_pt1 | contig 10033 bp, 10 predicted proteins | sample COG_08_FD_14315 | JGI IMG/M metagenome (IMG submission 14315)
TGTTGTTGTTGGTGCATCGTCGTCGTCGTCGTCGTCATCATCCCTTGGTGTTGGTGCATCGTCGTCGTCGTCGTCGTCATCATCGTCGTCGTAATAGATAGATAGAGTTTTCGTTATTCGAAGCGCTTTTTGTGTGAAAATGTTGGAATTTTTTCACTCGTTTCTCGCCTAAAAATTGTGTTGAAATTTTTGCCGACAGACGAAAGACCCTCACAATAAAATCCTCCTCGTAAACACGCATTAATATTATTCATCATGGTTCGAGGTCCGAAGAAACACTTGAAGCGCTTAAACGCGCCGAAATCGTGGATGTTGGATAAGCTGACGGGCGTTTTCGCGCCGAAGCCGGCACCGGGTACGTCGCTTTTGTTGTTCTTAGATTTCTTTTTATTACGCGTAAAATGGAATGAGCGCGAAAGAGAAAGGAGGAAAAGAGATTGTTGGCGATGATGAACGCGCGAACGATAAAGAAACGATGATGGAATTACACGCACGAAGAGTGTTTCTGTTCGAGTGTTGCGTTGCATCTCTCTCTTGGCGTTCGCACGCGCGATCTTTTCTTCTTCTTCTTTTGTCGTCGCGTTATAGAGATGTGTTTTCCACCAAAAGCTGCAAAATGTGCCCCTTGGAAGAGCATTTTTTCTCAAAAAGGCGGCGAAGATATGGATGTCGTCGACGAGATTCGTTTGAAAGCATTTCATTCGCACGGCGTAGTGTTCATAGCGAACGAATATCGCGCGATTGATCGTTTATATCGTTCGGAAGAAGGCTGTGTGAGACGCGATGATTGCGCCGCAGATTGCGCTTGGTGGGCGCTCAAAAGCTCGTCTTTAGGACTTCTGTGTCAACACAAAGTTTCTCTTTTTAACTCCTAAAAAAAATTCAAGAAAGTAAACTGACATCTCTTCTTTATCATTCTCTTTACTGTAAAACAAATTTAGGTCCGCACAAGTCTCGCGAATGCCTCCCGTTGTGCTTGATCTTGAGAAACCGTTTGAAGTACGCGTTGAACTACAAGGAAGTCACGACGATTCTTCAACAACGCTTGGTCAAGGTTGACGGTAAAATTCGAATGGAGAAGTGCTATCCGTGCGGTATCATGGACGTTGTCGAAATTGAAAAGACGGACGAACACTTCCGTTTGATGTACGACCAGAAAGGTCGATTTGTCGTGCACAGAATCACCGGTATTGAAGCGCAATACAAGTTGTGCAAGGTGATCAAGAAGAAGTTGGGCGACAAGGGCGTTCCGTGCGTGCAGTTGCACGACTCGAGAACCATCCGATACCCGGATCCTATGATCAAGGAAGGTGACTCCGTCATGGTTGACATCGCTTCCAACAAAATCACCGACTTTGTCAAGTTTGACGCCGGTGCTTTGTGCATGGTTACCGGTGGTAGAAACGCCGGTCGTGTCGGTATCGTCAACAGACGCGAAAAGCACAAGGGCTCCTTTGAAGTCGTCCACTTGACCGATGCCGCTGGCCAAAACTTTGCCACCCGATTCTCGAACGTTTTCGCCATTGGTACCGGCAACAAGCCGATGGTTTCTTTGCCGAAGGGCAAGGGTATCAAGTTGACCATCCTCGAAGAGCAAAGAAAGCAAGAAGACAACTAAATTTTACATTGTTTAAAATTTACGCGTAGTAGCTTTTTTTTAGAGGAAGTAGATGATGATACGGATCATTCATTTATATACATAGAGAGGGTGAAGAGAGGGTGAAGAGAGGGTGAAGAGAGAGAGAGAGAGAGAGAGAGAGAGAAGTTGGAGACTGAGAATAAAGAGGAGGAGAGATGTAACAAATTAGATAGAAGAGAGAGGAGCTGTTTTTCAATTTTAACAACAAAAAGCACATTCACTTGAATGAAAAAAATATCTCAATTCTCCCTCTTCTCGTTCGTAAAAAGGCAACTTGTCTCCATTACATTAACAACAAACAACATTAACAACAAGAACACCTTTAATAAAAATGTTCATCGCTCATCAACAAAAGCTCATCACGACCTCCTCCTTTTCGTTCGCAACAACCCCAAAAGGTGCGACGAGAAGTCCGCCGAGACCGTTGGGAAACGTAACAACGACCCCATTATTCACGACTAACGCGCAAAGACGATTGATTCCGAGAAAAAAAATNTATTCCCAGTCAGCATTCTTCGTCTCATCATCTTTCCACGATGAGTACGAGAAGAAGGTTGTCTGCGGTCGCGGAAAACGAATCACCACCATTTACCGTGCTCCAATCGGAACTCTCGGATTTACAAAAAGTCTCCTCCGTTTTATACGACACAAAGTCCGCGTTAAACGAGTTCGGCATGTTAGGCCCGCAAGCCGCGACGGTGTCGCCCTCGATTTTACTACACGCGATACAAAAAGCGGAAAATTTCGATAAAGGCGCTTTGGAAGGCGCGTTGGTCTACGCGAAAGAGAAAGAAGAAGGAGAGACGATGTCGAAAGAAGCGAAGTTGGAGTTAATCATCGACAAAGCGACGGTGAATTTAGCGGCAAAGTTTGCCGCCAGAGTGGACGGAAGAGTGAGCGTAGAGGTGGACGCGAAGAAGTCGAGCGCGGAGGCCATCGTGAGCAAGACGGAACGGTTAATGAAGATGTTTCGAGAGGTGAACGTGGAGACGAATAAGCTTTTGTTCAAGATTCCAGCGACGTGGGAAGGCGTGCAAGCGATGCGACAGTTGGAAAATAAAGGCGTGCCGTGTCACGCTACCTTGTGTTATTGCTTGGAGCAAACGGCGTTGGCGGCGAAAGCCAACGCGAGCTTGATTCAGATTTATTACGCCAGAATCAACTCGTACGGGGGAAATGCCTTGGCGTTGGCGCAGGATACGAAGAGTTTCATTCAATCTGTGGCGAGCCCGAGTAAGATTTTAGCGGCTTCGATTCGATCCGCCGCAGACGCGAGGGCTATGGCTGGGTGCGATTACATTTTGTGCAACGAGCGAGTGTTGAAAGAATTGAACGCGAACGCCGCCGGCGGCGTGACGGACAACGTACGTAACGCGGCTGGGTCGAGGAACGTGGACAAATCCTTGGCGGATTCGTTCACGAAAGCGACTTTTGAAGCCGCTTTGAAAAGCTCACCGGCGAACGAGGCGATTCAACTGCAGTTGCAAAGCTACTTAGCCGCGCAAAAGCAACTGGAAACGTTTGTCGAAGAGTTTGTCGGTTTGAATTGTTAATAATTACGAAGAATATTATTAATGTGTGTTCCGTCGTTGAGAGCAACATTAGTATCGAGACTTTCTACCACCTACACTGTTGTACATGTAATATCAATTTTATATTTGAAAAAGAATCTTCTTGTTGTATCTATATACTCTTTTCGCGCGCGCTCTCTCGTCTCGTGTTTTATCTATTTTTCTTCTGGGATCTATTATTCTAATGCGATTTTCGTGCTTCCAACAGTCGCCAAGAATCGCGCCTCGCGATGTTTCTCCGATAACACACCTCCATCACCATTTTTGTGACTCTCTCCTCCTTTCATCTTCATTTTTTGCGCCGCCACAGCGGCGGACCCGTCCATTTCTGCCACGATGTTGTTTTTCTTCTTCGGCTTCTCGCCTCTCTCGTCCTCGGCGTCGCACTGCCACACTTCCACTCGTTCAATCGTCATCGTTTCGTTCTCAATGTTTGAATCTTCACATCCCCACCCTTCGTACGTCACTCCAGTTTTCCTCGTCGTCAGTGTCTCCATGTGTTCGTCGATGTGCATCGCGAAGTGTTTAATCGGATATTCTTTCCCTCCAAACGCTAACCCGTTGGGAAAGCGTTCCGAGGCGACCATGTCGCGACAACACCAACAATAATGACCGTCGGTGTTTGCACTCGCCAAGAACTTTTTCGGTTGCCTTTTCACGTTCGCTTGTTTTTGAGGAAACGTGAACAGATAACTCTCGCTTAAACCTTGCCACTCCGTCTTGTTCAGTGTCAACCCTTCGCGTTCGGGAAAGACCATCAAGGCACCAAAAATCTCTCCTTTTTTCTCTTTCGTTTCCACCGCGATACAAAACGATGTCGCTTCGTTCTTCGTTAAACTTTCGAGTAAACGAGTGAACGATAAACCGTCCGTGTTCGTGTCGAACAGTTTTCGCCAGGTAAGTCTCAAGCGTTTCGGTAGGTTCCACACTAATCTCAGAACGTCTTTTCGATTTAAGAGTAACGTTGATGAATGTGACGCATCATTTTCATCGTCATCATCGAAAAGCAAAACGCACTTACGTTTCGGCCCTCTGTTCGTTCGTTTTGACTTCGCTGGTTGCTCCTTCGCCAACAACATCGTTCCAGGAGGACGAGAGGAAGTGCTCGACTCCGCCGCGCCCATTTTATTAGTATTGTTCTCTTATAGAGTATTACTCCTACTTGTGTGTTTGTGTCGTTTTGTATCTTAAACGTGAAAGGAGAGACCAACGACTTTTCAGTGTGTCAGTCAATTAAATTTTCTTTTTTCGTATCTCTCATATAAGAGTTCGTTAAAAACTGAATTTTCTCTTCACACTACTACTACTACTACTACTACTACTACTACTTTTAAGAATAAGAATAAGAACACACGCGATGACTTTTACGGAGTCGTCAGACTTCCTTTTCCTGGAACGAGGCGAAAAGAAACGAAAACTCTTCGTTCGCACGACCGATTTGCCTAAAAAGACAAAAAGAAATATAATAAATTGTGTGGTTATTTTCTCCCACGGGTTACACGAACACTCCTCGAGATTTGCCGAAACGTTTTCCCTGTGGGCGAGCGCAAACTACAACATCGCCTCGGTTTCGTTCGATCACATCGGACACGGCAAATCGGACAATTACGACTGCGAGATAAAACACCAGATTGAAAGTTTTGAAAAGTGCGTGGAAGATTTCCGAGCGGTGGTGGAGTACGCACAGATGAGATTTGGACGCAAAGTTCCAATCGCTTTAGCCGGTGTGTCTTTAGGCGGGTTGTTCGCGTTGCGTTGCGCGATGACGTATCCGAAAAACTACTTTTTCGCGATTGTTTTAATCGCGCCGGCGATTAACGTGAAATGGACCGCGCAGAAGAAAGCTTTGGCAATGGTTGGGGAGGTGATTGCAAAAGCGACGCCGAATATGAAAGTCGTTCCGGCGACGACGATGCAGAGTTTAACCGAAGACGCGGCCACGGCGAGAGAGTTTGAGGAAGATCCGTTTAATTACGTGGGGAAAGCGCGAGCGAGGTTCGGGAACGAGATTTTGAAAGCGATGAAAGGATTGGAAAAAGCGAGTGAAAGTGGACGTCTCGATGGGATAACGAGAAACATACTCGCCGTGCACGCCGAGAAGGACGCGGCGACGTGCGCGCAGTCCACCGAACGCTTGTTCTCGCGCTCGTTGAAATCCATCCCAAATAAACAGTTCGTCAAACTCACGCACACGAAAGGACACTTGTTATTGCACGAACCCGGGTGCGAGTGGACGAGAGCGTTGATTGGTCGGTTTTTAGTCGAAGCCGTTTTAGAGATGAAAAATTCAAATTCATCGTCGTCGTCGTTAGCGTCGTCGTCTGAATCCTCGTCTTTGATGAAAACAAACGACGTTTTGTTTTCTTCTTTGTCATCTTCTTCGATGATTCGTAATAGTAATAGTCATAATAGAAGCAAACTAGTAGAAAAAGAAGACCAAGACCAAGAGGAAGAAGAAAGGAAAAGAAAAAAAATGTACCAAAGAGCTTTTCTCGAGAGCGTGGACGAGCGAAAATTTTTGCTCGCTAAGAGTCGATTGTGAATTTTGAGAAGAAGGACAAAATTTTTTTAACTGTAACCCTAAACAACTCGTGTTGCTTTCCTTTCACCCTTGAGAATTAATCGTCACAAAAGCATCTCTTCCTTCTGCGAGTAGTTTTAAACGCGCTTCTTTGCTCATACTAAAGAACGACAAAGAAGAACAACGTAGAATACTGCGTAATAATAATAATGGCGGGAACATCATCATCATCAAAAATGACGGAAGCGGAGATCGACAAACTGACCGTGGCGAAGTTGAAAGCGTTTTTGGATGAGAAAGAAATCGCGTACGAGAAGAAAGAGTTAAAAGCGACTTTGGCGGCGAAATTGAAAGACTTTATGATGAAAGAAGAAGACGAAGGAAAAGAAGAGAAAACGACGAAGAAAAGGAAAGCGTCTTCGGAAGAAGAAGAAGAGCCATCTTTACCCGTGTCTGAAAAAGAAGAAGACGGAGAAGAAGAAGACACGAAGAAGAAGAAGAAAAAAGTTTCGATCGCGAAGAAGAAATCGAAGAAGGAAGAAGAAGAAGAAGAAGAAAAGAAAGAGTTTTCCGACGACGACGATTCAGACAACGATAAAGAAAAGAAAGATGTAAAAACGTTGGAATCGTTGATCGCGGACCCGCTTAACCCGGAAAACTGCACGATGACGGTGTACATCAAAGGCAACGAAGGACGTTTGATTGGGAAGAAAGGGGAAACTTTGAAATACATCGAAGCGAGGTTCCGAGCGTCGATTAAAATCGACCGGGAGAGCGGCACGTGCGCAGTGAAAGGTCCGACCAGCGAAATGGAAGAGTGTAAGAAAATCATTCAAGAGGTGTGCGAGACCGGGTCAATCGCGGACAGACATCCGGCGTCGAGTATACAACAAGGCGCCGTGTTGAAGGAACACGAGACGTTGAACGGGATTTCAGCCGCCAACGTGAACGCGTATTCCATCGAGGAGGAGTCGTTACCGGAAGAGTTGAGAGGTATTCCGAACGATCAAGAAGTTGCGATTGAAATTCCGTGCCCAGGAAAGGAAGGACGAGTGATTGGCAAAGGCGGCGCGACGATTCGCGACATCGAACGCGTCTCAGGTGCAAACTTGAAAGTCGTCAAAGGTTCGGGCATCTGTAACGTGCAAGGCAAACGAATAGACGTTATTCGAGCGAGACAGGTGGTTTTAGAAACCATGGCTTTAGAGACGGATACGTTCGGGATGCAAAGGATGCAAAATCAACAGCAACAGCAACAAATGATGACGCCTTCGCAATACGCGGCTATGCAAATGGGCGGCGGCGCCGGAGGTGGCGTGTACGGCGGGTATTACGGTGGTGCTGCTAACGTGTACGGACAGCAACAAGGCGGTGCTAAGGAAGGTGGTAGTAACATCAACCCGATCATCCCGGAAGGCCAAACGAGAATTATCATCCCGACCCAAGGCCACGAAGGTAGAATCATCGGTAAAGGCGGCGCGCACGTGAAATTGCTTCGCGATAGAACCGGGTGCGACGTACAAATGGATCGATCGAAACAACCTGTAACTTGCGTCATCACTGGTACCGCGGCGAACGTAAAAGAGTGCGAACGATTAGTGAACGAAGCGATTGAGAAGGCGAACCAAACGTTCGGCCCGAACGGCCAGAGAATGTACGCCGCTCAACAGCAGCAACAACAATACGGCATGGCGTACGGACAACAGGCTGCGGCGGCACCGGTGAACGTATACGGTGGCGCCCCGCAAACGGCGCAAGTTTACGGCGCAGCGGCGGTTCCCCAAGTGTACGGTGCAGCAGTGCCGCAACAACAACAACCGCAACAACAACAACAGTTGATGCAACAGTATCAGCAATATTATCAGCAGCAACAAGTCTACGCCGCTCCTCAACAACAAGAATACGACCCCTCACAGCCGCAAGCGGTTGCTGCGGCTGCGGCGAGCGATTGGGCAACGTACTACTCGGAAGGGAAGCCGTACTATTACAATAGCAAAACTGGCGAGACGAAATGGGCTTAATTTTTTGAATGATGATGACGATGATGATGATGACGATGATGATGATATGATGGTGATGATGGTTTATTTGGACACTGACAATACTAGAAGAGATGATTTAGATTAGAGCGGGCAACAACAGAGCAGTATTTATAGCAGTAGCAGCAGCGGCAGAAAGAAAAAAGTGCGCACCACCATTTCTTCTCTCTTTTCGATTGCTCTCTCGAAATTTGTTTTGGATTTTACGTCGCGCGTGTGTGCCCGTGTGCCTGTGTTGTTAGTGATGTTTTGCGTTTTTTCGCGCATACTCAGCTCTCTCAAAATTTGAAAGTTATTGTTTGCTTGATCTTGGATTCTTGTTCTCATCAGTCATGTTATATTGTTGTTGGTCATTGTTATCGGTTTTCATGTTTTGATTTGTTTCATCATGTTATCGTTGTTGTTGTTGTTGTTTTCATTCTTATTTGATTCAAAATTGTTGTTTGCGTTCCACGACGTTTGTCAATTTTACTACTACTTGTTCTTTTGTTCAGCTTTTAAAAACTACTACTATTTTTTATATTAAAGTTATCTACTACTACATTACTACTACTTATTACTACTCATGCTACGCACTGCATTCATTCGTACATCTTTTTACTTCTTTGCGCGCTTACTTTCGCGTAAAACTGCACCTTTCGTGGATGCGTTTCTCGGCTGCGCCTTTGCGATGGCTTCGATGAGTTCTGGCTCCAACTCTTCCTTCGGGATGGCGCTAATCAACGCAATTTCCCCAGCTTTAACTTTCTTCGATCCAATCGCTCGTTTCAACTTCACCGCTTTACCATAGTGCCATTCCTGCGCTTTTTCGTTCCAAAACGTTTCGAACGGTTCTCCAGATAACGCGCACTTTTTCTGCGACTCGATCGCCAGGACGCTTGGCAAATCGTTCAAATCTAAATTTTCATCGATGACGATCCCTACGGCGTTTTCTTTCTTCTTCTTCTCTCCAGCGGCGAACGCGGCGAATTCAGGGTCCACCTCACCCATCTTAATCGTTCCTTTAATCCACTCCTTCGCCGAGACGTGCCATCCTCGACAGGCGCGACCGGATTTCTTCCTTCTTCTCTTCGCGTGTAACCAATCCATGTGTTGATCCAACGACTCTTTCGACGCGAAGCGACGTCCGGTTTGTGCGCATTTAAACGGTAAATCATCGTACAACGCGTTGACTAAATACTCGCGCCGCTTATTCATCGATTTTGGATCTCTCTTAAACTTCTTCAAGCTTTCTTCGGCATCTAGGAAATCAAAGTCTTCGTTCGCGAAATCTGGCGTCACCGGTCGGTGGTGGTGGTGCTGCGGCGCAGCGGCGACGATACCTTGCAACGATTGATGAGATCCTCCTCCGACAGATTGCGCTTGTTGCGCTTTGAGCGTGTTCAACAACCCACTCAAGTCCGGTAAAACGACCGGCATGCCACCAGCTACGAGCGGCGCCGGTTGTCCTAAAAATTGCTGCTGCTGCTGCTGCAGTGGCGCCGCCGCCGGTTGTCCCATCATAAGTATCGGCGGCGGTGGCGGTACGACTCTCTGTTGGTGTTGGTGCACGATCGGTGGTGGTGGCGGCGGTACTCGCGCGTTCCCACTCAAATCTACGTCCGTTTGAATTCTCGCTAAAACTTCTCTCGGAAACACGTTTTGCGTTTCCCACGTTCCCAATAATTTTTTCATCGATTGTTTCGTCTTTTCGTCCGTCTGCGCGAACAAGGTCAAAAACACCCCAGCCACGTGCGGCGCAAACACCGACGCGTACGGGTCTCGGCAATTCTTCGCGATCGAATCTAACACGTACAAAGTCGCCAACGCCACTCGACTATCTCTCGCTTTCTCCACGACTCTGGTTTCAATCACGTTGGCGATATTCCTCGCTTCCGTCTTCGCTTCGTCGTCGTCCGTTTTCGCTATTTCCGTCGCTAACATCGTCAAACTCGTTATGATTGGTTTGCTGTTCATTTTCAGTTCGGACAACGCGTCTTTGTAGTTCTTCGCGGTTTCTGATAACGGTGCCATATTTGCTTTCTTATTATTCTTTTACTACTAAAATCTTTCTGTTGTTCTCTCTCGAATATTTTTGAGGATTTGAGGAGGAGGCGGCGTTTACCACGAAACGAAAGAATAAATATAAAAAACGACCGACGACGGAAACAAGAAAAAGCTCTTTTGAAACTTTTACTCAATCTGATGAGTAGGACGTGTTTTTCAACGTTGTATATCTAAGTTACGCTACGGATATATGTATATATATCTTCTTCTTCTTCTT
>JGI20158J14315_10003739_pt1 | contig 10020 bp, 7 predicted proteins | sample COG_08_FD_14315 | JGI IMG/M metagenome (IMG submission 14315)
ATTTAAATTTATATATATGTAGAAATAGTTTATATTTTATTGATGAGAAAAATTTTATTACTACTTCCTTTCTTTTTATGGACTTGTGGTGGTGGAGGCGGTTCTACAGAACCAGAACCACCACAACTTCCAACTGTTCAAAATATTAATTTAGAAGGAATTGAGGATACACCTATAACTTTTACTCCTCTCGGAACTGATCCTCAAGGCCTATCATTAACTTATAGCATCTCCACACAACCAGAAAATGGTAATGTTGTAATTAATAATACTGTTGGTACTTATACCCCAAATGCAAACTACAACGGTTCAGATACATTTTATTATTTAGCTTCCAATTCTGGAGGAAATAGTAATATTGGTACTGTTGCTATTAATATAGCCGCAGTTGATGATGAACCAAATACGATGGATGTTAATGTTACAACTGATGAGGATAATTCTGTATCAATCACTTTACAAGCTGAAGAATATGACGGAGACAATATAGAGTTTAATGTTACTGGAAATCCATCTAACGGAACTGTAACTATTTCAGCTTCAACTGCAACATATACTCCAAATCAAGATTGGAACGGAACGGATACATTTAATTTCGAAGCAGTAGATAGTAATAATAGAAGTGTACTAAACAATGCAACAGCCACAATTATTGTAAACCCCATTAATGATGCACCTACTATCGAAGAAGTGAATGGTATAGAAGTTGATTGGAATAATTTCATTGATTTTAATTTAACTGGAAATGATCTGGAGGGCGATGAATTAACTTTTGAAATAGTTACAGACCCTTCCAAAGGAACAATAACTCTCACTAATGGCTATATTGTAAGATTTTCTGCAGATTCAGATGATTCAGGACAAGATTATTTTTCTTATAGAGCATATGATGGCGAATTATATAGTGATACGAAAAACGTAAATGTTTTTGTCAGAGATGGATATATTTATTTTGATATATCTTCATCTAATGATCAAAGTTATGATAGTATAGTTTTGAATAATAATATCATCCATGCAGGTTACTCATATGATGGATCTACAATGTCTGCTTTATTATTAGAAACAGATGATGAGGGAAATAAATTATCGGAACAAGTTTTTAATAATGGTATTTCACTATATTCCATAAATGAAACTAGTGATGGTGGTTTAGTAGCAAGTGGAGTCGGACCAAATTCAATATTAGCGATAATGAAATTAGATTCTAACTCACAGGAAATATGGACAGAAGAACCAGATCTAGATATCTTTGAAGATCAAACTCAAGGTGGATATTTCTATGAGGTAATAGAAACAAATCAAGGAGAACATATAGCTGCTGGACATATTAATGATAGTGTCGGGGAACATTTTACAGTTGTTAAACTAGATAATGCAGGAAGCGTTATTTGGGCAAAAAAACTAATGAGAGGTGAAGCAAAAGCTGTTATACAAAGTACTTCAAATGATGGTTTTTTAGTTGGTGGAANAAATCATATTCCAAATGTTGAAAGAGATAATTATATCATTAAAATAAATAATGATGGTGATATTGTATGGGAATTAAAACTTGGTACTGGAAGCAGTGGATTTTATGTAGAGAAAATAATCTCTTTAAATGATGGCAATTATGCAGTAGCTAGTACAAGCTCATTAGACATAATAGATGAAAACGGAAACATAATTAATAGTATTCAGTGGGGAACAAATAGAGACATCATTCAAACTTCTTCTGGTGAATTAGTAGTAGCTGGTTATATTGTTCATGGTATATATGAATATTTTTCAGTTAAAAAATATGATTCTAGCTTAAATGAAGTTTGGTCAAAAACTAACAGGATTCCTTCACAGAATAATCCTTCAGATATGTATTTTGAGTCAGTAGTTGAACTAGATAATGGAAATTTAGTATTTAGCGGAAGAATAGAGCCTAATGAAAACACTAGTTATGATATTTTCATTTACTCAACAGATTCTTCAGGTAATAGAATTTTCTGATTTAACTTCAATATTCTTTCAATTTTTTCCTCAAGAAGTCAACGATTTTCTAATCCGTAGGTCATAGGTTCAAATCCTATCCGGGGTACGACGAATTTGATAGAAAACTTTTTGCCAAATTCTTTATTATCAATCCCCCTCTTTCATTTAGATGGATATGATCACATAATAATTTCAATCTATATTTTTCCCCAATATCATTCCAACTCCAGCCAAATACATAATGGAGAACAACTGCTCTCAACCCTCTTAATCTTCTTAGTTCTGATGTTGTATATGGTACGCTATTGTTTTTTGTAATATTCAAATCAAATTCATTATACAGATCAAGGATTTCTAGGTTATAATTTTTAGCTAAATCTTTAATTATTTTGTTATGACTTCTTACAACTTGCATAATCGAAGATGTTTTTTGTTCTCCCAACCAAGGAAGTGTGAAAATTGCAATTTTAGCATTAGTATATTCTTTAATATTTTTTATAAAAAATTCTAACTGTTCTTTGTACCATTCTATCGAAGGTTTTTGTGGCAACCCTTTAGTTTCCATATAATAATCTTGTATTAACTTAACTGGTTGACTTCCAATTGCATCATTTGTTCCAATTAAAATAGTAATGTATTCCGGATCGTGCTTGATAATATCTTCAATTCGTTGATTTAAATTCCAAGTAAGATCTGCATTAATACCTGCATTTATATAGACTTTTGAATCATCATTCTTTCTTAAAGTGCTCACCCAATCGTATCCAATATGACCATGAGTGATACTGTCACCACAACAAACAACTACAGGCTTATCATTATTAACAAGATTAACATTGTGTGCATTCATATGAGGAAGCTGCCAAGACTTTCGTATCATCGGTAGTTTATAGATATTTATAATTATTGAATTACGAAAAAAATAGATGAAAATAATTAATAAAATAAAAAATAAGAGGTATAAAAGCATAATTATCTACTAATTGATTGCTGGTAATTCAAAAGCTGCAATTCTTTTATCGCTATCTACTGCATATAAAAACCACTTACCATGCATATAGGCTGTAGCAATTCCATCCGTATATGATACATCTTTAAGATATAAAGTGTTGATATAGGTTAAATCTTCACGATTATATAAATGAAAACGATTATCATCTTTGCTTTGTTCTGTGCAAATCCAATATCCTGTATTATCGCGATTAATAACTAAGGCAATTCCTTCCGGATCATTCCCTCTAGTGAAATTTCCTAAATCTTCAATTATTGTTTGACCTGTTTCTAAGTCGAGCGCCATTACTTTATGATGTTCTTCCATCTCTTCAGCTACTAACATTGTTTTGAAATGCTTGTCTACATGGATACTTTCAACTTGATATAAAGTTGGACTTCCAAAAACTGATGCAGAGCTAACTGTAAAAGCATCGCTCTCGATATTAAAATCCCATGACAGAATTCTATCCTGTTTAGGATTATTATATTCATAACTGTCAGTAACAAACACTTTATATTTTCCATTGTCAATTTTATAGAACGAAATACCATAAGGACTTCTTAATTCATTTGCGCCAAAAGAACCTAAATAATCCATTGAAGTATTAAAAACAGCAACATGCTTATTATCTCTTTCAGTAACTAAAACAAATTGATCATTAATAACAGTAACCCCGTTTGGAAAGGCGCCTTCACGAGGAATTGATTTTTTAAATTTACCATCCATTGCACCATAAAGATGAATCTCATTTTTATCTTTTACAGTAACAACAATGACATGTTTTCGCATTAAAAATCCAATACTATCCATTCCTGCATCTTCAACAGGTTCCGTATAAAACATCGGGTTTGTTAATGTAATTGTTTCTGTTTTAGTATTGCAGCCAATCAATGAAACAATAATGAATAGAAAGAATAGTTTAATATTTTTCATTTATTAATCAACAATACTCAAAAGTTCAATTTCGAAAATCAATGTTGAAGATGGTGGAATAACATACTCGCCTTTTTTTGAATCTGATGGAATTCCTGTTGTACCATAAGCTAAATTTTGAGGAATAAATACTTCCCACTTAGAACCCACTGGCATTTTTTGTAAAATTTGTTGCCAGCCAACTATAACACCTTTCACTCCAAAAGTTGCAGGCTGCCCTCTATCATAACTACTATCAAATTTATATCCATTTATTAAATAACCATTATAGTGAACAACGACAGAATCATCATAATCTGGGATTTCTCCTGTTCCAGCAGCAATAACTCTATATTGAATCTGGCTTCTTTCTAAAACTCTTATACCTTCTTTAACTTTATTATTATTAAGAAAATCTTGGCCCTTCATTTTGTTTTCCCTTGAAAGTTCTTTAGCCTTCTCAGTCATTTGCTTCATTTTATCACGCTCAATTTGTGAGTTCATAATATTAAATGCTCTAAGAATATCATTTCGTGTAGGTGCATCTAATCTAGGATTCTCTTTATTCCAATAGTCGGTAAGCCCTTCAATTAATAATTCTTGATTAATTTCTGCATCTGGTAAATTTCCACCTATATTAATACCCATAGCATAACTTAAGGAGTCTTGAAAAGTAACCATTAGCTCCTTATCGCTCTCAACAGCAATATCTTCAGTTGAATTACAAGAATAAATTAAAAATGAGATAAATATAAAATAGATTTTAAATGTGTGTTTCATGTATGAATTCTATAATGATTAAAAAGAATAGTAAAGAAAAATTATCTGCCGTCTTTATATCCTTCATAGTCATCCATCATATTATATAACCCATAAAAACTACTTAGCTTAATAAGAAGTGAGCTTGGTAATAATGCTCTGAATAATACCATTTGATTCATAATCCATGGAACTTTTGGTGAATGAAATCCAAGCTTAATTGCTCTATTTACAATCACTTTAGCAACTTGATCATGGCTTTTAACTCCTGGAGCTAATAATTGCCCTAAAAAATTAAGTTTTGTACCTTCAAATAATCCTTTTTTAAGAAAGTTTGGGTGAACAGAAGAAAACTTCACTCCATGTTTCCCCATTTTTTTTACTTCTAATCTAAGGGATTCCGTTAGTCCTGCTACTGCCCACTTTGTTGCTGCATATACAGCTAATTTTGGAGCACCAGTTAACGAAGAAGCAGAGGAAATATTAATAATATGTCCAAAGTTTTTATCTAACATACCTGGCATAAAAGCGCGAATAGTATAAATCATTGATGTGAAGTTTACATTGATAAGGTTCTCAAGCTCTTCATCAGTTCTATCTAACATATAGCCCGTATATACAGTACCAGCATTGTTTATTAATATATCAATGCCTCCAAACTTTTCTTTAATGATTGCAGCATTTTGATATACCTGCTCCTTGTTGGTCACATCACAGATTTGAGAAAAAACATGATGACCTTTTTCTTTTAAATCTTGAACTGTTGCTGATAAATCATCTTCTTTGAAATCCCAAAGAATAACATTGGCACCTTCATTTAAAATACGCTTAGCGGTTGCTAAACCAATTCCTTTTGCTCCACCAGTAATTAAAACATGTTTATGTTTAAGATTCATTATTTAAAAATAAAGTATTATAAATTAGCATACCATTGAATTCCATATGCTAAGGAAACACTAATCATTAGACCAAGCATTAGCCTTAAAAAATCCATATATAACATTGGGAAAATTGCTTTCTTATGCCTGTTAGTATATGTTAATTCACCATAACCGATTGACATCCAGATACCAAGCTCTCTTCCTGCTAACATTCCCATAAATACAAAAGTCGTACTCATTGGAATATTATTCACCTCTTTGAAGTAGTAAAGTACAAAACAATACACTAAATCAATAAGCGTGGCAGATCTTACGTATCTGGTATTGGTTTTAGATAAAACAATTTCTTGAATTCTTCCTCCACGTTCATAAAACATAAACGCTAAGCCCAATAACATAACTAGTACAACAAATAACTGAAACTGAAAACTTTGGACAGAGCTATATCTAGGTAAAAAAATCATTATGTTCGCTAAATCATGCTTTAACCATGTAGACCACAGCCAGCCAGTTGTTAACCACTGTGCTACTCTCCAATAATCATTGTTTTTATTTTTTCCTTTTTCTCCTTCATTAAGAAAATATTTACTTATTAGGTACCAAGAACCACATGCAAAAACAAATGATACTGCATAACCAACAAAACTTTTAACCAACATTTTTTCCATTACAATAGATGTTGCAAAAACTGAAAGCACTAAGAAGGTGGTTGAAACTGGAATTTTTAATCTGGTCAATCCAACAAGAACAAGTGGTGCCAGTGCGTGATACCATTGAATAGAAATTGGATCAAATTTATCTAACCTTCCAAAAGCGGGATCGTTCGAGTTGAATCCTTGCATCATTGTGAAAACAAAAATTGATCCCATATATGCAAACATCCAATACCATTTAATATCTTTGTTTGATGAAATATAAGTTCCTAGCGTTTGAATACTATCATTAGCAGTAACAGCATATACTGCAAATAAGAAACCTAATAAAGACCATAGTGAAAGAAAATCCAATTTATTTTATTCCCTTTTATTGAACTCTTTAATTATTGCTCCGGAGGAGAGACTCGAACTCCCGACCTGGTGATTAACAGTCACTCGCTCTACCAACTGAGCTACTCCGGAATATGGTAGAAATTTTTAATATTATTACTTAAAAAACAAGAATTATTAATCTTATTTTATAAATCTGCCTTTATTCCTAAAGTAAATTTTCTATTATAATACTCTTCTTGCATCATATATCTGCTACTTCCTTGGTAATATCTCAATGGCTGATTAGTTAAATTATTGAAATCAGCATAGATAGACATATTCTCCCTTAAATTATAATTTGCATTTAAATCAACATATGTTGACTTATCATACCATCTATCTTCATACTTTGAATCATTAAATTCTTCAAGGAATTCTCCTTGATGATTAAGTGAAAGACGAACAGTCGCTGGGCCTCTTTCATATGATAATGAAAGATTATATGTTAGCTCAGATGTTCCTGGCATTGGATTGTCTTTAACATCAGGTCTGTCTTCCTGAAGTTGTGGATCTAAATTATTTATTTTTGAATCGATTACCGTAACATTTGCATAAAGACCTAATCCTGGCAATACTTGTCTTTGAAAGGCAATCTCAGTTCCAAGTAAAGATGCATTTCCTCCATTTAAAGCCTTTTCAAGCTGATAACCATTATAGTCTGGTAAGTTATCTGATGGAGTCACAAAACCGCTGGTATACACAACAAAGTTTTTAATATCTTTAGTGAAAATTCCTACTGAGAATAAACCAACATCATCATAATATCTTTCAAAAGAAACATCAACATTGGTAGACATTGTTGGGTTAAGCTCAGGGTTACCAACTTTGATTTCTTCATCTTCCACTTTTACTTGCTGGTATGGAACAGTATCAAAATAATTTGGTCTTGCTAATGATTTTGTAAGAGCCAATCTAATCTTTGAAGTACCATCTAAATCATAGATCATATGTAATGAAGGTAGTACATCTGTGTAGTCATTGTCAGGAGCTGTAATAATATTATTTTGATCTTCATCCTCGACATAACTTCTAGCCTCTAGATCGCTTAAAGAGGTTTTTTCTACTCTCAAACCACCTACTATTGAAAGCTGATCAGAATAATCATATGAAGCCATACCATAAAATGAGGTTATATCTTCTGAAGCTTTAAAATTCCCAGCTAATTCTTCTTCCACAATTACTCTTTCAAAATTGGTAGCGTCATTTAATTCTAAATTTCCTAAAAATTCACGACTAACAAAAGAACCAGGGTTAAAAGAAGCATCATCTCCATCATTTAACCATTCACTTTTGTCTTGATTAACAATACTTGAGAACGCATCAGCTAAGAAAGCGTCTTCATCGACAGGTTCAAATTCGTAGAACTCATTTCGTCTTTCTTTTTTCCTTGTACTAATCTTGAATCCTGCTTCAAAATTTAAATTATCATTAAAGCTATAGTCAGCGTCAATCTTGAAACTTCTTGCCTTTTCGTCTGTATCTCTTTTTTCTTCAATAATATTTCTAAAGTCCCAAGAATCATTTAAGTCGTTTGCAAGAGGGTTTGAAAACGAATAGTTTGGTTTATTAGTACTTCCATTCCAAATAGCAGTTTGTTTTTTTAACCTAAGTGATAAATATCTTTCATTTGGTCTTAATTCTGATGCTTCAGATATCTTGAATGAATAATCAAGTTTTAGCTTATCTAAAAAACTAGTACCACCAAATTTATAAGAAAATAGCTTCTGATCCTCAAGCCTTCCATATTCATTTTCAGGAAGACCTGCTTTGGTTTGTCTTCTAATTTCTTGACTTCCTTCGCCTTCATCTAAATCTTTGATTCTTTGTCTATATCTATTTTCATAATCGTTTCTATCGTTAAAGTTTAGATCAGCATAGACTTCTGAATTTCCTAAATTGTAGTCGAATCTTAAGCCAAGACTCTTTCTCTCACGATGTACTAAATATTTTCTAATATCATGTTCTTTGACGTTACCTTCATCGTCCCATTCTGCCTCGATGTTATCTGACCCTGTCCAATTATCATAAAATGAGAAATTAAACATGTAGCCAAAATTTTTACCCTCCGGTCTATCTGAATACATTCCCGAAAGCTGTACAATTTTTCCAGCTTCATCTAAAGAATTTTCTCCTCTTCCAACAGTAACAGATGATCTTTTTCCTGCAGCTTTTCTTGTAATCAGATTTATAGAACCTCCAATTGCATCTGCATCCATATCTGGAGTCAATGCTTTAATAACTTCTACAGTTTGAATCATATCAGCAGGTATTAAATCTAATTGATTACTTCTTGTAGTGGCTTCAGCAGATGGCATTCTTTCTCCATTGATTGTTGCTGAATTAAAACTTGATGGAGTTCCCCTTACATGGCCGAACCTTGCTTCTCCCATATCATTATAAACTGCAATTCCAGGAACACGTTTCAAGGCATCGCCAATATTTGAATCAGGAAATTTTCCAACCTGGTCTGAGGAAATTACATTACTAATATTTGATTTATTTTTTTGATTATTTAATGCCCTTGCTTGACCTGATAAAGAATTTCCAATAACATCAATATCGCTACCAACCAAAGAACCAACTGATAATTCTATTGCATGACTATTTAAACTTCCTGCTTCAATAGAAATATCTTTTTCTTCATTATTATAGCCAATATAAGTAACTATTAGTTTATAGTCTCCAGTAGGCAAATTTGAGATATAAACTTTTCCTTCATAGTCAGTTATTCCTCCAAAATTAGTTCCTTCTAAATAAACATTGGCACCAGGTAACGGAAAGGAACCGTTTGAGTCTGAAACAATTCCTAATAAATTACCAGTTTGTGAAAATAATTGTGTTATTGCAACACATACGGATAGTACAATTGTTTTTAAACGCATGGCCTAATCTCCTTTTCATAAAATTAGCTTCAACTTTTAAAAACGCCCCCTAAGACTTTTTTAATCGCATGGCCAGACTTGTTTTCTCATCCACGTCTGCTTCAACTCTTAAAAAGTAATGAAACTCTTTTTAAGTGCATGGCCAGGTCAATTTTTTCATTAAGACCTGCTTCAACATCTTAAAAAGCGATTTTAACTACGTGATTATAAAAAAAAAGAAAAACATTTGTCAACTTTTTTTAAAAAAACTATAATTCTAACTCGATAAATAATTTTTTTGTAAGGTCAAATTGACCATGACTTTGGACATTTTCTGAAATCTGAATGTTTTTATTTGAAGAGCATTTTCCGATATTAGCATGGGTGGATTTTAGTCCTCCAAAATACCATCTTACATCTGATATGTATGCAAAATCACCTTCTTTTGCCCCTAGTTCATCCATTAAATCCTTTGGTAAATTAATTTCGTTAGATGTACTACTAATAACTTCAATCATCTCACCATTAAAGGTAATTTTACTTCCAGCATTTTCATTAACTGTAGACCCCTTGAAATACTCTGGACCATCTTTAATAGTCCACAAGGTTAATCCTTTAATTTT
>JGI20158J14315_10003741_pt1 | contig 10017 bp, 9 predicted proteins | sample COG_08_FD_14315 | JGI IMG/M metagenome (IMG submission 14315)
CAGAAGAAAATTTATCTTGGATGGAAGAGTTTGTCTCAGTTCATAATGGAGAATTCGCAAATACAAAATGGTTTGAAGGTGGAAAAATCAATATCAGCGTGAATTGTATTGATAGGCACCTTAAAAATAATGCAAATAAAACAGCTTTAATTTGGGAGGGTGACGATCCAAATGATTCCAAAGAGCTATCTTTTCAAGAGCTGCATGATGAAGTTTGTAAATTTGCAAATGTCTTAAAGAGTTTGGGTGTAAAAAAAGGATCAAGGGTCTGTATATATATGCCAATGATTTTAGAAGTAGCATTTGCGATGCTTGCATGCACAAGAATTGGAGCAATTCATTCAGTTGTCTTTGGCGGGTTTTCACCAGAATCTTTAAAAGATAGAATTCTAGATGCAGATTGTGAATTAGTTATTACTGCTGATGAAGGATTGCGAGGTGGGAAGACAGTTCCCCTTAAATCAAACGTCGATGAAGCATTAAATAACTGCCCTAATGTTAAAAATGCTCTTGTTATTAAAAGAACTGGGGGAGATATAGCCTGGAATGATTCTCGAGATGTATGGTATGAAGAATTATCTACAAATGCATCAACCATATGCCACCCCGAACCCATGGATTCAGAAGATCCATTGTTTATTTTATATACCTCCGGCTCAACAGGAAAACCAAAAGGTGTCTTACACACTACAGCTGGCTATCTTTTGGGGGCTCATATAAGTTTTAAATACCTTTTTGGTATTAGGCCTGAGGATAAGTATTGGTGTACTGCTGATGTAGGTTGGATCACTGGTCATACCTATATCCTATATGGTCCTCTTTCTAATGGAGCAACTTCACTGATGTTTGAGGGTGTTCCAACCTATCCATCAGCATCGAGATGCTGGGAAATTTGTGATAAACATGACATCAGTATTTTTTATACTGCTCCAACTGCTATAAGAGCCTTAATGGCTCAAGGCAATGATCCTGTTACTAAAACTAATAGAAATAGTCTAAGAATTCTTGGGACAGTCGGTGAGCCAATAAATCCTGAGGCTTGGGACTGGTATTACAGTGTTGTAGGGAAATCTAAATGCGAAGTTATAGATACATGGTGGCAGACTGAAACTGGCTCTGTCTTGATTTCACCTATTGCAGGTATCACACCTACGAAGCCCGGATCCGCCACACTTCCATTCTTTGGAGTAAAAGCAGCTTTATATGATGAGACGGGAAAGTCCTTAGAGGGAAGTAATTCAGGAAATTTAGTCATAGAACAGTCATGGCCAAGTCAAATAAGAAGTGTCTATGGCGATCATCAAAGAATGATAGATACTTATTTCAACATCTATAAAGATATATATTTTACAGGTGATGGAGCCAGAAGAGATGAAGATGGTTATTATTGGATAACTGGCAGAGTCGATGATGTTCTAAATGTTTCTGGCATAGACTAGGCACAGCTGAAATTGAAAGCGCCCTAGTTCTTCATCCTAAGATAGCTGAAGCTGCTGTTGTGGGGTTTGATCATCCGATTAAAGGACAAGGAATTTATGCATTTGTAACTCTAATGATTGGAGAATTATTTTCTGAAGAATTCAGTGCTGAAATAAGACAATTTGTTGCAAAAGAAATTGGAGCTATTGCTAAGCCTGATCTCATTCAAAATGCTCCAGGGCTTCCAAAAACTCGGTCAGGCAAAATAATGAGAAGAATACTAAGGAAAATAGCAGAAGGCGACCTATCAAACTTAGGAGATACAACAACTCTTGCAGATCCTTCAGTTGTTGAGTCTTTAATTGAAAACAAGCAAAGCCTATGACAAGACTTCTAATGCCATTGCTGGTATTTGTAATCTTTAGTTGTTCGTTATCTCAAGAAAGGTTAGAAGAATACAATGATGATAATAACTTTTATTCTCCTGCTCAAACCATTAAATGCATGCAGNTGCCCCAACCACAACAACCTCATCCAATTAACAAAAAAGGTGAAACACTAGAAATATATGATCAGAGTGATTGTTATGATGACACCCTTTCAAAAAATATAAGAAGTTTAGAAATAGAGTTTGGTGAATCTCAGATAACTCTTAAAAATGAAGATACCAAAAAAACATCTAATACCAAAGATAGCTCTATCAATAGTATTGAAGTTGATATAGATGCTATAGAAGAAAAAGTACTTCAAAAGAAACCAAAAAAAGATTAAATTTTTGAGAAGATACCATTATCTTCTTTAACTACTCCCTCTTTGATTAATTTTATTAAATGAGCCTCAAGACTGAATTTGGCAATAATATGTAATTGCGGTGAGACATCGTCATACACAAGACTTGTTAATTTTTCTAGATCACTGCTATTAACTTCTTCCAATCTTCTTATAACCTTGTTCTCTCTAGAAAGTCTGTGTCTAGTTATAGACTCAATAATTTTTTTGGGTTCATGCATGTAATTTCCATGTCCTGGAGCAAGAGAATCTATTTTATAACTATGAAGCTTATCTAAAGATTCTAGATAATCTTGCATACTCCCATCAGGTGGGCCTATAACAACAGTAGATCCGTCCATAATATGATCTCCTGTTAAAAGACAATTTAGTTCCTTGATAAGAAAACATAAGTGATTTGAAGCATGTCCCGGAGTATGAATTACCTCTAATGTATATTCATTTGTTTCAATCAGATCGCCATCATTTAATACAACATCAGGAATAAAAGTTTCATCCTCCCATGAAGATTCACCATCAACAAGTCTCCCATACATAGGCACCTTTAAAACTTTTGAAATTGGTAATGCTGCTGGAGAATGGTCTGTGTGTGTATGAGTAACTAATATTCTTTGAATCTTCCCTTGAGCTACTTTAATTATTTTATCAATGTGTTCTTTAATATTTGGTCCGGGATCTACCAAAGTTAAGTCTTCTTTACCAATTAAATAAGTATTGGTTCCTTCTCCTGTAAAGACTCCTGAATTAGGTGCTGTTATTTTTTTTATTAAATCCATAAATATATTCTAATAGTTTTCATAATCATCATCACCTGGAAGAAGTCCATGCCATTTCCCTTCTTTTTTGAAGAACTTAGGTAAGATTGGTGGTATGTCACTACTTTCTGCATTCGTTGTTGATATTTAAGAAGTTCTTCACCTGAATTATGATTTGCACATTCCTGAAGATTCTTAATTGTTGGCATTATCATGGGCATTTCTCCATTAAAAGCTTTTTCTAAAGCCTTTTTAGGATTAATCCATATGCTATGAGTAAGCTCGGTTCCGTCGTGTTTTTCAGTTTGGTTTTCAGGTAAATAAGCTATAAAAAACCTTGTATCAAACCTTTTAATTTCAATATCAGGAGTTATCCAATGAGAGAAAGGTGCAATATTAGATGTGGTTAGTTTAAGATTTTCTTTAATGCAAATATCATAAAGTGTTATTTTATTTTTGATTAAATTATCTCTATATTCATCATATTTTTCTTTTTCAGAACCGGTAAGGTTTAGGTCTTCACCATTATTCTTCTTTGCAAACAAGATACCAACTTCTTCAAAGCACTCCCTAATACATGCCACCCAATAACTTAATCCAGCATGACTTATGCCAAGTTTGATAGAGGCTTCTTTATCGTCGAGGCCATTACATAAATTATAAATATTTACATTTCTATCTGCTTCATCAATTTTGCCACCTGGAAATACAAATAGATTTTCAAAAGGTGGTCTTTTTGACCTTTTTACCATTAATACTTCTATTCCATCTTTCGTATCTCTCAAAACAAGAACAGTTGCTGCGGGTATAAGAGGAAGTTTATTCATAATTTTATTTTATATAGCTTAGAATAATGCTTATGCAAATAACTAACAACGTAAATCTAGATATTGAACATGCTCCAAAATGGTTTAAAGATGCAATTAAATTGCAGCCCACTGATGAAGTTTTAGAGAATCCTTTGGGGAATATCTCATATTCCAAATGGGACTCCATTAATAATTCAGAAAACCTAATGATTTTTGTTCATGGTACTGGTGCGCATAAAAAATGGTGGGATCCTATTGCTCCACAATTTTTAGAAAATTCAAATGTTATTGCAGTAGATCTTCCCGGAATGGGAGAATCTGAATTTAGAGATAAATATGGTATTAAAGATTTTGGCGACTGTATAGCCTCTATTATCGAAAAAGAAAAATTAAATTCTAATGTTAAAAATGTTTATATCATAGGCCATTCTTTGGGAGGTCAAGTAGCAGGATATGTTGCTTCTGAAAAGCAAGATCTCATTGATAACATAATCATAATCGATACCTTTATAAGGCCTCCGAACTACAATCCTGCGGAACATCAGGGAGGTCCCTTAAGAATGATTAAACACTATCCCGATAAAATTACTATATTAAATAGATTTAGATTGATGCCTAAACAGGATTGTGAAAATGATTGGTATGTACGCTATATTGCAGAGCACTCTGTTAAAGAAATTGAGGCGGGTTGGAGGTGGCGGTTTGATGATGTAATGTTTACAAGCCTTGAAAGATTATTTGGTTATAAGTTTTCTTTTAGCTGTCCTGCATTATTTGTTCATGGACAAAATAGCTTATTAACATCAGGCGACTTTCTTACAAATATTAAATCAACCTATTCAGATACAATGGACTTTATTGAAGTCGCTGGAGCTGCTCACCATGTTCCGTTGGACAAGCCTCTTGAAATAGTTAATATAATTAAAGAACGTTTATTTTAAATCTTTTATTTATGAACTATTTCTATTTTTTCTTTTTCTTGTTCCTATCAGCTTTGATATGGGTTAAACCACTCATGGTTTATATCTGTGAAAAGGTGCAAGAAGCAAAAAGCTTAAATGTTTTGGGTTCAATAACTTTCCTTATTGGTTCAGCATTAGTAATTTTCTTTATTCAATATGATGACTGGTCAGAAAGATTATGGACTTTTGTTACAGTGATTCTTGGTTTTCTTTTATGTTTAAGAGGATTGGTTATAATTTTTTACCTTGATTTAATAAAAAAATTATTGCCTTTATATATTAAAAATTATTATAAATTCACTTTTTCAATATCTTTGATATTAATTTCTTTAAGTTTTTTTATAGTTTCTTCTGATTATATTGGGGAGCAAAAAGATATTAGCGATTGTAAATCTGATGGTGTTGTAAACGTTGTTTGTGATATATCAAACCCAGAAGATATTGTTATTACACCTGATCAAAAATTTCTTTTAATCTCAGAGTTTGGAGGTATTAGCCCCTACCAAGAAACAAGGTCTGGCGGTTTTGCTTTACTAAGAATTTCTGATAATAAAAAAATAAAACCTAAAATAACTTTTGAAAAAAATATATGGGGTAACTCTTCATGTACTGCATCTAAAAACAAGTCCTTTGGGCCACATGGAATAGATTTGATAGAAAGGATAGATGGCCGCTTTCAATTTGGTGTGATTAACCATTATCCTAATGAATCTATAGAAATGTTTGAATTGGTATCATCCAATATTTCTGAAGGATGGGACCTTATATGGAGAGGGTGCATTGATGTGCCAAATGAATTTTACTTTAATGATATTGCGCTAAATAGTGATGGAAGTTTCTATGCATCTCATATGTATTCTCGAAATATAACTATGAGAGAATGGTTGATGACTTCATTGTTTAAAAGCAATTCAGGATATATTGTTAAGTGGTTGGATAACGACTTTAATAAAGTCCCAAGCTCAGATGGTAGTGGTCCAAATGGCATAACGCATGACGCTTCATCCAACATGCTATTTATAAGCTATAACCAAGGAGATGAAATAGTAAAGTTTGACCTTTCAATTAATAAAAAAGTTAACAGGTATTTTGTTCAATCTCCTGATAATATTTTTTTAGATAAAGGCTCAGCATGGTTCACTTCTCTTGATTTTCAGCCAAGTGATGCAGGTAACTGCATAGAAAAGAAGGCTTGCTCACTGCCCTTTTCAATATATGAAATTGATCAAGATTCATTTCAGCTAAAAAGTGAATACTCTTTTAATAAAACAGTATTTGGTCTTCCTACGATAGCAGTGCCAATTAGCAATAAAGTCTATATGGGATCTTTTCACTCTGATAGATTGGGATATTTTATAAAAAAATAATTTTATGGCTGAGAGTTTTAGTTTAAATAGCTTAGATATTATATTGCCAAAGCGAAAGGATAATTCGCATAAAGGTTTTTATGGCAGAGTTGCTGTCATTGCCGGATCAAAAGGTATGGGTGGCGCTGGAATTCTTGCATCTGAGGCAAGTCTTTTTTGCGGATCCGGTCTAGTTAATCTCTTTACCCATATTTCAAACGTCCAAGCATCTCTTGAGAGAAATCCAGAAGTCATGGCTATTGGAATAGAAAGTCATAAAGATATCTCAGGGAATTTTGATATAGGTTTGATTGGTCCGGGCTTTAAAGATGATGATTGGTCTAAAGAGGTGTATAGATATATTACTCTTAATTATAGTGGCGTTTTAATTATTGATGCTGGAGCCCTGCGTTTGTTAGAAAAAAAACAGGTATACGATAAAAAAAGAATTAATTTTAACACCTCATCCGGGTGAGGCAGGTGCCTTACTAAACATCTCAACTGATGAAATTCAACAAAATAGAGAGGAATGCGCTAAAGCTATTGCAAATAAATATGATGCAGCTGCCGTGGTTCTCAAAGGTTACAATACTCTAGTACATATTAAAGACGAAGATAAAACATTTTTATGCAAAAATGGAGGTCCTGTGCTTGCTACTGGTGGCACGGGAGATGTTTTGGCAGGAGTTATATGCGCTCTACTAGCACAAAAATTATCTTTAAAAGATTCTTGTTTGTTGGGAGTTGCTGCTCATGCAAAAGCGGGTGAGAGCTTTGTTGAAGATATTGGTGAAATTGGGTTAAATGCATCTGCATTAATACCCATAATTAGAAAAATATTAAATAAATGAAAGAGTTAATCTTACAAAATGATGATGATACTAATAGGCTTGGTAAAGATATTGCAAAAGAACTTAAGGCTGCTGAAATCTCATCAATAGAAATACATTTAGAGGGAGATCTTGGTGCTGGCAAAACATTTTTATCTAGATCTATTATTAAGAGCTTCGGATGGAAAGATCTAGTGAAAAGCCCTACTTATACTTTATGTGAAGAATATGATCTTGATAACTATCTCTTTTTACATATTGATCTGTATAGAACAAATGAGGCTCAGGATATTGATATATTTAATTTAGATAGAGAGATAGATTCAAAAAAAATTATTCTTATAGAGTGGCCTGAAAGGCTTCAGTATAAAAGAAAATATGACCTAAAAATTACCTTCAATCATTTAAATAAAGGACGCAAAATAAAAATTGAGGCGGGATCTCTTTTGTTTTCTAATTGGCTAAAAAGTTATGAATAAGTTTCTTTTGTTACTACTATTATCATTATCAGCTCAATCTAATGAGTTGGTCTTCAAAGGAATAGAAGAAACAGAAGACGAAATAATAAATATTGAATTCAAATTAGACAAAGTTTCATATATTAATTCATACAACCTCAAGAACCCCTCAAGGTTAGTTTATGAGGTTAATCAATCAACCATTGAGAATCCAATTAATGAGATATACAACTATCCGATTAAAAAAATAAGAGCCTCAAAGGATGAGAATAAAACAAGAATAGTTATTGATTTATATGATTCTGTGTATTGGTGGAAGCCAACCCAAAAACAAATAGGTGATGATGTATTGGTTAGTCTAAAACTAAAAAAAGATAAAAACCTTGCTATAAGCACTAGAGATATTGTTGTTGCAATAGATGCTGGGCACGGAGGCAAATATCCTGGGGCTGTTGGTCCAAATAATATATTAGAAAAAGATGTAACTCTTCTTATTGCTAAGGAGCTTGAAAGAACCCTCAGGGATACTGATGGCTATCAACCAGTTATGATACGGAGTGGAGATGAGACTATTAGTCTTAATGATAGATATCAGAATGCACGAAAATTAGGAGCCGATATTTTTATTTCAATTCATGCTGATGGCTTCAGACTATCATCTGTTAAAGGCGCTTCTGTTTTCATATGGTCTGAGGAGGCTTCGAGTACGGTAGCTAGAAATCTGTCTGAAAAACAAAGGAAAAGAATTCAAGCAGATATAAAAAATTTAAAGCCAAGTGATTTTAATGAAGATTTAGCAAGAGAGCTCTATCCAGATATTTATAAAGATAAGATAAGCCAAAGCAAAAAACTGGGAACAAAAATTTTAGATCAGCTAAAAAGAGACCCTTATACAAAAATTCATAAAAAGGATGTTGAGTTTGCAGATTTTCGAGTCCTTAAATCTATTGATATACCATCAGTTCTTGTTGAGTCTGGTTTTATAACAAACCCTGAAGATGCTGAAAGACTTAAGGGGAAGCCTGGAAGAAGGATGATAGCAAGATCTATTTTTTTAGGCGTGCATAATTATTTTTTAGAAAACCCTATAAACGGCACCATGGTTGAAAATAACAATGAGTTCTTATCATATAAAATCCAAAAAGGTGATGTCTTGTCTGAAATAGCTATTAGATTTGGTGTCTCGGTGGAATCTATAAATGAGAATAATAAGTTAAATAATAAGCCGATATATCCTGGACAAATTATAAAGATTTATATTTAATTTATATTCATTGGATCTATGTCAAAAGACCATTTTATTTTTTTTGTTTCTGGCCATTTTTGAAATTCATTTGTTAAGTACTTCAATACTTTATTTAAATAAGGTTTAGAAGAAGTCTGAATGAACAGATGATGTCTATAGCTTCCCTTGGACTTAGAAATTAAAGAAGGTAATGGTCCAATAACATTAATTTCTTTCCTATTTGATAAAATAGAGAGTGCTCTTTCAAGAAAGATATTGTTGCTGATCTGTGTTGGCGAAGAGCATCTTAAAAGACAAATAGTTGAGAATGGGGGAAGGTTCAATTTGGCATTGGTTGTAAGGCACTGGTTTGCGAAATTCATATAATCACCGGTCTTAATTTTATTCAGATTAATATCCTCAGGGTATCTGGTTTGTATGATAACTTTAGCGAGATTATTATTTCTTCCGGCTCTTCCTGAAACCTGAATTAATAACTGAGAGAGCTTTTCCAAGGCATTTATTTCTGGGCTAACAAGACCATTGTCTGCATTTAATATTACACTTAGTGTTACTTTTGGAAAATCATGACCTTTGGCTAACATTTGAGTGCCAACAAGTATTGCTGAATCTGAAGAATGAATTTTTTCAATTATGGCTTGTATCGACCCAACTTTTTTAGTTGTGTCATGATCAACTCTTATTATTGGCGTCTTTGAAAAGCTGCTTTGTAATACCTCTTCAACCCTTTCCGTGCCAGACCCATGAAGATAAAAATCTTCGGATTCACATACAGGACATGATTTATTGACTGCATAAGCGGATTCACATCTGTGGCATATCAGTCTCTGTCTAGAATGATGGTATACAAGATTAGAGTCGCAAGAGTTACAATCAGCTACCCATCCGCATGATCCGCATTGATACAGAGGAGCAAAACCCCTTCTGTTTATAAAAATAAGTACTTGCTCGCCTTTTTTAATAACTGATTCAATCGCACTTAATGTTTCAATTGCAACTCCTCCAATTAGAGGGGTATTGTTTATATCCATAACAATAAGTTTGGGAGGCTTTCTTCCATCAACTCTACTTAAAATATCTACTTGATTAAATTTATTTTCTTTCACCAACCTTATAGTTTGAAGAGATGGGGTGGCTGAGCCAAGAATAATTGGTATTTTTTCTTCCTGAGCTCTTTTAATAGCAATATCTCTAGCTGAAAACTTAAAGCCCTCTGACTGTCTAAATGATTGATCATGTTCTTCATCAATAATAATAAGACCTATATTTTTTATAGGCATTAAGACTGATGATCTGGTACCTATGACTATTCTTATGTCTCCAAACTTGGCTTTAAGCCAAATCTTAAGTCTTTTTAATGGAGTTTGTTTTGAATGATATAAACCTATTTCGCCTTTAAATCT
>JGI20158J14315_10003751_pt1 | contig 9996 bp, 4 predicted proteins | sample COG_08_FD_14315 | JGI IMG/M metagenome (IMG submission 14315)
GTTAGGAAAGATCGAGTATAGTCAAGTAGGCACAGACTTAACTTTAGACGAGTGTAGAGACTATGCCCTTGAAATGGGGTTGGAGTTTGAAGGCAGTGGAGGGTCATGTCAACTTGATGGATCAAAAGTGACCTATCTGCAAGATGAACTCATTTACTGGTTGTCGATACCTTTATCTGGGTTCTACTACAACATTTGGGAAACAGAGGCGGGCGTTTCTCAGCATACGAACACAATTGCAACCGAGGTGGATGCAGTTACATTTAGTGCACCGGAATTAACATCAACAAATGGAGGAGCCACCCCATTTTACCGAAGTCAAAGTTCGACTGATTCGCTACAAGTGTTTGATTTGACGCTCACAGTACTCCAAACAGAAGTCTTCTATTTTATGTTTCATGTCTGGACTGCGTTTAGAGATAGTTACGGTGGTTACATCCATGCAGCTGCGACCATTGACGAAAAGACATATATTTTTGCACATTCTGTAGGAAGTACATATAAAGTCTCCCGAACACCGGGGTTGAAATGGGAAAAGAGCACGTCACACAGAATTCGCGTATATATTTATGCAGACATGTATATAAATGCCTATGGTCAAAGTGGCTTTAACTTCCTCTGGACAACGAGTAAGCACGCAGGAGCTACGTCCGTAAGTAGCAATTATAAAGGGTACTACACTGAGAATGTAGATGGTGTCACTGGTTGGGACGATCGTTGGTATACCTCTATATATTTTAGTATAACGTCGGGGTGCAAGACGTCCACTTGCATAGACGTTCGCAAGAGTTACAGTTCAACACCAGTGACTATCGAAGAGCGTAATATTGACAACCCGATAACAGAATACAAGAAACTGAAAAACACTACGTTATACGGCTACGAAGATCGAGTGTCGGGGGCGAGTATTCAAGAGTATTTACAAGTAATTACTTTAGCGCCTGATATGAGCGTGAGCGAAGCGGAATGTCAAGCGTATGCAGGGAGTATTGATGCGGTTTGGGGTGGTGCAGGTGCATTCACCGGCTATCCATCTGGTTGTGTGAACATGGGTAACGTTCTTTATAATAACGATGCTACAGCTGACGGTTGTTCTACAAGCAAAATGTGCATCCAAAAGAACCCAGAGGCACATCGGGGGGTCTCCGAGGCCGAGTGCAGCGTCCTCTCGGGGTACATGGGGGCAAATAACGGACAACCACCAGAAGCATACACGCCCGGTGGCTACGAATGTGGAGCTGGTGTCGTTTACAAAATTGCCGAGAACTATTATTATAGTCCCACATATTCACGTAATTTAAGTAAGGCAAGTAATGGGTGGAATTGTTATAATAGTGGGACAGGCGGACTATATTCTATAGTTCAAATTCGTTTTCCGCCAAGTGGGTGTTATCGTTTGGCAAATGGATCGCATGCATACAACAGAAAAGCGGTTGACATTGCATGTGGAAACGAATACACTTGCATCGTCAAGAGCAAAGGATGTTGTTCGGACATGTCACAGTTAGCATGCTACATGTGTGCAAATGATAAAACGGTGGAACAAGCGTGCGCCGCCGGCGTTCAAAAGACTTCCGGCTCACCGGATCCTTCCCTTGCCTTGACCGAAGCAGAATGTCTAGCGTACGTGCAGGCAAATGGTTTAAATTGGGGGATGGCAATGGTATTTGATCATCGTTATCCCAAAGGATGCTTCCTTAATAGCAACAATTACCATTACTATAATACCCGCACCACGTCAGACGTCGCCGACTGCATGTCAACATTTTCGTTAGCCTGCATCGAGAAATTCCCCGAGTGTGCTCTCAAAACGTGCGACGGAGGCCCTCTTTCTCGAAAACATATTGACAAGTGTGGCGTCTGCGGTGGCGTGGACAGTTGCGACGACCCATTGGACACGGCCGAGCGTAATCTTCTTAATGACTTACCCCGTGGCTCGGCTACTGACGAGACCGTCACGCACGATATCATGACAAAGCCAAGTACCACGAAAAAGAAAATTAATCTTCTCAAAGGTCTTTTTCACATGCTCTGGGACGATTCCGTGTCGGACGAGAACAAACGATTAAAAGTGGACTTATCAAAAGACTACACGACGAGTTACAAGCGCTCTATCTTAGAAGGCAAGGGAGAGTCGACGATCGACTTGATCACGCTCACAGGGACGTCAAAAGAGAGCCCTAAGCTCTTTGCATCGTATAGTGGTCTGATCGAGGTGACATGGGGAGCGAATGATATGAGCGTGAGCGAAGCCGAGTGTGCAAAATATGCAACGTCGCTTGCTTTAGGATACGCGATGCATAACGCGGGCACCGAACCCAAGGGATGCTATCACCGATACTACAGTGGTGATAACAGCATTCGATACAATCCATGTAGTTGGTTGGCTTGTCCCGGGTGCAGTGGCACTTTTCCATGTGTTAAAAAAGCGCTCGCTGACGACATCGAGACGTTCGAGGCGGTCACGCTTGTTGACGAGGCCATATCGTTTCACAGATACGGGGGTCCACTCGTCGAGCAGGGGTCTACAGGGCTAACAGTTTACGAGCTCGACAGCACCGGACAAGACAAGGTTAATATCGTTTATAATAATCGTCTCTTGAGCGCTTCGGTAAGTAACACTGGAACTGACTTAACTTTGGAAGAATGTCAAAGCTATGCAATAAAAGTTGGGCGGTACTTTGCAGGCAGTGGCAATTTACAACCGGATCCAGAACCCTATGCAGTGGGGTGCTCGACCAGCTACACCGCAGTCAAATTTCAAACCGTTAATCATTTTTTCAACTGCGGCGATGATTGTCATGAGACGGTTAGTTCCGGTGCGCCGCTGTACAATATGAACGCTGCCGAATGTCAAGCATATGCTCAAGGTTGGTGGGTTGCGGCTGGGTCATGGAACTACGCAAAGGGGTGCATCAAATCGGGGAACTCAATATATTTTAACACGATGGATAACACTCTTCACTGTGGAACATATGGTGTCACTTGCATTCAAAAGAAAGCGTGCGATTACGCATGCGTAAAGAACCCAGTGACTCACACACCACAGTATGATATATTTTCGACCGGTGGCAAGGACATCACGATTACAATGGAAATATGTGAGACTTACGCCTTGGAAAATGGGTTGACCTTTTCTGCCCCTGCTGCACAGACTTCCGGTTGTACTTATGACGGTCAAATGAAGTGGAATGCCGCCGTCACCCCTTGTACCGGCTCCCCATGCCTTCGTAAGAATGACAAGTATTACTTAGCGGGTACACTCTCTTTAAAAATGACTGGGTTTCCAGACTACAGTGTAACTCAAGCGGAATGTCAGGCTTTTGCAAATTCCAATGGTCATACTTGGGGTGGCGTGGTTGATTGGGGTGATGCGGGTGGGTGTATTCATTACACTCATGGTGGCGGCATAGACATACATTATAATACGTACGTCGCTCAAAGTCCAATGTCATGCGCAGTTTCCGCTCGGAAGTGTCTTGCAAAATCAAAAGGAGACACTTCAGACAACGCGCTTACACCAGAGGAGTGCGAGACATACGCGAATGTTAACGGGCATTCTTATGAAACAGGTGATTATGGTTCTGCCGTGACTGCATATGGGTGTGTTGACTTGACGGGCGTAGGTGCTTCGGTTCGTTATCAAACTGTAGATCACGGCAACGACTGTACAGGGCAATGGCCTTGCGTCAAACGCGAATCCACTGCGATTGCTCCTACAACGGTGGCAATAGACGGATCGCACTCGTGGAAGAAGACGGTTCAGGGGATCGTGCAAGTGAGCACGGGAATGATTAATGATCTGAGCGTGAGCCAAGCCGAGTGTCAAGCGTATGCATCGGCAAATGGGTACAGTTTTACATCAAATGCTTACTCTGGAGCTCCACGAGGATGTCACGCGCATGGTGTTTCTGTTTTTTGGAACACACAGGACCAAAATACGGAATGTGGAAGCTGGGATATACATTGCATCCAGTATGGTGTCACCGGCATAAAGCGCCACACGGTCGTTTCCGGGTCGATGTTGACCTACAGCGAAGATGTCGCCCTCGTAGGATGTACAGGAACCCCGTGCGTTTGTGATCCAGAATATTACCAAGTAGGATTACAATGCGTGCGCGATACGATCACGTCCTGCGCGGCGGGTTACACACTTGTATTTTCCGACCACCTGACCGACGATTCTGCATGTGTTGATATTGATGAGTGTTTGTCAAGCCCTTGTCCGAACGGGGTCTGCACGAACACGCCCGGGTCATACTCTTGCGCATGTGAAGCTGGTTGGGGGGGGACGAACTGCGAGACAGACATTGACGACTGTGCTCTTACACCGTGTTACAATGGTGGCGTTTGCACCGACGCGTTGAATGCAGTCGTATGCGATTGTACTGGGACTGGGTATCAGGGGTATCGATGCGACAATGATGCCAACGATTGCTTGGTCAACCGGTGTTTAAATGGTGGGACGTGTGTAGATGAAACCGGTGGGTTTACATGCCAATGCCCGACTGGTCTCTTGCAACCTTTGTGTGATGACAAGTGCAACCCGAGTCCATGTATTAACGGCGACTGTACTAACGTTGTGGGTGGATATTCCTGCACCTGCCAAACTGGTTGGGAGGGGACCAACTGCGAAAACTCCATCAACGATTGCATCGGCATCAGCTGCACGAATGGTGCGGTTTGTATTGACCAGCATGTAAGCTACGAATGCATGTGTGCCCCCGGGTGGGAGGGTATCCTGTGCGAGAACGAAATTGACGAGTGTAATATAGTCTCGTGCATGAATGGTGGAACATGTGTCGATCAGCTAAACGCATTCACTTGCAATTGCCTGAAAGGCTACGGTGGAACTTACTGCGAGCAAAACATGTGCAACCCAAACCCATGTGCGCGTGGGACGTGTGTGGGTCTTTCCGGTGATTACGAGTGTTGGTGTCCGTCTGGATGGACGGGAAAACAATGTCAGGAGAATGTAGACGAATGTTTAGCAAACCCATGCCAACATGGTACCTGTACCGATCAAATCGCGGACTACCGCTGTGATTGTCTTGTAGGTTACGATGGGAAAAACTGTGACAACGACATAGATGATTGCTCTCCGAACCCATGTCAAAACGGCGGCGTGTGCACCGATATGGTCAACGGGTACAGCTGCGCGTGTGCTTCTGGGTTTTCGGGGGTCATTTGTGCCACTGACAACAATGAATGTTCGTCTGCTCCGTGTCAAAACGGTGGCGTGTGTAATAATCTACCCGGGGGTTTCGAATGTGCATGCCCACCGGGGTGGGGTTCAAAGACGTGTGATGTCGAAATAGACGAATGTCAAGCGACCCCATGTAAACACAATGGTGCATGCACAGATTTGTTTAACGATTTTGAATGCAACTGCACAGGGACCAATCACACCGGCAAAGATTGCGCCGAATGCCCCGTAGACTTTGAGGGACCCAATTGTGAACAACCGATTGATTATTGTAGTCCGATGCCGTGTCGCCATGGCACCTGTTCAAGTGTAAGTGGTGGATACGTTTGCAATTGCACGGATGGGTTTATTGGGAAAAACTGTGACAGCGGGTTGTCGACACTAAACATCATCTCTATTTATGTGAGCGTCGCTGTCGTCATATCCATCGTTGTTGTGTTTTTCCTCTTTTACTGCGGGGTGTTAAAGTGTGGAGAGGAGAAAGAGGTGAAAATACCATACAAGCTGACTGGACAAAGACTAATGTTTTAACCCTATGCATATATTATTATCAGGATTTAGTATTACGATTACCTCTTTTGTAGTTTCTTCTTCGATTTCTTCTTCGATTTCTTCTTCGACTTCTTCTTCAATTTCTTCTTCCAACCCACACAATTTCGAAATGACAGCCATGACAGCACATCCTACAACTAAGAGCATGTACAAGCCAGTCATAACAAATACGGAAAGTATTAGAAAAAATACAACCCATACTAATAAGTTCATTTAAAAACATGGCGTTTTCTTAAATACGTCAAAACAAATAAAACTAGACTATATAAGGGGTGTTGGTTATTATTAGAACGCAAGTATGACAACTATTATATCGCAGGAAGCACCCGCACCCTCCGAATGGCGACTCAACATGTTAAAGCGAATGAGGTCAGCCCCGGTCGTGAAAGACACTTCGATCGACGTCACACAACCGGAGACGAAGAGAGTAAAGGTATCATATACCTTTAAAAACAAATATGACGACGTCCATTACGCCATTAACACGGCTGTCAAGCAAAAGAGCGGCGAAAAGTACCCGAAAATAATACATGGGGACAAGCCACGGAAGGCAACGCCCGCGTTTACGTTGACGCCTATGACAGTATTCGGTTCTTTCTTGGGACGAGATGGTGACCTTAATATTCGCACGAAGAACAAGGACAAGGCGCGCTATGTATTGAAAATTGGTGTGGGCATATCAAAGCTGCTTCCTGCTTCGTTAAAATCATACGTGACTGTTGAAAAGCAAGAAGCCTGTTTCGATTGGGTGCGGTCTCTGGGTCAAGAGGCGTTGGAATACGCGTCACACGATGATGAAGTATGGCCAGAATTACCAAAAAACGATGACTTTGTCGAGAGGGGTAATCTTGCATACATGAAAACAGTTGTGGACGACGAGAAAGAACACGACGTCATTGTTTTACAAAGCCGTCTGGACGATTACAACGGCAACTCCAATGAACCACGGTTCTGGAGAAAGACCAAGGATGGCGAGTATGTTCAGGAGAAGATTGATGAACTCACACCCGGTTCCATTGTCGTCCCACGTGCCTCGTTCCGACTATGGGGTGGTGACTTTAGCAAAGACCCGCTAAAGAAGGACTTCAAATGGGGTGCGTCCGCTGACCTTGGTCGTGACATTGTCATCGTCTGGAGAGCACCCAAACGTGAGTACGTCGATTCTGACACGGATGAAGACCAAGAAGGAGGCTCCACCCAAGCGATCCTCGACGATGTACCGTACGTAGAAGATTGGTAATTAAAATTCTAATAATGGTATTTGTTCTTCTTCGTAAATGTTCTTAGCTTTTTTTCTTAATATTTTTTTCTTCTCCTTTTTTGACAGTTTTTTCGATGGACGGTTATGAGAAGGGCCTCTTACATATTTAGGGATCTCATCACCCAATTCAATATCAGGATCTTTCCTTCTCTTCATATCCCTTAGATCAAAAAACTTTCGACATTCTAAAAGCTTATTGACTTCCCGTTGAGTATCCCTTCCGACTCTACTGACATTGTCAACCAGAAAAAACGTCCGTTTTGAGAATGGTGAAAATAAAAGCTGTGTGATTACCCATAGAACAATATAAGGCGATGTTGAACCAAATACAACGAGCATACTTTCACCATTCTCTTTCATAGATACCGTCACCGCAATAGTATAAATGTATAACGAAACAACGATCGCAAATCGGATAATCAACGGTTGCATATATGTATTGTAAGACATCAGCGATCCATAGGAATTGTAAATATGATTCCATTTCATAATGAGATCACGTTCATTGCCTCCGTCAATACCCATTTCAAGTTCGTTTACTTCATTCACATAGTCAAGTAAGCAATAAAGAGCGCACTCAAAGAGATTCATACCTGTTTTATCGCTCACATCTTTTACCTTACCAAAGAGTTCCCGTTTATTTCTATTTACCTGTCCCGGGCTACCCCATGAAGTAAAGTCATACTCTTTGTATTCATTATAAACTTTTTGTCTTGCTTTTTCCGTTTCTGCTGTCTTCATAGCATATAAAAATTCGGCGTATGTTTTGTTATGTAAACGTAAATTGGTTTTTGTCAAGGTTACTTTTACTTGGTAACATTTATCACCCGGCAATTCGCAAAACAGTTTAAGTTTAGACAATTCTGTATATTTGGTAAAACAACCGCAGGTTTTAGTCTCCTTGATGCGGTATTTGTCGTCGAGACGGCGTATGTCAGGTTTAGATAAATTATCCAAGAAAAAAATACTTTCATGATGAGCATGTCGTACAACACGTTTCGCGAGAGGTGCAAGGACTGCAAGCAACATGCGCATTTTGTCAAACGTATCATCGATTTGTTTGTTTTCTAATTTTGCTTGGTTTAGCCCTAGCCCTCGCCCTAACCCTTCCCCAACATATGTGGATAGGCTATAATTATACTTCACACTATCTTGTGACAGGGTTGACAGCCAGATTGCAAAGGCTTTAACGTCACCACATAATGCATCGTACAATTTCTTCGACTCCTTATACCGCGTGATTGCGTTGGTAAACATAAGTGCTAGTAAAATACTGTAAACGCCAGCAACTCCCTTTATTGCCGCTTCATTCCCATCTGTAGTAGTAGAGTTTGGTTCCTTTTTTATAACCTCTGTCTCATTATAAAAGTAACTGATCAACAAAATATTGAATAGTACGAAACACACGGAATTAGAAACCAACCAAAAGAGAAAGCGGGAAAAGTATATGATAATGTTATCTCCAAACTCTGGGTATTCAAGACTCTCCCAGTTTTGCATTTTAAAAATTACTTCATTAGGCTTAGGAACCCTGCCGTTGTTAATTCTTTTTTCAGCCTCCGAATACGATAACCCCTTCATGTGATACCCCCTTTGATTTTGTGGGTTAATTTTCGAATTCGTAAGCGTGCTGAAGAATTTAGTGTTTATGATACCCATATGACAAAATAGACTACATGATTTATACTAAATTATTTTTCATCGTCAACACTACTTTCACCTTCCCCATCTGCATCATAGCCCGTTTTCTTTTCTCGTAAGTTATCAATCTCACAATGAACAGTCCACTCTAGTTCACTTAGCTCTTTCGGTGAGTTGTCCGGAATGGGGTCGGGCAGTTTTGGTGTATGGATGTCTCGAAGCTCTTCTCGTATTTTCATGAGCATCTTTCCAAGGAGATCACCCCCTTTTCCATTCATATAAGTCCACTTACCCGGATCTCCCTTCAACGGAGCCACATGCAATTTCTGTTCTCCTGTTGACAGCAACATCTTTTTGTAGTATGATGATGTCTTACAAAACTTGGTGCGTAGACAGTCCAGCATATCTTCCATTGTATTAAGTCTTGTCTCCGCAAACATCTCTGGTTTGATTCCCGGCATTTCTTTGCAAATAGCATTGATTCGATGTCTGGCGGTTCTACTTTTTATATCGTAACACCCACCGACAAGTTTTGCCAATATGCCCGTGATTGGGGTTTTTTGATATATCCATTCTCGCACCATCTTCGTCGTAAGCTTCTTATCTGGCTGAAGAATTTTGAGCCATCGCGTAAATTCAGAAACATCTGCTTGGTAACGCAGTGATTTTAAATAATTTAATAGACACACTATGTTTGGAGATTTAAATCGGCGTGTAACGTAGTCGAATTCAACACCACCAAAGTAGTTGGACAACTCGCGATATTCCTTACTTCTTGCATTGAAATAAATAGACTTTGGCATGGTTTATAACAAAAACGACCATGTATATATACCCGTATTCATCGTACAAATGAACGAGGGTGAGTATTTAGAACTTGTGAACGATCTGAAGGAACAATATGACGAAATGAAGGAGGGGTTATTGAGAGAGGTGGAGTACTACAGGCAAGAACTACAAATGTCAAAAAATCAGCTTGCTTTCTACCGTAACCAATTCGAATCGCCTCGCCCGTCAGGGAGACTTGCATCGTACACGAGCGTCCCCCCGCTTCACGTTGACATGAACAGGGCACCTCGATACATGTTCTATCAAGGTGTATGTACCCCCTATTAAACCTTTATTACAATATATACATTTAAATACTTTTGGCATTTTATATAGGATCAGTTGTATTTATAATAAAATATTTTAGATTGGCGATACCGGTGATACGGGTGGTGATGCAATCGGTGATGCAACTGCCTCAATAGGTGCAGCCGGTGATGCAGGGGGTGGTGCAACCGGTGATGCAGGGGGTGGTGCAGCTTCAGTAGGTGATGCAGGGGGTGGTGCA
>JGI20158J14315_10003756_pt1 | contig 9990 bp, 9 predicted proteins | sample COG_08_FD_14315 | JGI IMG/M metagenome (IMG submission 14315)
AATCCATCTCAGGGGATTGCCCATGGGTTTGGGGGAACGGAATATGAACTTAACGATGGTAACATTATCCACGGGATCACCGAAGCTTACGGGGATCCTGCCATTGTTCTCTCTCAGGGAGGACTCAGTCAATTAATTCCCCGGGCCAAGGTGAAAAAGTCCAGTAGAATGAAGCGCTCCCTCATGCTCTCGGCTGAGCAACTCGGGCTAACTGCTCAGGATGTGGCCGATGTAGTGGCCTTTATGAAGGAGTACAACTAAACCCTGTATCCTATAATTAGGCTCGAAAAGATTAGCCCGGTAAATCGGATTCCCGCCAGTTGACCAACTCCACGGATTCGGCCATTCCGGTCTGCTGATTGACTTGGAGCAGACAACCCTGCATACCAACATCTCCCACCGCAACCGGACACTTACGTGGCATGCCATCTTTGAACCGTCCGAGACAGGCATCGATCTCGCGACCAAGCACGGACTCACGGGGACCGGTCATACCAAGGTCGGACTGGTAAGCACTACCCCCTCTGAGAATTCTGCCATCCGCAGTGGGCACATGGGTATGGGTGCCATAAATCATGGCCACGCGACCATCAAGGTGCCAGCCCATAGACTCTTTCTCAGAGGTGGTTTCGGCGTGAATTTCTACAAGGATAAAGTCGCAGGAATCCTTTAATTCATTAACAACTCGATCCGATGTGGCAAAAGGACAATCCACCTTTGGACCCATAAAAGTTCGGCCCAATACAGTAAACAATCCTAGTTTGGTACCGTTAACTTCTAAAATTAATCGATCCCGCCCTGGGTTTGTGCTTGGGAGATTGGCTGGTCGGCAGACAAAATCCAGTCCATCGATCTCATTATTAAAATTCTTTTGGTCCCAGACATGATCTCCCAAGGTGATTCCCATTACCCCAGCTTTGTGTATTTCCTGAGCAGTCTTTGCGGTAATGCCGGCTCCACCGGCAGCATTTTCCCCATTGGCCAAAACCAAATCGATTTTGTTCTTTTCAACAAAACTTGAAAGATGAGCAGTCAGAAAATTTCGCCCCGGGCGTCCGACAATATCCCCTAAAAGCAAAAGCTTCATTTCTTTTAAAAAAGGAAAGTTAGATTAGCGGGAATAAAGAAAGGATGGTTGCGAACAATTCCCAAAATTTTTGTTATGCAAAGCAATGGGCTTGGCTTCTTCAAATTCAGTATCCACTACCTTGATCTGGGTGGCACCGCCAGATGAACGACTTGTGAAAAAGATGTGCCTGCCATCGTTGGCCCAGCATGGTTGCATAGCATGGTCATTACCCCGAGTAATCATACGGCTTGCTCGATCAGCAAAGTTATATTCAAACACCTGAAAGCCTCCCCCCACTGCTGCGGTAAAAGCAAGGCGAGAAGGATCCACAGGATTCCAAGCAGCTTCAACACAATGAGAACTAACATTTGTGGGAATCCTGGACAATACACCAGTAGACAAAGAAACCTCGTATAATTGAGGTTTGCCTCGCGTATCAGAGGTTAAAATTAAACGACGGCCATCTGGAGACCAGCAAGGTCCTGATTCGTTGCTCTTATTTTTAGTAATTCTACGGGGTCGTTCATAAGGAGTGTTGGCCATCCATAATTCCGGATTACCCGAAGTGGATAAAATTAAAGCGGTTTGAGCAGTTCTTGGATTTTGTACGGCACGAAGGTTACTGCCTTTATAATTAGCAACGGTAGCCACACGACGGCTGGCTAAATCCAAGTGGTAAATATTATTAAATACCTTCCGGTTACTGGTGAAAAACAACCCCGTTCCATCCTTATTCCAACTGGGGTTGAAAGTCATTTTACCAAATGAAGTTTGAGGTTTTGAATAAGTCATCATGGAATCCGAAGCCCAAATTTCTTTTGATCCTGAAAGATCTGACAAAAACGCCAAGCGGCCAGAAAAGAAGCCAGGAATGCCAAGAATCTCCTGAACCATACGATCGCATGCTAAGGATATAGATCCTTCAATGGTAGAATCGGAAACCACAAAACTGGCAAAGGGAGTCTTGGGGTTTCCCTGAGTAATGGAAACTTGAATATCATTATTGCCGGCAGAACCGAAGGTGACTGAATAACGACTTTCCTTTTCAGATGCCAGACGGAGTCCTCCGTGAACAAAGATTGGCTTACTAACCAAGGGAATTAAAACCTTGGGAGTTCTTCCTAAATCTAACGGGATTTGCTTTTTGGCTAACTCGCCCTCGATTGGACCGAGAATAATCGCCGGTTCCTTGGCCTTGGCAGTAACCAAAAGACCAAGTCCCAAACATGAAAAAAAGCCAAGCGTTCTCAATAATCGCTTGGAAAATAAAACCTTTGCCACACTCATTAAAACAAACTTTAGCACCCCTCACTTCTCATCAAGCAAAAACCAAGCAGAAAGAAAAAAAATTTGAATAAACCGAGGTATTTTAAAAATCGATTGTTCGAATCTAAACTTACTCGTTTTGTCCTTGCCGATGAAGCATACAACTATCTTGATAGCCTCTTTGTATTATGAGCAACGAAGCAATATTAGATATACTCAAAACCGTTAATTATCCCGGATTTAGCCGAGATCTTGTTTCCTTTGGACTCGTTCAGGGTGCTGAACTGGAAAATTCCACTGCCAAAGTTATTTTAGAATTATCTTCTGCAGATTCCACCCTTCCCAAAACCATCAAAGAAGCAGTCGAAAAGGCTCTTTTGGCAAATCCAACTATTAAAAAAGCAGAAGTCATGGTGCGGGTTAAAAACCAGCCAAAAAATTCTGGTGGAACGGCTCAAGCGGAAAGCGAAAATTTAAAAGGTGTTAAACACATCATTGCAGTGGCGAGCGGAAAAGGGGGCGTGGGAAAATCGACTTTGTCCGTAAACCTTGCTTGCTCACTTGCGAGAATGAAATCTCAAAATGGAGAACCTTACAAGGTGGGTCTCATGGATTGCGATCTCTATGGACCATCAGTTCCCTTGTTAATGGGAATTTCAGAAAAGCCGGAAATTGTGGCTGAAAATACCCTGGCTCCGGTTGAAAGCTATGATGTAAAGAGTATATCTATGGGATTACTTATTGACGAGGAAAGCCCGGTTGTATGGCGCGGACCAATGATCATGAAAACAATCCAACAATTTGCTCATAATGTGGTTTGGGGTGAACTTGATTATTTATTGATTGATTTACCTCCGGGCACTGGAGACGCCCAACTTTCTCTTGCTCAGATACTTCCCCTAGATGGAGTATTGATTATTACAACCCCTCAAAAAGCTGCCGTTGATGTGGCAAGGCGTGGAGCACGAATGTTTGAAAAAGTCAATGTACCCATACTTGGAGTCATTGAAAATATGAGTTTCTTACAAGAGGAAGAAACTGGCAAAAAGAATTATTTATTCGGGCAGGGTGGAGGTGCATCTACCGCACAAGCCTTACAATGCCCTTTCCTTGGAGAAATCCCCCTGCATGAAGAAGTTCGCCTAGGGGGAGATCATGGAACCCCAGTTGTGGTCACAAACCCAGATAACCTATCAAGCAAACAGATAAACGGAGTCGCAGGAAAAGTGGTACAACTGATAGAAGGATAAACGGAGTAATATAATACTCCGAATGGTAAAACTAATCGCCTAAGCGTTAGTTTAGGTCTTCTTTATTTCCCGATGAACAGTACGGCGACGAAGAAAAGGATTGTACTTTTTCTTCTCCACAGCCTCGGTTTGCAATTTCTTGTTACGAGAGCTCAAATAACGGGAAGGTGGTTTACCTTCCTTGCGCGCTTCAGTGCATTCTAAAATAACCGTTTCTCTAGGCATACTCCCTAAAATGAATAAATGAGTGAAAGTTCGCAATCAAAAAGCTCAGATAAAAGTAAGTGCTCTGCCCTCATAGTTTAAATTTGCCAAGTATTTTACTCTGGGCATAGGTTAGAAAGATGGAACCCAATACAACTGACGGCATTTCCCCATCAATCGAGCAAAAATTTCGTGAAATTAACCTCGAAAAAGCCAACCAGCAACCAGCTGAGGTGCCTAAAACTGGTAACGAATCATCAGTCAAGGTAACCAAGTCCGAAGATGACCTCGACCTTGGTGGATCATTGAAAGATCAAGCAAATGCAAAACCGATGGATGATCATTGTGAAAAGCCAGGCGAACCGGCACAAAGCGTGGACAATGTCGATGATACCGGAATTGATTGTTCAAGAGATCCTGATTGGCGAGTTGTAGAATCAGACAACCTACCAGAAAAACCTAATCCCACTCAGGTACATAATGATAAATACTGGGATGAAAGAAGTTTAGACAGCAAGTTAGAAGACCAAGACCTTCAAGAAGAAATGATCCGACGTGAAATGGAGGATTTTGATCGGGCCGCACGGGCCAATGACGACCCAGGTAGATCATTCCAAAACGAAGTATTAGATCCATATTATGGCGGAGGAAACCCTCCATCCGAGCCACCCGCTTCTAAAAATAGCCTGGATTCTTTCATTTAGAACTTAGAAATTTTTAAAACTATCGTGATCGATAGCCCTGAAAAAATTGAACTGGTTGGAGATTTTCTCGCTTTACGGTGGACGGATGGAAAAGAGGTGTTCTTAGATTCTTCCACTCTCCGAACAAACTCTCCAAGTGCTGAACAATCTGGAGAAACCGATATTTTTGGACGAAACTCGGGTGGAAGTTCCCAAGATAAATTTCCAGAGGTTAAAATTAACCATTTTGAAAAGGTAGGTAATTATGCCTTACGCCTTATTTTTAGTGATGGGCACTCCTCGGGAATCTACTCCTGGGATTATTTTTTATCCCTTAGCCCACAGGAATAAACTCTTAAAGAAATCCCACTTATGCCATTCCTCGTGCACTGGATTTGGTAAAACTTAACAGTTCTTCAAGAACGGATTCTTTTTCGATAGAAAAGTTTTCTTCCAAATATTTCAAAGCCTGAGATCGGTTTAAATCTTTTCGGTAGAGTANTTTAAATGCAGAACGAATTAATTCGATCTCCGATGAATTAAAATCCGCTCTTTCCAAACCCACTTTATTGATCGAACGAACTTCGGCAGGAGATCCATCCGCAAGCATGAAAGGAGGGACATCCTGTACAAGTTTTGAACAGGCAGACACCATACAATGCCTACCCAGGCGGCAGAATTGATGAACTCCAGCACCCCACCCTACATTAACATGGTTGGCCACCTCAACATGTCCGCCTAAGGCCGAATGACTACTCATTACAAGATGATCACCAATCTGACAATCATGGGCAACATGAGAGTAGGCAAGAAATACATTATTCGAACCAATGGTCGTAAAATCATCTGATTTTGTAGCCACATGAGCAGTGACATATTCACGAAAAACATTTCCATCACCAATAGTTAAACCAGGTTGTCCGCCCTCGTATTTTAGGTCATGGGTAAGGCCTCCAATAAGAGCGTACGGGAAAATAGTATTGTCACGCCCGAGAGTCACTTTTCCTTCGACACTCGCATGGTGAAGGACTCGGCAGTTATCTCCAATAATTGACTGGCCGCCGATGAAACAAAAAGGACCAACTTCTACATTTTNGCCAAGCTGTGCAGATGGCTCAACAATTGATTGAGGGTGAATGTTAACAGGCACGAAAAATAAAGCTCAGGCTATTCTGTAGCATCCACTATGGAAAACATCAGGCTAGCGGAAGAAACAACTTGATCCCCGACCTTACACTCAACCTTTGCAGTGGCTATTTTATTCCCTCTAATTTTATCAAGGTTTGCCACAATAATAAGTTGATCTCCAGGAACTACCGGCTTGCGAAACTTAACCTTATCCGCACTCATAAAGAATGCTACTTTCCCCTCAGAAGAACTTTTCCTCAAAAGTAAAATTCCTGCAGCCTGAGCCATAGCTTCTAATTGGAGCACACCGGGCATGACCGGGTGCCCGGGAAAATGGCCAGGGAAGAAAGGTTCATTGACCGAAACATTTTTCAGGGCAGTTAAGGACTCATCACCATCGATTGAAATCACTCGATCAATCAGCACGAAGGGAAAACGATGCGGCAATACATCAAGAACACGCCTCACATCCAATTCAGTTTCCTCGGGTAGAACAATTGATTTACGAGGGGTCGACCCCACTGAGGTCTTACCCTTCTTCCCTGCAGAGGTTTCGATAATTTTAGCAACCAATTCAGAGTTCAGAGAGTGACCAGGACGAACCGCAATAACATGTGCTTTTAATCTTTTTCCCAAGAGAGAAAAGTCGCCCACAATATCAAGTATTTTATGGCGGACAAATTCATCATCAAAACGTAAAGGCTCTTTGGATAGTACTTTGTCTCCTTTGATTACGATGGCACTATCTAAGCTTCCTCCCTGGATTTTCCCAATTTTAAGTAACTCTTCGATTTCCTCGTAAATGGTAAAGGTTCGGGCGGGGGCAATCTGTGCAACATAGGACTCTGCATCCAAGTCAATAGAGAGATGTTGCACATGAATTCCCCGATCATCAGCAGATGTACAAGTTACCCGAAAGCCATCATAGGGTAATGCGATGATTGAACGGTTTCCGGATGTCACCGATACAGGCTCGGTGATTTCAATAAATTTTCTTTCTGCCTCCTGCTCAATAGGTTCGGCTTCCATAATCAAATTCACGAATGGCCTGGAAGAACCGTCCATAATTGGAGGCTCACTGGCATCCAATTCAATTTCTGCGTTATCAATGCCACAACCTACCAAGGCACTCAAAACATGTTCTATGGTATGAACCTTAGCATTTCCGTTTGTAATTGTCGTACTACGGACCAAGTCAGTGATGTTTTCAAAAGTTGGTTTAATCTCGGGCTTACCATACAGATCCGTTCGGCGGAACAGAAAGCCTGAATTGGGAAGAGCCGGCTTTAGGGTTAAGGATACTTCTTCTCCAGTGTGAAGAGATTTTCCACGAATCGCTCTTTCTTTACGAATGGTTCGTTGATTAATTGCCATCTAAGAAAACTTTTAGGCAAGGATTAGGACGCTGTAAAGAACGGAAGGAAAGCACCCAGTCTACACTTGATAAATGAAGTTTTTCTTATATTTTTGAATTTTGCCCATTTATTAACTTTTCTAGTTTTGCCCGAACAAACTAAAACTTTCAAAAAGCGCTTAAAGCGTGAATACCGTAAGACAATGGATCATTTGATTCGCTCACATGCATTCCACAAGTTTACGATCAAATTGATATATTTTGTAGGNTTTGTTATATCGGTTATTTTGGCTGCCTTACTTTATTTCGATCGGTAAATAAGGCAGGNGCTTAGAATTCTTACTTTCCTGGAAATGGTGTAGAGCCAAGAAGCTTATCGAACTTAAGAGCATTCTCCCATGCAACCATTGCTTTATCGACTTCTTCGGATTTCAATTGCTGATTAAGGAAAAAATCGATCAGCCTTGGATAACCATGCTTGCGCAGATATTCCCCTAGGAGTTCGTTGGATTTAGCATGTCCAATCAATGAACGAACCAAACTCTGTACCTGCGGGTGGAACTCAATTTGGTTTCTTCTATTGATGTATACTCCCCTGGCTTCGCATTGACTTAACAGATCTTTAATTTTGGTCTTTTCAAAAGAAACTTGATTAAAACTTATGGTAAGCCGACGAAGTTTGGGAAGGGATAAAACCGGAGAAGGGTCAAAGATTAGATTACGAGAAACACCCAATGTCTCGACTTTGATTAAACCAGATAAATCATCTAATTTTGTTAACATGTTTGAGTTTAGATCCAGCACTGAAAGGTTTTTTAAATCCCTCAACAACCGAAGATCACAAATCTGATTCTCAGAAAGATCTAAGCGTTCCAAGCTTTGTAATTTCTCCAAGCCTTTCAAATCGTGAATCCTGTTATTTCCCAATGAAAGAATAATCAAGGTTTCGAACTGAGACAAAGAAAGAGGGGAACTAATTAAATTACCGGCCAATAGCAGCGATCGAAGTTTGGGAAGGTTATTCAGTTCATTGACTGACTGGATACGATTATTGTAAAGGTGCAGAGCAGCTAAATTTGGTAAATCTTTGAGCTCGACTAACGGATCAACATCTCGTTTTCCATTACCACTCGAATCTGAGAAGGGTTCTCCAGGATCAAACTCCTTGTTTCGGTTTTTATCGACAAAAGACTCGATCCTGCCGAGCTGGTTTCCTTGAGCATAGAGATTAACAAGTTCATTAAGTTTGCCTACACCCTCCAAATCGATGAGCGAATTTTCAGAAACATCCAATTGGGCTAGTGAACGAAAATGTTCAATTCCTGATAATCCAAGCAAACGATTTCTCGAAAGATTAAGAATTCTTAAAGCTGAATGATTAGCGGTGGAATGGGCACTTGAAACTGATAAGCCGGGGAGAGAAACCAAGCTGGATAGGTCCTTCAAGCGGTTGCCAGAAAGATCAAGATTATTGAGCTTGGAAAGTTTCTGAATGGGCGAGAGATCATCGATTAAATTATCCCGAACTACTAATGATTCCAAATTTTTGGCATGCTCTAATCCTGACAGGTCTCGAATGCCCAGATCATTTGCCTGTAACCTTGTTAAATTCTTTTCCACCAAAGATTTTGACAAGTCCTGTTCCCGCACTCCCAAGGACCGAGCAATCGCACTTTGCAAAGCTGGTTCAGGAATAATTAAATCCTGGCAAACAGCAACTGAACACCCTGTTNAAAAGATAAAAAACAGGCAAAGAGTTTTTACTTTNTCGATAGTGGATTCCATTAAATAGGTTATTATGTAGGGTAAGGNTTTAAACACGCAACTTGGCAATCAGATCTTTGGATTCCACCGAATCTCCAACCTGAACCATAATTCCATCAACACAACCATCGGCAGAGGCGTAAAGAGTGGTTTGCATTTTCATCGCTTCAAGCACAGCAATCTTATCTCCTTTCTTTACACTTTTACCAACGCTGGTTGCAATGCTGCTAATCATTGCAGGTATAGGAGCTCCAATGTGAAGAGGATTAGCAGGATCGGCTTTTTCACGAACTTTAGCTTCTCCCTTAAAGGATTTATCCTCGACTAAAGTGGTCCGGGCTTTTCCGTTCAATTCAAAGGTAAGAGAGCGGATTCCCTTTTCATCAGGCTCACCCACGTTGAGCAATTTAATAAAAAGAGTTTTGCCTTCTTCAATTTCGATAGAAATTTCTTCCCCAATAGACAAACCATGAAAGTAGGATGTTGTGGGCAGAACCGAAACATCCCCATATTTGGCACGAAAACCAAGATAATCCTGGAAGACTTTGGGATACATCAGATGGGAAAACAAATCATCCTCAGTCGCCTTGCGTCCAATTTTCTTCTGCAATGCGGAAAACTCTTTCTTCAAATCAATTTTGGGAGCAGATGCTCCTGGACGTCCACGCATTGGCTTTCGTTTACCTAAAACAACCTTTTGAACAGCCTTAGGCCATCCCCCCATAGGCTGGCCAAGATTTCCTGAAAGCAAATCAATAACTGACTCTGGAAATCCGGTTTCAGGTGGTAAATTCACCATATCTTCAGGCTTAACCCCCTTGGTTATAAGGAAAATTGCCAGATCTCCCACACATTTGCTACTGGGAGTGACTTTTACAATATCTCCAAGCAGTGTATTGACTTCCTGGTATGTTTTTACGACATCGGGCCAACGCTTGCCCAATCCAAGAGCCGTCGCCTGTTCGCGCAAGTTTGTGTATTGCCCGCCAGGCATTTGGTGGTGAAAAACTTCAGCACTTCCAAAGGGAGGTGAGGTATCAAATGGTGCATAGTATTGACGAATGGCCTCCCAGTAAATGGACAATTCATTCAAGGCAACAACATCCAAACCAGTCGACCGAGGAGCGTTACCCAAGGCATGTGCAATAGAGTTTAAATTAGGCTGGCTGGTACATCCGGACATGGATGAGACTGCCAGGTCTACCACATCGACGCCAGCTTCCGAAGCTTTGAGAACGGATGCCGAAGCAATGCCGCTCGAATCGTGAGTAT
>JGI20158J14315_10003757_pt1 | contig 9989 bp, 7 predicted proteins | sample COG_08_FD_14315 | JGI IMG/M metagenome (IMG submission 14315)
TCATCTAAATTAAAATCAGTTAGTATGATATAACTTTTGGTTCGTGACCATAAAGCAATAGAATTATCATTTAATTTAAATTTTGCAATTTCGGGAACAGTAAAACCAAAAAATTTCTTGAATATACGATTAAATTTATTAGTTTCGTCTTTATTCTCATTTAAAGAAAATATATTTCTGGAGTTATCCAAAGTTAATTTAAGCTTATCATTAACCATCAAAACTTCAGATCTGTATAAATTAGGTTTTAATAAATTTTTAATCACGTAATTTATCTCCGTTTGGATCTACAAATACTGGACTACAAACCTCTGCATAAGTTTCTTTTTTCAATAATGGGTTACTAATTTTGACTTTATCTCCGTATCGCTCACTCCCATTTTTTAAAAATGCTAGAGCAATATAAGATTTCACAGTAGGAGAATAACAAGAAGAAGTAACATAACCAAGATCATTTTCTGGTTTTATTTTATCTTGTAAATTAAAAATATGTGATCCAGAAATAATTTGATTATCTGTTTTAACAGGCTTCAAGCCGACAAGTTTAATTGCATCTGGTTTATGCAAACCTTCTCTTTTTGATAATACCATTCCTATACTATCTTTTTTAAGAGATACCATTTTATCCATATTTAAATTTAATGCAGAAGTTGTTCCATTTAATTCTGGTCCAGCAGCATGCCCTTTTTCTATTCTCATAACGCCAAGGGCTTCAGTGCCATAAGGTGTAATATTTTCTTCTACACCTATTTCCATCAGATAAGAAACAAGTGAATACGCATATTGAGTTGGAACTGACAGTTCATAAGCCAGTTCACCAGAAAATGAAATTCTAAAAAGACGTGCTCGAACACCTTTGCAGATTGTAATATCCGCACATGCCATAAAAGGAAATTTTTCGTTAGACACATCATATTCTGGATCAATAATTTTAGAAATTATTTTTCTAGAATTTGGGCCCGCAATAGCAATTTGAGCCCACGCATCGGTTGTAGATATTAGTTGCACATCCAATTCAGGCCATAGACATTGATGACAAAATTCTAAATGCCTATACACACTCTCAGCATTAACTGTAGTAGTTGTCATAATAAAATGATTCTCACTCATTCTTGCAGTGGTCCCATCATCCATAACTAAACCGTCTTCTCTAAGCATCAAACCATACCTAACTTTACCAACAGGTAGTTTAGCAAAGCCATTGCAATAAATTTTATTAATAAAAGTTAGAGCGTCCTTTCCTTGAATGTCTATTTTCCCAAGAGTAGATACATCACAAAACCCTACAGAGTTTCTTACAGCATTTACTTCTCTATCAACTGTTGTTCTCCAGTTTTTCTCATTTTTTTTTGAATACCACTCGGCTCTCAACCATAAACCACTTTCTGTAAAACTAGCTCCATTTTCTTGAGCCCAATTATGCGATGGAGTCAGTCTTGCAGGTTTGAAGTTTTTACCATGAGCATGTCCAACTAAAGTATCGAGTGATACTGGGACGTAAGGAGGTCTAAATACTGTTGTCCCAACTTCAGGAATGGATTTCTTTGATAATGAGGCTAATATAGCAAGACCAGTTACATTTGACGTTTTTCCTTGATCAGTCCCCATACCTAAGGTTGTATATCTTTTCAAATGCTCAACTGATCTAAAGTTTTCTTTATAGGCAATTTCTATATCTTTTACAGTCACGTCATTTTGTAAATCAACCCATTTTCTCTCGGAACCAAATTGAACATACCAAAATGGGTCTATATCAATATTTTCTTGAGCTACGGTTGGAATCTTATGTTTTTTTGACTTAAAATTTAAATCATTAAGTATTTCTAAAACAGCTTTTTCGGCTGACAATATACATTCACTTAAAGTAAATTTTCCATTTGCTGATCCAACTGCCTTTAAATGTGTAGAAACATTATTTTTACCAGGAATAAAAGCTGAAATTTTTTTGTTCCACTCGGGTTTTACACCTGTATGACAACTGATTTGAATATTAGGATTCCAACCACCTGACACCCCTAAAACATTACATTTCACAAAAGAAATTTTACCCTCTTTATTTTGTATATCAACACCCTTAAGTTCTAATTTTCCTCGCGTGTTTATAACTTGAGAACCTTGAAACACTTTAATTCTAGAATCAAAAATTTTAGGTTTATCTCTTGTATCTACTACCCCGACAACATTAACCCCAGAGGAAATTAAATTACTAGCTGTTAGGTAAGCATCATTATTATTTGTAAACAACAAAACGTCTTTATAATTATTTATTCCCCATCTATTTAAGTAACTTCGAATTGATCCAGACAACATGATGCCTGGTCTATCATTATTTTGAAATGGAATTAATCTCTCTAGGGCTCCGGTACATAAAAGAGCCTTTTTTGATTTTATTTTCCAGAATATTTGATCTATTTTACTTTGATTTAGCTTTTCCAATGCTCCAAAAATACCATGATCAAACATACCTATAACACAAGTTCTTCTCATACATCTAACATTAGGCATTTTCATAATGTCTTTTAATAGAGAACGTAGATATTTTTGAGCGGCAGTTTTAGAAACATCGGAAGCTTCGTTATTTAAATTGCCTCCAAAAACAAAATCTTCTTCAACTAAAATAACTTTTGCTCCTGATAAACCAGCTAAATAAGCGGAGACCAAACCTGAAGGACCTGATCCAATAACTAAAAGATCACAATGTAAAAAACCTTTTTCAGAAATTCTTTCATTTTTGTTGTATGATAGCTTGCCTAAACCAGCAGCTTTTCTAATTAGTGGCTCATAGATTTTTTCCCAAAAAGAAGCCGGCCACATAAAAGTCTTATAATAAAAACCTGCACCAATAAATTTTGAAAATCTGTCATTTAAAGACATAAAATCATACTTCAAGGATGGCCAGCAATTTTGGCTTTTAGCCTCTAGTCCCTCATATAACTCTATAGTAGTTGCTTTTGTATTTGGTTCTCTAAAATCTTTATGTATTAATTCAACTAATCCATTAGGTTCTTGTGAACCACAGGAAATTATTCCCCTTGGTCGATGGTATTTGAATGATCTTGCAATCAGTTTTATGCCGTTTGCAATTAAAGCTGATGCAAGTGTGTCACCTTGAAAACCTGTATATTTTTGACCATTAAATATAAAGTTAATCTCTTTTTGTGTGTCGATTGAACTAGAGTTGATTCTGTCAAAACTAGTCATTTAAAATTTCCATATTTTTAGAATGGTTTCCCACAAGATCAACTTTTGTAATTTCATGAGTTAAAGTATTTCTTGAAATAACAAGCCATGATCTATCTCCTTGTTGATGAAACCAAAGTTCTTTATGAACACCTGCAACATTTTTTCTTAAATAAAGGTATTCATAGAAACTATGTTCTGCATCTTCAGCATCCCATTTAGGTCTATTTAATAAAGATGCATCACCTAAATAAATAAATTCACTGATGTCCCTTGGACCTAATAACGGATGATCAATAATCATTGAATTCTACCTTAATGTAAATTGGGCTGTGCCCCTTGACCTTTTTCATCAATCATATAGCCATTTTTAAATCTATCTAAACGATAGTTTTTTGATAATGCATGGGAGTACCCTTTGGCAAGAAGATGTGCAAAACACCAACCAGAAGCAGGAGTTGCCTTGAACCCTCCATAACACCAACCAGCATTCATATATAAACCATTTATATGAGTTTTATCTATAATAGGCGATCCGTCCATACTCATATCCATAACACCACCCCACATTCGCAAAAGCCTTGTTTTGCTAATAATGGGCATTAAAGCCAGCCCACCTTCACATACATCCTCTAAAGTTTCCATTCCCCCTCTTTGAGCATAAGAGTTATAACCATCAATATCACCTCCAAAAACTAAACCTCCCTTATCAGATTGAGAAATATAGAAATGACCTGCCCCGAATGTAATTACACCAGGTATAATTGGCTTTAAACTCTCACTAACAAAAGCCTGTAAGACGTGGCTCTCAATGGGTAAATTCATATTTGCCTTTGACATTAAAAGGCTTGTCGAACCGGCAACTGCACAACCAACCTTATTAGCTTTTATGAAGCCTTTGTTAGTTTCCACACCTATACAAGCACCTAATTTAAATTTAAAGTTTTCGACTTCACAATTTTGAATAATATCAACACCTAATTGGTCTGCGGCATGAGCATACCCCCAAGCAACAGCATCATGTCTAACCGTTCCACCTCTTTTTTGAAACAATCCTCCTTTAATTGGAAACCTTGCGTTATCAAAATCTAAAAAAGGATATAGCAATTTAATTTTATTTACGTCATATAGTTCTGCGTCTGCTCCATTTATTATCATTGAGTTACCACGCCTAGTAAATGAATCTCTTTGAGAATCTGAATGATATACATTCAAAACTCCTCTTTGACTAACCATCGCATTATAATTTATTTGTTTTTCTAGACTTTCCCATAATTTCAATGAAAATTCGTAAAAAGCTTCATTTTCGTTAAGTAGATAATTTGAACGAATAATAGTTGTGTTACGTCCAACATTACCACCCCCAATCCAATTTTTTTCTAAAACGGCAATATTTTTAATATTGAATTCTTTAGCTAGATAAAAAGCTGTTGCAAGGCCATGACCGCCTCCACCAATAATAATAATATCATATTCTTTTTTTAATTCTGGATTTTTCCAAGTTTTTTCCCAACCGCTATTATTATTAAAACCTTCCTTCAATAATTTTAACCAATTATACCGCATACTTTATATCTTTTAATTTCCATGAGAGTTAACTCCAAACCTACTAAAGGACTATTTATAAAACAACTTAAAATTTGATTAGCTTAATTATACGATTTCTTTATAAAATACTGTTAAATTATATTTAAGGGGAAATTAAATGAAAAAAAACCTTCTGCCAGTTATTTTAATAGCTGGATTAATAGTGTTAGGTGTCTTTTTGTATAATCAAGACGCATCTAAAACTAAAAAAAGTGCCGACAATCAAATAAAGATTGGGATTATTCTTGGCTTTACTGGACCAATAGAATCTTTAGCACCTGTTATGGCAAAAAGTGCTGAATTGGCTATCGATGAAGTTAATAAGTCAGGTAACTTTATGGATGGCGCTCAATTAATGGCTGTAAGAGCTGACTCTACTTGTGTAGATGCAGCGGCAGCACAGGCTGCGGCTGAACGCTTAATCACATCAGATAAAGTAAGTGCAATAATGGGCGCTGACTGTTCTGGAGTAACAACTGCTGTTCTTAAAAATGTTGCAATGCCAAATGGTATCTTGATGATTTCACCATCAGCAACCTCTCCGGCCTTGTCAACTGAGCCAGATAATGGTTTGTTTTTTAGAACAGCTCCTTCTGATGCTAGACAAGGTGAAGTCATTGCTGACTTGTTAATGGAAAAAGGCTTTAAAACAGCTGCTTTAACTCATACAAATAACGACTACGGCAAAGGTCTTGCCGCTAGCATTAAAAGTAATTACGAAGCTAAAGGAGGAACCATAACAATTAGCGCTTCTCATGAAGATGGCAAAGGGGACTACAGTTCAGAGGTTGCTGCATTAGCTCAAGCTTCAGGAGACATTCTTATTGTTGCGGGTTATTTAGACCAAGGTGGTAAAGGTATAATACAAGCTTCATTAGATGCTGATGCCTTTAATAAATTTTTCTTACCTGATGGAATGATTGGTGATTCACTCCCTAAGGCGATAGGCCCAGATCTAAATGGTTCTATCGGATCAGTTCCTGGAACAGATAGCCCTGGTGCTGCAAAATACTCTGAATTAGCAAAAGCTGCTGGCTTTGAATCAGGACCATATGGCCCAGAGTCTTACGATGCTGCTGCTCTAATTATGCTTGCAATGGAGGCTGCAAAATCAACTGACAGTAATGTTTTTAAAAATAATGTTATGGATATTGCTAATGCACCTGGTGAAAAAATTTATCCAGGTGAACTCAGTAAAGCACTCAATTTAATCAAAGAAGGTAAAGATATTGACTACGTTGGTGCTACAGCTTTAGAACTAGTTGGTTCTGGTGAATCATCTGGGAGTTTTGCGGAAATCTTAATAGATAACCAAAAAACTAATAAAGTTGGTTATAGATAAAACTTTAAAGGCTTAAGGTAATAACCTTAAGCCTTTTTTCAATTGGTTTCATTGATGCTTGAAATAAAAAATCTATATAAAAACTTTGGTGGCATTCAAGCCATTAAAAATGTCTCATTAGAAATTAAAAAATCATCTATAACTGCTCTAATTGGGCCAAATGGGGCGGGTAAAACAACTCTTTTTAATATTATTAATGGATCCATTAAACCAGACTCCGGCAATATAAAGTTAAACAATTTAAATATAACTGGTTATGAACCNCATCAATTATTTGATNTAGGTATATTAAGAACATTTCAAATTGCTCACGAATTTTCATCATTGACTGTAAGAGATAATTTGATGATGGTTCCACCAAATCAAATAGGTGAGTCTATTTTAAATACGTGGATAAAATCAAAAAAAATTAGATTAGAAGAAACAAAAATATTAAATAAAGCAAATGGAGTTTTAGATTTTTTGCAATTAAAACACCTTGCTAACGAATATGCTGGTAATTTGTCAGGTGGGCAAAAAAAATTATTGGAATTAGGAAGAACAATGATGGTTGAACCAGAAATTGTATTGCTCGACGAGGTGGGTGCAGGAGTTAATCGTACTTTATTAAATACAATTGGGGATGCTATATTAAGACTAAATAAAGAATTAAATTATACTTTTTGTATGATTGAGCATGATATAGAGTTTATTAGCAGATTATGCGATCCTGTAATTGTTATGGCAGAGGGATCAGTTTTAATGACGGATACAATCTCTAAAGTTAAAAAAAATGAAGAAGTTATCCAAGTATATCTTGGAAGAAACTAAATAAAGAGTTTTTAAAATATGTATTTATTATCAGGTGAAAACATTACATGTGGCTATAGCTCAGTTGATATTCTATCAAATTGTACAATTGGTGTAAAGAGAGGTCAAATTGCCTCAATTGTTGGACCTAACGGCGCCGGAAAATCCACTGCGATGAAAGCTATATTTGGACTTCTAGGTATAAGAAAAGGCAAAATATTTCTTGATGGTGAAGATATTACCAACCTTCAACCACAAGAAAGAGTCTTAAAAGGTATGGGGTTTGTCCCACAAACAAACAACATATTTCCCTCTTTGTCTGTGCAGGAAAATCTTGAAATGGGGGCATTTATTCAGGCAAAAAATTGTGAAAATATGTTGAATTATATTTATGAACTTTTTCCAATTCTAAAAGATAAACGTTACCAACAAGCAGGCGAACTGTCTGGTGGTCAGCGGCAACAAGTCGCAGTAGGAAGAGCTTTAATGACAAGCCCAAAAGTTTTAATGTTAGATGAGCCATCCGCTGGCGTTTCTCCTATCGTTATGGAAGGTATTTTTAAAAAAATTAAAGAAATTGCTAATCAGGGAACCGCTATACTCATGGTAGAACAAAATGCTAAACAAGCGTTAACAATATCAGATTTAGGGTTTGTTTTGAATCAAGGAAAGAACCTTTTCACAGATACTGGAAAGTCACTTTTAGACAACAAAGAAGTAAGACAGGCGTTTCTAGGGGGCTAAACTTTATGGACTTTTTGAACGGCATTACCTTAATAGCCAATTATATTATAATACCAGGACTTACATATGGCAGTCAATTAGCTCTTGGAGCACTTGGTATAACAATAATATACACAGTTCTTAGGTTCTCTAATTTTGCTCATGGGGAATTTATGTCATTTGGAACAATGACCTCTATTCTCCTAACTTGGCTATTCTCAAATCTTGGAATTAAACTAGGTATATTCCCTACTGCCATATTAGTTTTACCTATAGCAATATTAATAACTATTTTTTATTGCTTAATCATAGACAAATTTGTTTTTAAATTTTACCGCCAACAGAAATCAAAAAGTGTAATTACTCTTATCGTTTCTATTGGTGTTATGTTTTTTTCAGGAGGTTTAATAAGATTCATAATAGGGCCAGGAGATAAAAACTTTTTTGATGGAGAAAGATTTATTTTAAAAGCCAAAACGTTTAAAGCTTTGACTGGCCTTAATGAAGGATTGGCTATCAAAACCACACAAGGAGTTACTATAATACTTACAATTTTATTAGTTTTTCTTCTTTTTTGGTTTTTAAATAAAACTAAAACTGGAAAATCGATGAGAGCTTACTCAGATAATCAAGAACTAGCATTGTTATCCGGTATTAATCCAGAAAAAGTTGTATTAATTACTTGGATAATTACTGGAACTTTAGCATGTGTAGCTGGAACTTTATATGGTCTTGATAAAAGCTATAAACCATTTACTTATTTACATTTAGTGTTACCCATTTTTGCAGCAGCAATTGTTGGTGGTGTTGGAAACCCTGTTGGGGCAATTATTGGAGGCTTTGTTATAGCATTTTCTGAGTTATTTATTACATTCGCCTATAAGAAAATTTTTTATTACCTTCTTCCATACGAAATTGTTCCTAATGGATTGTTACAGATTTTATCCACGGACTATAAAATAGCAGTATCTTTTATTATTNTAGTTCTGGTTTTGTTAATTAAGCCTACTGGAATTTACAAAGGTAAAGTAATTTAAACCAATATTTAGAGTTTACGTAATGCAAAATAAAAATTATATACTTCAATTATTCAGCTGTATGTTTTTAATGCTCTTACTGGTTGGTTTTTTTCAAAGTTGGAATCTTGCACTCTCAATTTTTAACCTTTGCATAATATCTGCTATTATGTCTTTAGGAATAAATATTCAATGGGGCAATGCAGGAATAGTAAATTTTGGTGTCATGGGATTTGCGGCATTAGGTGGCTTAGCCAACGTAATTATTTCGATGCCACCAACTCTCAACGCATGGGAAGAAGGTGGTATTTTAATTCTGTCTGGTATTGTAACATTCATTATATCAATATTTTGTTCTATTTATTTATGGAAGAAATTAAATATTGATAAAAAGAAAAAATACGTAATTACATCAATTATAATAGCTACAAGTTATTTTCTTATGCGATATATTATTGATATTCCAATACTAACTATAGAATCTATTGAACCAGCAAAAACAGGTTATCTCGGAGGCTTTGACCTTCCTGTTATAATTTCATGGCCTATTGGAGGACTATTAGCAGCGCTAACTGCATATGCTATAGGTAAAATAGCTTTAGGGCTTAGATCAGACTATTTAGCTATAGCTACCCTAGGCATTTCTGAAATAATTATATATGTCTTAAAAAATGAAGATTGGCTCTCAAGGGGTGTAAAAAATGTAAATGGACTACCAAGGCCTGTTCCATACGAAATCGAACTTCAATCAAAGCAATGGGTTATAGAAATAGCACAATTTACTAACGTTTCTCTGCCAGAAATATCATCAATTATAGTCAAATTATCTTATTCCTTTTTATTTATTATAATTTTGATAGGAATTTTGATTTTACTTGAAATTGCTCTCAAATCTCCTTGGGGGAGAATGATGAGGGCCATCAGAGATAATGAAGTTTCAGCAAACGCTATGGGTAAAAATATTAAAAAAAGACATCTACAAGTATTTATTATTGGTTCAGCAATTATAGGCATAGCAGGGGCAATGCTAACCACTCTTGATGGTCAGTTTACTCCAGTTTCATATCAACCTCTAAGATTTACTTTTTTAGTTTGGATTATGGTAATTATTGGAGGCTCTGGAAATAATTTTGGTTCTATCATTGGAGGGTTTATTATCTGGTTTTTTTGGATCCAAGCTGAACCTATTGGTCTATGGCTTATAGCTTTTATAACTTCTTATGTCTCAGATTCGAATTTAATAAAAAGTCATTTATTAGAGAATGCAGCACATATGAGACTTATGTTTATGGGCATAATTTTGTTAGTGACCTTAAGATTTGCTCCCAAAGGCTTAATACCTGAAGTTAAAA